>Ga0181585_10002719_pt1 | contig 15689 bp, 15 predicted proteins | sample 071ome_29_FD_132469 | JGI IMG/M metagenome (GOLD analysis project Ga0181585, IMG submission 132469) | Coastal salt marsh microbial communities from the Groves Creek Marsh, Skidaway Island, Georgia - 071407BT metaG (megahit assembly) | ecosystem: Environmental > Aquatic > Marine > Intertidal... | reverse complement strand
TTTCATCATCTCCAGCATTTACGAAAATTTCAATATTTTTAGAAATTTTTGCTAGATGCTGTTTGAGCTGTTCTTTAATTTTAATATCTAATGCCATTTAATATTCCTATTAATTATGGGTCAGCTTGAGCTGACCCATAATAATTAAATTTTTCCTACTAGATCAAGTGAAGGCTCTAATGTTTCCTCGCCTGGTTTCCATGATGCTGGGCATACTTCACCGGGATTTGCAGCGATATGCTGAGCAGCTTGCATTTTTCTTACTAAATCAGAGGCTGAACGTCCAATACCAAGATCATTTACTTCAACAGTTTTAATAACGCCTTCAGGATTGATAATGAATGTGCCTCTTAAAGCTAAACCTTCCTCTTCAATCATGACATTAAAATTTCTTGAAATAACACCGGTTGGATCGCCAATCATTGGAAATTTTATTTTTTTGATTGTTTCTGATGCATCGTGCCATGCCTTATGAGTAAAGTGAGTGTCGGTAGAAACTGAATATACTTCTACACCCATTTTTTGAAGTTCCTCATAGTGATCTGCAATATCACCTAACTCAGTTGGACATACAAAAGTAAAATCTGCTGGATAAAATACAACAGCACTCCACTTACCTTTAAGGTCCGAGTCTGTAACCTCTACAAATTTACCATTGTGAAAAGCTTGAGCCTTAAAAGGCTTAACCTCTGTATTAATTAATTTAGACATAATTTTCCTCTAATCATTTATTTAAAGAAAAATGATTATAAGAAAATATTTATGATAAGTATAATTGATTGTTTAAATAATTTTGATAAGAAAAACTTATTAGTTATTCATGAGCTCAGCCTCTTTTCTGAGCTCTTTTAATCTATGCTCGACTCGCGATTTTTCAAAAAAATCCTCTGAATTTGTTTTTGTTGCTAAATCCATTTGAGAAATTGCATTTTGAATATCAAATTGAAAGTAGTAAGCATCTGATAAATTTTCATGTTCTAGCAAATAATTTCTTTTTTGATTATGGGCTTTTGCAAGTAATTCATAAAAAATTGAATCTTTATCATAAGTAGATAAATAATTGCTAAGAAGCTCAATGACCTTATCTGATTGATTAGACTGCAAAAGTAAATTTGACATACCAAAAATAAATGCTCTATACAAAGGATATTTGTTTAATCCTAACCTATACAAATCAAATGCTTCTTGATATTTTTTTTCTTTAATTAATAAATTTGCATGTAATTCAATTAACATCGGACTAGAAATACCTGAGTCGACTAACTTTTCAAAATTTTCTCTAGCCTCCTTTATTTTATTTTTAACTAATAATGAATAGGTAATACCAAAATAATACGAATTCATATCTAAATTTTGTTTTGAATTAATTTGATTTCTAAAATAATTAATAGATGAATAAGAATCTCCATTTAAAGCTTTCAATTTCGCTTTGATCAAATAAAAATCTTCTGAATTTGATTTCTGAAAATAATCATAATCATTTAATCTATCTTGGATATCACTTATCCTGTCTGAAGTTATCGGGTGTGTTCTCAAAAAAGATGGAGCTGGTCCTGATGAAAACTCATTAAAACTTTGCAGTGTTGAAAAAAAATCTAATGCCCCTTTTGGGTCAAATCCGCTTTTTTCTAAAATTGTTAAACCTATCCTATCAGCCTCCTTTTCATTTTCTCTTGTGTAATCAAGCAAACTTTGAGTTTGCGATGCATTTCCCGCAGCCAAAATACCAGATGCTAATTGAGGATTTGATCTTGCAACAAGAATCGCAAATGCCATAGACAGGAAAGTTTTATATGAATTCTTAGCCTGATTATCAAAAAGTCTAAGAAGATGCTTTTGCGTTATATGTGCAATTTCATGACTTAAAACACTTGCTAACTCAGATTCTGAATTAGCCGCCATAATTAATCCTGTATGGACTCCAATGATGTCTCCCAGCATTGCAAAAGCATTAATTGAGTCATCATTCTGAACAAAAAAATATATATTTGGTTTTTGGTCTGAACCATTAACAATAAGATTTTTTCCTAAGCTTGAAATGTAATCATTTATTTCAGGATCTCTTATTACTGAAGAGTTTGAATAAATTTGATTCATAATTTGAAACTTAATTTTTTTTTGATCCGAAATTGATAAAAGATTATCAAAAGTTGAACCAAGCTCAGGCAAGGTATTTGCAAATACCGAAAAAACAAAGAATATGATAGAAAAAAGTAGTTTTTTCATTAATAATTATTATATTCAATATATTAAATAAATTAATAATGCTTTCACATATAAACAAAAAAGGTAATGCCCAAATCGTTGATATTTCCAGCAAACAGAGAACAAAAAGATCAGCAGTTGCAATTGGAAGCATTTTTACTTCTAAGGAAATATTCGAACAAATTTTAATTAATAATAACAAAAAAGGTGATATTCTTACTGTCGCAAAAATTGCGGGTATTCAAGCAGCGAAAAAAACATCCTCCTTAATACCGTTATGTCATCAAATTAACTTAGATGATGTTAATATTGATTTTGAACTAAAAAAGGATTCACACGAAATTTCAGCGAGATGTGAGGTTAAATGTCATGAAAAAACTGGCGCTGAAATGGAGGCTTTAACCTCAATATCTATTACGCTCTTAACTATCTATGATATGTGCAAGGCTTTAAATAAGAAAATGATTATTGGAAATATACAATTAGAAAAAAAAATAGGCGGGAAATCTGATTTCAAAAATGATTTAAAATAAAATCGATTCTTTTATCATAAGTATGTTCTGAAATTGCTCTTTTATATGAATTATTTACTAGTTTTAATCGGTAATTATGATCATGTTTTAATTTATCATATTTTGCATAGAACTCCTCGTGTGTCCTAAAAATACAAATTTCTTTTTTAAGATCAAAAAATCTTTCAAGGCCGGGGGTGTACTCTATTAATTGCGCTATTTCGCATCCTGCAGCCTCAAATGTTCTTTGATTAGTTCCCTGCTTAAGAACGTTGGAATGCAAATTAAGAGAAATAAGATAATTTGCATAAATAAATTTTTGTTTTAAAAAATTTACCTGAGGATGAAAGTTTGATGGTTTTTTGAGGAAAAGTTTGTGCTTTAAAAAGTAATTCCCATAAATATGGGGAAAATATTTCTTGTCTAATTTGTCCAGCCATGCATCTCTTTTTTTATCCCTATTGATCAATGAGCACATTAATCTTTTTTTTGGACTAGATTCAATTTTTTTATGTATTTGTAAATCAAAGCCAAATGGTAATTCATCAATAAATAAATTTTCTCTTATTCTATTTTTATAAAAAATATCTGAAATATAAATTCCAGAATAAATCTTTTGATCATCCAAGCTAAGATTTGCAGAATCAGTTAAATATAAAAAATTTTTAGATTTATTTTTTAGCTTTGCAAAATAAGTTGAATGGTTGATAAAGAAACCAAAATCATAATTTGATTTATTAATTGCCTCTATTTGAAGTTGGTACCATTTTTTTTTATCAATTTTATACGCTATGTACTCAGATATATCTTTTGGGTAAGAATAAATTAAATTTGCTTCAACTTTTGCATTTCTTCGAAATGCATTTAAGTAATATTGATATAAACCACCCTGCCAAGGCTTAGCAACAATTAAAACTCTAATTTTTTTCATTTAACAATCCTGAAAGTTTAATTTTTTTATAAATCAAGCTGGGAGATATGTTAAAAATATTTTTTTTGGGGTCTTGATAAAAAAAAGCACTATCTCCGTAAGGCTTATACCTATTGGGGTCACCTTTTCCAAAAATTGTAAAACTTTTTGTATTTACCGCGCTAGCTATATGTCCTAGACCCGAGTCATTACCAATATAAAGTGAGCTCTTTTTTAATAAAAAGGCAGTTTCAATTAAATTAGTTTCTCCGCAAAAATTTTTCACATCAACACTTACTGTTTTAGAAAATATATTTGCTTTTGTTCTATCAGATTTATCCCCCAATAAAATAATAAAACTGAAATCCTTTTTTAAATATTCTATTAACTCTATATATTTTTTGGTTGGCCAAATTTTATCAGGATCGTTTGAACCCAGACCAATTGATAAAACTCTTTCTCTATTTAGAAAACTAAAATTAAAAAAATTTTTTTCGATTTTTTTTGGTATTATCAATTTTGGCTTTGGCATGCAGTTTAAACTTTCTTTTAAGCTTAAAAAATGATTTACTGCGCTATGTTTATTATTATTTTTTACTTTCCAATATTTTTTTTTAGCGTTTACAAAATAAAGCAGTAAATCCGTTCTTAAATCAACTGCAATATCATAATTTGTCTCTCTTAACTTAATAATCAAGCTTAAGGTATTTTTAATTTTTTGTTTTTTTTCTCTAAACAAAAATTTATTTATAAATGGAAAATTACTCAATAGAAGATATGATCTTTTATCACAAACAATATCAAATTTAGCCTCAGGATATTTTTTTGATAAAAACAGCAATGTTGGGATTGAAAGTATTACATCGCCAATATTTGATAGAGTAACAAAGAGTATTTTTTTATTCATAATTTTAATTTAATTAAATATATTATAAGTTTATAATCCTCAAAATGAATTTAATCAAAAAATTTCAAGATTTAGCTCCTTATCTATTGCCTTTTTCTCTTGCCTTTTCAAGAACAATAGCTGAGGCATCTCTTTTATTAATAGTCATTCTTTTTTTAATTAAATCTTTTAAAGAAAAAGACTTCCTATGGCTTAAAATTGGATGGGTTCGCTATTTTCTAATTTTTATATTTTATTTAATTTTCTTAAATTCACCTTTTAGCTTTAATATCAAAGATTCATTTATTTATTCAATTGAATTTATAAGGTGGCCTATTTTTTCAATTGCGCTGTCATATTGGATTTTTACAAATACAAAATCTTTTGAAAAGTTATTCGTTTCAATACTAATTATGTTGTTAATTTTTCTTTTATTAATGTGGTATCAATTTATTTTTGATCCTCAGGGACTATTTGGACTTTCAACTAACAAGCATGGAAGATTAACTGTTCCATTTTCAAATAATGTAATTCCAGGAAGAATTATTACATTATTCACTTTTGTTTTATTACCAATTTATATTTTTCTTAATAAAAAAAATAATCAAAAATCTTCAACTTTTACTATCTTCTTAATAATATTTATTGGATTAATATCAACTCTCATTACAGGGGAGCGAATGTCTTTTTTGATATTTTTAAGTTCATTTATAATTTTTTTATTAGCTATTTTTTTAGATAATAAAAAAAATATATATTTTTTAATTATTATTTGTTCGATTTCCTTTATTTCAATATTTCTTTTTAAAGAGTTATCACCAACCACCTATGAAAGAGCAATTAACTCAACAATTGAAAAAATAATCAATCTGCCAAATTCTGATTATGGAATAGTTTTTAATACAAGCATCGAAAAATGGAAAAATAACTTTTTTTTAGGTGGGGGGTTACACCAATTTAAAAATATTAACCCTACTCAAGGTTATGGTGTTATGGAGGGTTGGGTTATTTATCATGCCCATAATTTGCCACTAAATTTATTAGTTGAGATTGGATTTATTGGTTTAATTCTCTTTTATTTATTAATATTCAAAATTATTAAATTAAATTACGATAGATTAAAAGCAAGAAAAGAATCATTTTTATTTGTTTTAACGCTAATAATTTTCTATATAAATTTCTTCCCATTGCATAGTCATTTTAAGTTATCACATAATTGGATTAATGCTTTAATTTGGTTTTCAATTGGAATCACATTAGCAATCACAAATTTTTATGAAAAAAATAATAAAAATTAACAAATTTAAAGATTCTTTTTTTGAAATCCAAAATAGTGAGTTTTGCTCTATTAATCTAATCAAACATCCGGGAATAAAAAAAATATTGATAATTAAATGGGGAGGCATGGGTGATCTAATTCAAGCATCAGCTGTTATCAATGATGTATTGAAAAATTTAAGTGAAGTTAAAGTAGATCTCAATACGCTGCCACAATGGTTTCCCTTATTTAAATTTGATAAAAGATTTAATAGGGTTTGGGGTTTTAACTCTGGTACTTGGATAAAAAAAATTTTTACAATTTTTAAATGGTTAAAAATAGTTAAAAATGAAAATTATGATCTTATTATTGACCTTCAAACTAATGATCGTTCAAGAATCATGCTCTCAATTTTAAAATTAATTAGTACAAAACCAAAATACATAGTTGGAAATCATTCAATTTATCCTTACAATCCAAAGCCAAAATCTCTAAGAACAATTGATCAGCCATTTATTAGACTTCAAAGAACAATTTCTACTATTGGTATTCAACCTACTAAAACTAACCCAAGTTTAGTTTTTCCATCTACTGTCCCAAAAAAAATTATAAACTTGTTAAAAAAAAATCATATTATTGACAAAAAATTCATTATTTTTATAAGTGGAAGCAGTAAATCAAATCATTTAAAACGATGGGGAATAAATAATTTTATTCATTTATCAAAATTAATTAATAAACTTTCTTATAAGGTTGTATTGCTTGGTGGTAAAGATGATATCGAAGAAAATAACTCAATCTACAAACATAATAAAGATGTAGTTAATCTTTGTGACAAAATTGCATTAGAGGATCTTATTTATATATTTAAAAAAGCCAAACTTATTATTGCAAATGACACTGGGCCAACTCATTTAGCAGCCTGCTCAGATACTCCAATTATTCAAATAACTGGACCCACAAATCCATATATGGTTAAACCCTTTGGAGAAAGGATAGAGTCAATTCAATCAGATATAGAATGTAAAAATTGTTATAAAAAAGTCTGCTCTCATCACTCATGCATGTCTGATATTAATCCTTTATATGTTTTTGGACTTATCAAAAAATTTATATGAAAAAAATTATTTTATGGTGGGGTAGATTTGATAATAATTATTCCAGAAATCGAATCTTAAGAAATTTAATGGTTAAACTAGGTTATCAAATCGTTGATTTTAAGCCCTTCATAAGCAAATTTGGATCATTTCAAGCAAAATTTTCAATTAATGTTAAACCATCATTATTATGGGTACCATGTTTTAGACATCGAGATTTAAAAAGTGCTTTAAAATGGGCTTGCAAAGAAAAAATTCCATTGATTTTTGATCCTCTCATAAGCTCTTGGGATAAAAAAATAAATGAGCAAAAAAAATTTATAAAATCAAGTAAAGAATCTATCAAAATAAAAAAAAATGAATCCTATTTATTTGATAAATCTGATTTTTTAATCGCAGATACTGAGGCACATAAAAATTTTTTTATTAAAGAATTTAATATTTCAGAAAAAAAAATATTTGTCATTAATGTAGGTGCGGAAGAAAAGTTTTTTTTTCCTAATGAAAAAATAATACCTTCATCCAAAGAGATATTATTTTACGGAAGCTTCCTAGAGCTTCATGGAGTAGATGTAATAATTGATGCAGCAAAATTATTAATTAATAAGCCCATAAAATGGACTTTAATTGGAAATTTTAATAAACGAGATTTTAAAGATTGTCCATCAAATATTTCATTAGAACCTTCTATAGGTATTGAAGAGCTAGCTTATAGAATTAGAAAAGCTTCTATTTTATTAGGCATTTTTAGCGGTTCAGATAAGGCTAACAACGTTATTCCAAACAAAGTATTTCAGTCCCTTGCATGTGGCAAACCAGTAATTACTCGACTTGCTGATGCATATCCAAAATTTCTTACTAATGGCGATATGGGAATTTATTTTATAGAACCAAATAATCCTAAGGCACTTGCAAATTTAATTGTTAAATTAATAAGCGATGAGAAACAAATTGAAAAAACAGGTAAGTTAGCAAGAAAAACATTTCAAACTTTCTTTTCTGAAGATCAAATAATGAAACAACTTCAAGATTCACTTGAAAAAGTTTTTATAGGTATATAACGTTTTGTCTTTCATTTCCTCAAGTGAAAACTTATTAAATTTTTTAACATTTGGTTTTTTTTCTAAGAATAATAAAGTTTTATTAAATAATTCTTCCATATTGTTTAACTCAACAATGCCTTGAGGAAAAATAGACTCTAATTGCTCTCCTACACCACCATGATTGAACCCAATTACGGGAACATTAATCTTTAATGATTCAATAACTGTTCTTCCGAAAGCTTCCGGAGATGTTGAAATTGCATAAACTATATCTGAAACTGAATAGATATTATAAATATCTTCTCTAAATCCTAATAATTTAATCTCATTAATGAGTTTATTTTTTTTTATTTTTTCTTTTATCAGTTCAAAATAATTTTTTGATTTTGCTTCACCAACAATCAAACCTATAACATTTATATTATTTTCTTTTAGACGATTTATTAAATCAATAAAAATATCAATACCTTTATTTCTTGCAATTCTCCCACTAATAGTCAGAACTTTAAACCCTCTAGGTACTTGTAAATCTTCTCTCCAATGTAAAAGCCATTTTTTATATTTTGAATCTTTAAGTAATGAAAAATTTCTTGGAATTCCTCTATGGATTACCTTTAATTTTTCTTCATTAATAATATAATTTTTTAAAATAAATTTTTTTAATGATTCAGAGACTACTATAACGCAATCTCCCTTAGTCATAATAGAGCTATAAAATGAAACTGAGTTGTAACCATGTATTGTCGTAACAAAGTAAGGTCTTTTATTTTTTGGGATAAACTTTAAAGAAAAATATATCATCCAAGCTGGCAATCGTGACCTAGCATGAACTAAATCAATATGCTGCCTTTTAATAATTGAAATAATCTTTGGAATAGTCAAAAGTACAAATGGTGATTTGGTTCCAATATTTAATTCAATATGCTTACTTCCTCTCTTTTCAAGGCTTTTTACGAGCCTTCCACCACTTGAAATAACTATGGATTTATATTTTGCCTTGACGATAATATCTGCTATTTCTAAAGTACCTCTCTCAACACCTCCAGAATTTAAACTTGGAAGTACCTGTGCAATTGTTTTAATATTTGACATTAATATTTATTTAATTAATTAAATTTTTAATTATAAATTCGGCACAATACTCTGCGGAACTTTGATTATTTTTTGAAAATCTATTTAATAAATGCGCGGTTTGTTGATAATTTATTTTTCCTCGGCACTCTAATTCCAAGAATAGTTTTTCAAATTTTCTATTTTTACTTTCTAATTTAATTAGATTAACTATAGATCCAGAAGCTATCAATTCATAAAGCATTGATATTGAGTCCTGAGTCACCCATGAAAACTTATATTTTCCTATATTATTTTCTAACCAATCATATGGTACAGATTCATGAGAAACTATTAAATAATTTTTATGAGTGAATTTAGTTTCATTTATCAATTCCTTAGGAGTTCTTCTTGAGGTTGCAATAGTAAATTTTAACTTTGGATTTACATTTAGAATATTATTTATTTGATCAATAACCTCTTCATTAGACCAGAAATAATTTTTTGATGGTCCTCCCAGCAAAATTAAACCAGAATTTTTTTCTTGTTTATTTTTATTTTTGATCTTATTTACTGCCCCATCTATGGTAATTACATTTTTTTTCCAAAAGATATTGTCATGTGAAGGGATAATTAATAAATCAAATAAAAAAGAAGGAATTGAGGGTTTCATTATTAAAATAATTTTTCCACCATATCTATTCTTTTTCTGTAAAGCATCAAAGTGGGTTTGATGTCCGGCTGCAATTATTAAATCAGGTTGAGGGAAATATTTGCAAGGATCATTTCCAATTCTCAGAAAATTTAAAATTGTATTTAGGAAACTTATTTTTTTAATTTTCTTTATATTTGTCTTAATCTTTTTATTTATTGAAAAGGCAAGATCTTCTATTTGTTTTTCATGGCCTCGCTTTCCATCCAAAATTAACCAAATATTTAATTTCATTTTAAAAATAGTTCATTAAAATTTTAGTTGTTGCTGGTGCCGTGGTGATTCCATATCTAAAATGTCCAGAATGAATAAACATATTCTGATAATTTTCATCTTTGGAAACGATTGGATAATTATCATCAACTCCGGGTCTAAAGCCATGCCAAGTTCTGTTTATAGAGCACTTTTCCAAATCCCTTAATACTTTTTTTGCCTTTCTATCTAACTCAAGAAGCTTTTCATTCAAATTTTTATCCGAAAAGCCCACATCCTCTAGGGTGCTTCCAACAACAATTGATTTATTTTTTCTTTGTAAAATATATATTCCCTGACTATATAATATATTTTCGATTATTAAATCATTTGTTAGGTATTCAATGATTTGTCCACGAATTGGCTTTATTTTTTTTTCTAATTTTTGATATATGATTGATGACCAAGCACCAGCAGAAAGAAGAAAAATATCTCCCTTAAACTCGTTTAATTCTGTATAAACAGCATCAATAAAATTTTTATTTGTTTTGATGCCTGTGACTGCTAAATTTTCATAAATTTTTATATCCATACTAACAACAAGTTCTTTAATAGAGGGCATTAATTTTTTGGGATTAATTTGGGCTACCTCTGGAAGCAAAATTGAATTATTTTTTTTTAAGAAAGTAGTTTTACTTTTTTTTAACCATTTAAGAAAATCATCTTCATTATATGGTGGTAATAATAGCAATCCAGATTTTATATACTCAATATCCTTATCAAAATCTTTAAGCAATTTTTTTGAGAGCTCTGCATAAAATTCAGCCGAACCTTGTGATAATTCATACAGCGCATCATCATATTTCCAAGGCATTAATGGATAGAGAATACCTGCAGCGGCTGATGATGACTCATGCCCAATTTTCGATTTTTCAATAATTGTTACATCAAAACCTTTTTTTTTAAATTCAAGAGCTGATAAACAGCCAACGATACCACCGCCAATGATAATTACATTTTGTTTCATTTTGATAATGTAATTTTATTTTGAAATTTTTTTATTGCATCTGGCAATCCCAAGACAACAATGATATCACCCTTATCCAAAATAATATCTGGCCTATAATCTATATTTTCTAACATATTTGGTCTTCTTAAATATTGAATATCAAGTTCATACTGCCTAATTGGAAGAGAATTAATTTTCCTGCCTATTAAAGGTGAGTTTTCATGTACCTCAATGGAATGAAGTTCCAACTGAAGATTGGATGAAAAATCATCATCAACATCACTTGCACCCTTAAAATAACCTTGGAACATTTTATATCTCTCTTGCCTGAAGCTTCTTATTCTCTTAATAATTCTGGTAAGAGGAATTCCTAATACCATTAAGGCGTGAGACGCAAGCATTAAGCTACCTTCTAAAACCTCCGGAACTACCTCAGAAGCCCCCTCTGTTTGTAATTCATCAATTGATGAATCATCAGAAGTTCTTACTATTATTGGTAAATCAACATAATCATCTCTAATAACATTAAGCACTTTTGAGGAAGCCCTATCATCAGCATAAGTAATCACTACAGCTTTTGCCTTTTCTATCCCAGCAGCTTTTAATACAACTGCTCTACTAGCATCCCCATACATTACATGCTCTCCAGCATTTGCAGCATCACTTACCCTATTCATGTCCATATCAATTGCAATAAAAGAGATATTCTCTTCTTTTAAAAAACGCGCTAAATACTGACCACTTCTTCCAAATCCACAAAGAATTACATGGTCCTTAAGAGAGATTGCATAGTCTTGAAGGGTCTCAACAGCTTTTTGACTATTTCTCACATAAGTTTTTGATAAAAACCTTGCTATTCTTCCATTAAATCTTATTAAAAATGGAGAAACTAACATTGACAGAAGGCAAACAGATAAAATTATTTGAAAGAGATCACCGCTGATTAGATTTTGTTCCCTGCCCAAAGCGAGAACTACAAAACTAAATTCGCCCGCTTGTGCCAAGATGACACCAACCCTAATTCCAACACCCCATTCATAATTAAAAATTCTAGTCAAAAAAGTTATAAGTGAAGCCTTAAAAAAAGTATAAATTGCAAATATAAAAAAGATAACCCATATGTATTGAATCAGAATATTAAAATTAACATTCATACCAATACTAATGAAAAATAATCCCAAAAGAATATCTCTAAATGAGGAAATATCTGACTCAACTTGATAGCGATACCTAGTTTCTGCAATTAACATACCTGCCAAAAAAGCTCCCAGGGCATAAGATAGACCGGTAAAGTGAGTAAGGTAAGCAAAAATAAGTGTGACCAATAAAACATTTAAAACGAATAGCTCGCGGGATTTTTGTTTAGCAACAATTCCAAACCAAAAATCCATAACCGGCCTGCCAAACCAAAAGAGGATACTAAAGAGAATAAAAACTTTTAAAAAAATTAAGCCATATATTGTATAAATATCATATTGAGTTTGAGAAAAAGAAGGTATTAAAATTAAAATTGGGATTACTGCAATATCTTGAAAAAGCAAAATACCTGTTGATAATCTTCCGTGACGACTATTTAGATCTAGGCGCTCCATTAATATCTTTAATACAATTGCGGTTGATGATAAAGATAAGGCTGACCCGATCACAAAAGCAGTTGAAAACTCTAAATTGATAAGTTTTGAAAAAATTAATACCACCAAGATTGTAGCGATAACCTGAATGCCACCAAGACCAAAAATAATTTTTCTCATTGCATTTAGTCTTGGCAAACTAAATTCAAGCCCTATTGTAAACATTAAGAAAACAATCCCAAATTCTAGAAATGGTCTAATGGATTCAGAGTCTGGCAAAACTTTAAAAGCATGAGGTCCGAGTAAGAGTCCAACAAATAAATAGGCCAAAGTACTTGAAATATTAAAATACCTTAATATAGCCACAGCTATCACCGAGCTTAATAATAAAGTTATAATTAATTCAATTGATTGAAACATGACAAATTTTGTTTATTAACTCATTTAATTCTACTATCATTCAACAATATATCGCTTAAAAAAAATTACATATGAAGATGGATAAAGACAAAAATTCCACTATTGAGCTTGCTAAAAGTGTTTTAACAGTTGAAGCTGAAGAAATACTTAATGCTAAATCCAATATTAATTCTGATTTTGATCTAGCTGTTCAAAAAATTTTAAAATGTGATGGCAGGTTAATTCTAAGTGGAATGGGCAAATCTGGACACATTGCAAGAAAAATTTCATCAACTTTTTCTAGTACTGGTACACCCTCCTTCTTTATGCACCCTGGTGAGGCAAGCCACGGTGATCTTGGCATGATTTTAGAAAATGATATTGTTATATTTCTAAGTAATTCAGGTGAAAGTGAAGAGCTTTTATCTATTCTTCCAAATATTAAAAGGCTTGGTGCATATGTAATCTCCATTACAAATAATGAAAAATCATCGCTAAGTTTAGAGAGTGATTTACATATAAGCTTAAATGTTAAAAAAGAAGCTTGTCCGCTTGGGCTTGCCCCTACTGCAAGCTCAACAGTGGCGCTTGCTTTAGGCGATGCTTTAGCGATCTGTGTGCTTGAATTAAGAGAATTTACTGCTGATGATTTTAGAAAATCTCATCCTGGTGGAAATTTAGGGAAAAATAACTTTATAAAAGTTGGTGAAATCATGAGGCGTGGTAATGATATTCCTTCTGTAAATGAAAAGGCAAAAATAATAGATGCGATAAAAGAGATCTCAAACAAAATGCTTGGCTTTACAGGAGTAGTCGATGTTAATAAAAAGCTTATTGGAATATTTACTGATGGAGATTTAAGAAGAGCATTACTTAAAAATCACTCATTAGATACATCACTGTCAAAAATTATGACTAAAAATCCAAAATTTCTTAGGGAATCTCAGCTTGCAGTGGAGGCCTTAAATAAAATGGAAGCATCAAAAATTAACTGTTTTTTAGTTACAGATGAACAAAATAATTTGGTTGGTGCGCTTAATATACAAGATCTTTTAAAAGCTAAAGTTATATAAATGGAGAGCAAATTTTCAGCCTTCTTTGTACTTTTTTTTATTTTTATCATTGCTATATCAACTTTTTATCTTAAAAATGAAGTTAACAAAGAATTATCATCAAGCAAGACAAAGCTTACCGGATTACCAGACTTTTTTTTAAAAAATTTCACCTCTATTCAAACGAGATCAGATGGTCTGGTTAAATTTAGTTTGTCTGGGAAGAAGATGGAAAATTATAAGCACTTAAATTTGACTGCTATGCAACTACCCAAATATATAAGATATAAAAATGGGCTTCCAGAATCGAGAATAACAGGGCGAAAAGGTGAATTTAATAGTGACTCAGAAAAAATAATTATTCAAGAAAATGTTGTACTTACAAGATTAGAGACGCCAACAAAAAAATCTCTTAATTTATACACAAACCAACTAAATATTTTTACAAAAGAGGAAGTTGTGACATCAGATTTACCAATAAAGATTATTCAGGAGCCTAATATTGAAATTAGTGGGACTGGGATGAGGTATGATAAAAAAGAAAGTACAATCAAGTTATTAAAAAATGTAAAAGTGCATTATGAAAAACCAAAAAAATAATTATCTGATTGTATTTATTCTTTTATTTTTAAGTACTTTTTTATTTGCTGAAAAGGCAGATCGAGATAAACCCATTGAAATTGAGGCTGATACCATGACTGTTGATGATGCAAAAAGCACAAGTACATATACTGGTGATGTTATTTTAACCCAAGGTACATTGCTTATTAGAGCAGATGAATTAATTGTTAGGCAAGACAAACAAGGATTTCAACACAGCACTTCACTTGGAAATCCAACTACATTTAAGCAAAAAATGGAGGGTTCTAGTGAGTATATTCAAGGTAAAGCATTAAGAATTGAATATGATGGGCATATGGATAAAATTCACCTTTACAAAAATGCAGAAGTAAAAAGGGGAAATGATATTGTAGTAGGAGACTACATTACATATGATGCTAATGCCGAAATTGCTCAAGCCATGTCATCAACAAAAGAAAATGGTAAAAAAGCAAGAACTAAGGCTATTATTAAACCAAAAGACTAGTACATGGCTGAATTATTTGTTCAAAATCTACAAAAAACATACAACAAAAATAAAGTTGTGAAAGATATATCTTTAAGTGTTAATAGTGGAGAAATTGTTGGTCTTTTAGGTCCAAATGGAGCAGGTAAAACTACTAGTTTTTATATGATTGTTGGCTTATTAGCTGCTGATCATGGTCAGATACGAATTGACCAAAAAGACTTAACTAGAATGCCTATTCATCTTAGGTCAAATCTAGGTATTTCATATTTACCTCAAGAACCATCAATTTTTAGAAAACTAAATGTTTCCCAAAATATTCTATCTATAATCGAATTAAATGAAAAATCAAAAATCAAACAAAAAGAAAAGCTTAATGAATTGTTAAAGGAACTAAATATTGAGCATATTCGTGAAAACACAGCCATTAGTCTATCCGGAGGCGAGAGAAGAAGAGTAGAAATTGCAAGGTGTCTTGCAACGGATCCAAAATTCATTCTACTTGATGAACCATTTGCTGGCATTGACCCTATTGCAGTTCTTGATATTCAGATGATAATAAAACAGCTATCAAAAAAAGGTATAGGGATTTTAATTACCGACCATAATGTTAGAGAAACACTAGGGGTTTGTAATAAAGCTTTTATTGTAAATCAAGGAAAAATTTTTGCATCCGGGAAGCCTAATGATTTAATCAATAATGAAGAGGTAAAAGAAATATATTTAG
>Ga0181585_10002714_pt1 | contig 15699 bp, 19 predicted proteins | sample 071ome_29_FD_132469 | JGI IMG/M metagenome (GOLD analysis project Ga0181585, IMG submission 132469) | Coastal salt marsh microbial communities from the Groves Creek Marsh, Skidaway Island, Georgia - 071407BT metaG (megahit assembly) | ecosystem: Environmental > Aquatic > Marine > Intertidal... | reverse complement strand
CTAAAGTGCTAGAAATGGCACAAAACCAAATGTGGCAAGACTACCATGCAAAATGGGGAGCTTGGGAAACTAAGATCTCTAAGGACGGAGACGAAATTGTTACTGAAGTAAAGATGCCCGAAGTACCTGGTGTAGAGTCAGTTTTATCAGCAGCAGAAAAAATGTATGCATTCGTCACTGGTAATAATAAATAACATGTAAACAAAGACCCTAAATAGGAAACAAGAGCATAGCTCGGGAAATATTAATTTAGTTAAGAAAGCCCCTAGCAATTGAATCTAACAGCTCGCTTGAGCGAGGCACTGTTTAACGGTTGTTAGGGGTTAACCTTTTTAAATATTCAAATAGATATCTAATAGAATTGCAAAAAATAATTGTACAAAGAAAAGTATAAAAAGTGTGCTGAGAAATTTTCTTGTCACACATCCTTTACACACGTCTTTAATCAATATAATATCGTCTTTTAATTTATTATACAGCATCAGAATAAATCATTCCAGATAGTACCATCAAAACAACGTAGCTTATTAGTAGAAGAATCAAAGTATACATCCCCTGCAGCAGGACTTGCAGGAGTAGAGGTTGGTGTAAAATTCTGCAAATCTAATTTCATTTCTACGGCACCTCCTGTATCCTCATATAAAACATCAAACCCTTGACTGTTTATTACAGTGCTTCCACCAGGATTAAGTTGTAATTGATTGTTGGTATTAAATTGTAAGTTTGTTCTATATTCGATTGCAACAACGTCATTCAGGACTGCTGGTGTAGCTAAGGTCACAGTATAACCATTTGTTGCTGTAAAATCTGCTGTTTGTAATCTCAGACCATTTTTATACACTTCTACGAATTGAGGTGCATAGTTGGTTCTAGTAAAGAAAGTGCTTTGACTTGCTGTGTCGATTAAAAATTCTTGCCTAACCTCGTTTGATTGAGGTATTGGTACTGCTCCGATATATGCCATACGTATATTTATCTGCCGTAAGCAGCAAATGTTAATTTACTTTCTATATATGATGTAATAGAAAAATTATCTTTAATACCATCTTGTTTAAGTTTTAATAGCTGGGAATCAGAATACATGTCTACATATTTCATTAAACTAAAAGGATAAAGAAAATAGTTTTTTTGTTGCGTTTTGTTAACAAATTCTATAGCGTCGAGCACATCGTGATTATCTCTCTTCCACAAAAAGCAATTATTAAGCATAGCAGGAATATTTATACCTTTTTCCGAGAAGTTGTCTTTCAAGAATTTTTTCCTTTTCTTGTCAAGAGGTGTATATCCAAATTCTGTGGGGTTTTTAGAAATTTCACCTTTAAACGGACTGCGCTTTATAAGACAGTAAGGATACCAAAGTAAATTTTCTGAAGAAAAGTTTTCCGTGTACCATTGATCAGCCGATTGCCAATGATCAGGTGAGTCATAAGGTAAGCCTGCTATCATTGAGCAACCTGCTCTATATAAACCTAAATTTTTAAGGAAGTATTCTCTTGTTTTTAGCAAAGCATCCTTTACTTTGTCAGGGTGCATACCTTTTCCGATTGCTTTTCCTGCCTCATGGGTAAAAGTTTCAATACCATAATGATGTGCCCATACCCGAGCATTTTTTAATAAATCATATTGTTGCGGTCTTGATGCAAGCAAATCTAGCCTTATAAAAGCAGCAAAATTAACTTCAAAAGGTAACGATTGAACTACATCAGCAAGCATTTTAATTTTTGCATCATTGTCGTTCAAGGTATCATCTCCTATTGTATAATTTCTTACACCAAAATTATAGTAATTATATTCTAGCCTTTTCTTTAGGATGTCGTAGTTTGCATAAGATGGTTTTTTTATACCAGTGTATTCAAAATTACAAAATTTGCAAGAAAAAATGCAGCCTCTAGAAAGTTCAACGGATAATGCTTCGTAGGGTTGTATGAAATCAGTTGCTGTATATTCAACATCAGTTGCGTGTAAATTAGGTGCTGGATATTCTTTGAATGCATCAATAAAAAATTTTTTATTTTTATATTGTGATATTTTTGGCTTTGTTCCTCCATAATTTAACCATTTTATAACCTGCGGTAATGCAATTTCACAATAACCATATATTTGGATATCCCAATCTACATCAAACGAAATGACATTTTGACCTCCTAAAATAATGTACACTGATTTTTTTATCTTTCTAATTTTTTTAATCAGATTTATTATTTCTTGTTCATAAGAAAAAGTAGTAGAAATTGCTACTACTTGTACATTGTTTGTAATCCTTAAATTAAGGTACTGGTCTAGTTTATCATCGGGCCAAAAAGAATAAAAATCTAAAAGTTCAACTGTGTAATCAAAATTTTTAAAAATGTTAGCTACCCTATAAGGACCTAGTCCCCTAAATGAGCCAATATCTGCTTGTTTCCAACATGTACCAAATATAAGACATTCTTTTTTAGTTTGATCCATTTACGTTATTAAATCGGTGTATAATTTTAAAATTTCTGAAGGTAAAAAATCTTTAAAAGGCAGATAACAATAATTTGTACTTAGGGCATTTTCTATTGTGTGTAAGTATTTACACTGAAATCTCTTTCTTGTAAAATAAAAAGCAGTTGCATTCAAATTGCTACTCTCTACTTTTTCTTTGATTGCAGGATAAGAAATATTTATTTCATATTCTAAATCGAGGTCAGGTTCATCTATTAGCTTTTTTCCTATTTCTAATCTTTCAAAAAAGAATTTATCATTTGTGATAATTACATCAACCGGTTTCGTCACTATTTTTTTTTCTTTACCATAATTAATTAAATCTTTGATATCCATTCTGTGAATATCTCGTATAACATTATCACCATTTTCAAAATATAGATCGTCATAAGTTAAATTGGAAACTCTCTTTTTAATATTAAAAGTATCGCATGTAAATTTCCACATGTCTATATCAATAATATCATTATCGACCTCTCTGTAAAAAGTATCTACATTAAAAAAAACAGTTATTACATTGTCTAGATTTGGATTTTGCTCCTTTAACTTTTGTAAAACAATGTGGCCGTACTGGTATTTTCTAAAAATAACGATAAGATCTTTTTCTGGATCATATGGTGGCAGACTTAGCATTATCATATCCTTTTGTTTATTTTATTTATTTCATTAAATACTGCTATGTTAAATATATGTTGTGTAAAATGGGGTAACAAATATAATCATACCTATGTCAATAAACTTTTTTCTATGTTGCAAAGGTATGTAGATCAAGAATTTCATTTTTACTGTTATACTGATAATCCAAAAAACCTAGCAAAAGACATCAATGTAATTAATATTGAAACTGATTTAGAAAGATGGTGGCCGAAAATAGATTTATTATCATTCTTTACAAAAGGCCCTACTATATTGCTAGATTTAGATATAGTAATTTTGAAGCCATTAGACATATTACTTTCTGTAAAAACTAGAACAGTAAGTGTTTTACTTAGTTATTGGAAAAATTATGTTATCCGTCCGGAACACCTAGAGCGATTTCCTACCATTTATAATTCATCAGTAATGAAATGGACTGATGGGCAAGGAATTCCTATATATAATCATTTTATGCGACAAAAAAATTTGTACTTGCTCAAATATAAAGGTGTTGATAGATTTTTTTTCAACGAACCTGTTGATATAGACATCTTACCTACTTCAATAGCTTACAGCTATTGGAAAGGAGCCAGATACGGTAAAGACACAGAGAGCGAACTTTATCGCAGACAATATGAAGTATGTATTTTAAATCATGGAAAGAAAAATAGTGAAATAAAAGGTTGGATACATGACTACTGGTATTGAGGAGTTTTTACTTTATAGGTCTTATATTTTTTCTGCAGAAGATTTTGTTGAACTAAAGGTTCCTGAATTTAATATATAAAAACAAGAGAATATTGTTATAAGAATAAGCAATATTTTTTTCCATATCATAAAAATGCTAAATTTGATCAGCGTAGGACAGCCTTGCCTGTTTTGAATTTGGACGGAGAACCTAATGATGACTCTTTTTTTGCTGTAGGGAAATCAGGATATAGTGAAATGAGTTTTTCACAAAAAACTTTACATTATACTGCTGCTGGTTTAGATAAATTATTAGATCGCTTTGGTAAGAATTTAGGTCGTACACACATAATCAATGCAAAAATGGGAGGATTCTTTAAAGTACATAGAGATGGACCTAATTTTAACTTTCCAACTGAAGAAACTGTACGATTATTACTGTGTATCGATCATTGTCAACCTTACGAAATGCATTTTATATTAGAAAATTCTAAAGTATTGCCTTTACAAACTGGAAAATTTTACTATATTAATACTTTTAAACAACATTCGCAAATAAGTTTCCATGATGATTGTTTTTTCTTAATTGCCAGTGTAAGGATATGTAAAGACACTATAAAAATTCTTGACCATTTAAGTGCTAGACCATGATAAAGATTTGTGCATATAATTATAATAGGAAAATCATTGTTACTGACGAGTATAGGCCAGAATTTGACGATATTAAACAGATAGCTGCGGCTGATAAGCAGCATAGATTATCTAGAAATTATGCCAATTTAGATATAAAAAAGTTTGATTTAATTTTTTTGTTAATAGACCAAGGAAAGCCTGTAGGCTTTCATGGTATCATGACAAAGCAGTTTTATGCTGATTGTAAGCGATTGTTTTCTAGATATTACATTAAACAAGATGCACGATCATTTTTACTAAACAAATGGTTTTTAAAACAATCTGTATTGATAGGTTATACTTTTTGTCAATATTATTTGGAAACTAAAATCTTTGCATCTATTCAAGTTAGACATGATGTGCAGCAAAACGCAAAACATGTTGTAAAAATTGTAAACTTTGTAAATAGGAGTATTGGTAGTGAAATGATAGCAACAAATGACAAGTTATATCAAGTAGCACATCCTGCTACTTCAGTCACAAGCTGGCAGCATATTATATATGCGAAAGGAAAAATACCATCACTACCTTTTAAAAATTGCAAAGAATAAATGGATTTAGAATGTTATATTAGCTCACTTGCTTTATGCTTGAAAAAAAATAATAAATCATTTATCAAACATTTGTCTCATGAAAGGTTGCAATCTAAAAAATTTTTAATAGATCATTTACCTTTAATTGATTATTCACAGGTCCTTATATTAGGATCATGGTATCCTACTTACTTTGCTTATAGATTATCGCCAGCTGAATTTACATTAGTTGATAACGATCCGTCTATAAAAATTTTAAATAATTTATTTTTTTCGCAACATAATATTAAATTTAAACAACATACAGCTGATGCTAAATCTTTTGTACAAACCTGTCCAAAAAAGTTTGATCTTATAATAAACACATCATGCGAGCATATGCCTTATGACATGAAAGATGTAATATGGGACAAAAAACCAATCTATGCTTTCCAAAGTAATAATTACATAAATGTAAACGGTCATGTCAATATTAAACAGTCTATGGAGGAATTTAAAAATTCTACAGGATTAAATAAAATAATTTTTGAAGGGTCATTAGATTTTGATAAGTATACACGCTTTACTATTATTGGACAGATATGATTGATTTATGGTTAACGCAAAAGAAAATAAGGAAATGGTGCGCTGATAATGATATTTTTTATCTAAAAGCTGATATTTTAATTCCAGAAACAGTCTATCAAGAAGTCCAAAATATTTATGAAGCAAAATTATTTACACAACACAGGAGCAGTGATAGCCGAGGGTGGGCAAGTGCAACCTTACATGGAGAAGCATACAATATTACAACCTATGACAGTGAAAATAAAAATTACCACTGGACGACTTTGACAGAATTAGCACCTACAATGACAGATTGGTTGAAGAACATTTTTCCAAACAATGGCAAATACAGTAGGTGTAGATTTATGTTACTTGAGCCCGGCGGATACATAAAAAAACATACTGATACACATCAATATAAAGCTGGGGATCAACTGAAAAATGAAATTTGTTCAGCTATCAACATTGCTATCAATCAACCGGAAAATTGTTATCTGCGCCGATACGATGATAAACTAGAAGTTCCCTTTAAAGAACGTGAAGTTTATTGGTTTAATAACGGTCCATTTCACGAAGCAGGTAATTTCAGCAAAGTACCTAGATTTCATTTTATTATACATGGAGGAACAAACATTGATAGGGTTAAACTTTTTATCAAATCTTTCAAAAAAGAATACCCAGATATCGTCATTTGAAACTTTTGCAAATTATATTTTGCAAAATAGTAATCATGGTGAAAAAGCCAACAACAAAGTACATATCATAATCGATTATCCTAAAATATCATGGGATAATTACGCAGAATATATGGCAACTTTAACATGGTACACGGGCATTCCTATGAATAGAGGAGGTGCAAGGAAAAATCATGTAATTTTTGCAAAGGACATTGATTCCGGACTAGCACAGGCAGATCAATATGATTTTGCAATTATATCTTATATAGGTTCTTTCTATTACACTGAACACGATAGAAACATTCATATATACTTTGATCAATTCTGTGAAAAAAATATACCTTGCCAAGGACATTTGTTATTCCATCCGCATAAACAGTATGGTAGGTTACATCCACAGACAATTTTTTTAAATTTAAAACATTGGAGATATCTTCATAGACCATCTTTTGGTTATTACTCTGGAGAAGTAGTAAATTATGAGCGCTCAAAACAGAATATCCATGACGATTATACACCATTATGGATTAAAAAAGGAGAAGGTACAAAAAAGGTAGTATACGCAGAACAGGCCGAATACATCAGCAAAGTACTTGCTGACGGTCATACTATACCAAATTTTATACAAGAGCGTCATGTAAAGTTTTTCTGTTATCCTGAGAGGCGATACAGCGAAGCACTCAAAACCGAACAGAATAAACCTGCTGATATAATTTATGTAGAAAACAACGTAAAATATCCAAAAAAACCAAAATGGTTTATTAAAAAATTCGACCGTATATATTGTCCTGCATCAGGTTTTATTGCTGAATACTTGTATAAAATCGTCGGTCATGCAAATACAGAGTTAATAATATTTGATTATAATGCGAATTCTTTGCTTTGGAAAAAAATGTTTTACAGCATGGCTACGACCAATAAAGATCTAGATTTCCTAGCACATTATTTTGCTAAAAAAGGTTGCATAATAAGTGATTGTAATTTTAAAGAAAAAACTTTAGCCTACAATAATGAAAAATTTTCTCGTGATGAACTTTTCGAAATTAAACAAAAAATAACTCCAACATTTGTACATCAAAATATTGTAGAGGATATAATTGAAGTTGATCCGTTTAAGAAGAATTTCATTTATGTCAGTAACATCTTTAGTTTCAGCTTTCTTATGCATAAACATAGAATAGAATACATTAATAATCAATTTTCTAAATATTTAGAATTACCGAATACAACCATTGTAGGATCAAACGCATTTAGAAGCTCGGTTTGGCATGAAAGTTGAGGATTTTAAGTGGTTCTGTCCACAGCCATTTGTAACTAATAATTTTTTATTCATTAAATAGCGTTCCGCCTATTTTAAGAGATAAGTATCTTAACATACTTTATCAAAATAAAGATATTGTCATTATTAAATTTTTTGAAAAAAATTATAATTTTAATGACGAAGCTATGGTAAGGATGTTAATGCATGTTTGTCGTAGAGATAAACTAAGAAACACAAATTTATTATCGGTATTTCCAGAATGGAGACCTTATTATGAAAATATATGCAGTTAGAATAGGTAATAGATACGACGAACGCTATGAAAATTATCTTGAACAAAAATTACCAGAATATGATTTCCATTGGATTAGAGAAGCACGTGACCCAAAAATTAAGCTGCAATGGAATAAAATTTTTGCAATGAATGATAATTCAGATGATCCAATTTGTCTCATTGACATTGACATCTTGTTGATTAATGATTATAAAAAGATTTTTGAATTTCCTATAGAAAAAGGACAATTTGCGGTTGTTAGGAATTGGTGGAAATTTATACCGCCTGGAGAAACACCTGAGTATACTATTAATGGTGGCTTTTACAAATTCTATCCTAAAGAAACAAAATACATCTACGAAAAATTTATGAATGATAAATTGTATTGGCAGCAGTATTATATAGAACAAGGGTATACAACAGGTCCTATTAATGGTGAACAAAATTTTGTGGAAGATGCAGTTAAAGAAAAATTAGACATGGTTTATTTACCATCAGCATGGTTTACTAGGATTGATGGGAGGCCAACAGAATATAAATCTCATACGGTAAGCCATATTAATACAATGTATAAAAAGGCAACTGGCAATCCATATGCATTTTTAGGAGATGAATTTCATCCGGATATAAAATTTGTACATTTTACTCATATGGACAATCTACCACATATGTGGGACAAATATTCCTTATTCATATAAGAATTTACCAGCAACATATAGTGTTTTAGCAATAGTATCAGCTTCGCGTAATTGTCTTTTCAAATCATCGTTAGTCGAATCATAAACTTCTGGCATTTCAAATACACTAAGCTTTAAATCAAATAAATATTCTTCTTCAGAATCATTTTCAGCTGCACTAAAGTATGCAGGTAATTCTTTATTACCGAAACGATTAATTTTTTCAGCGTCAAAAATAAGTCCAGAATCAGTTGCGATTTTTTTGACCATGTCTAAATATACCTGTGTTCGCTCAGCAATATGCTTCTTAGTCATTTCTTCAATTTGATCTAAAGAAAAAACTTCTAAAACTGATTGGAAATCTTCATCTTCCATGTTCACACGAATCACAACACCACTATGATCAATTTCTCCATCTGCTGTTTCTTGTTCTAATACAGCTTCAATAAGACTTTTGTCATTATTTGCAAAACGTGCATGTACCCAATGTCCTTGATATTTCATGTTATATTTGCTCTCAATGTATGTGTTTGTACAATTTGCACTGTACCATCAGGATAATCTTGTGAATAATAATTGTCGTTGTTTAGCCTTTCTTTAGTTCGGATCTGAAGTGGACTAAGCCTACTATCAGTACATGCGCCACAAGATACACCTGTTCCATTCCAACTATATCTGATCCTACAACCTGTTGTGTTCACAGCAGCATATCTACAAAGTTCTAATAATATAGTTTCCCATGTGTTAGGATTTTGAGGTGTAGGATTACCTGATGCATCTATTACAGCAGGTGTATAAAGTGTCCTGCCGCTAAAATCTGCAAGTCCTTGGAAAAAATACCATACTTGACCGAATAGAACTCGATTTGCTCCTGTATAAGGTGGCACTAATGCACTATCTGCGTAAGCTGAAACGTCAGCATATGAATCTTCAAAAACTTCTAATTCTAAGTCTGACCCTTGTCCTGTTAAAGGCCATAAGTCGTATCCATTTAGTGTAGTTCCCGCATGTATCCTATAGACTGTGCTTCTTACATTATCTAGTGCTTTGAAAATAAATGTATCAATCATATCCTGGAAAGTCATAGATCGCAGTTCATTATTTAAGTAGTAAACAGGATATGTTGTAGGGGAAGCCTGCGGAGGCGACACTGAATCAAAACTTTGATATAAATTTTCAAACCGTCTTGTGAGCAATCTTGGATCTTGTGGATTTACAAAAGATACGTTTGTGACCGAATATGCCCCATATGTATAAAATGTATCCTCAATATATCCTAATGAGGTTGATCCTGCAAAAACTCCTCCCCAATCTAACAAAACACTAGGATTGCTGCGATACAGTTCTCCGGCCCATCCTCTTATTGCAGCCTTTTGGCTCGCGGTCATTTCAGTTAAATCACCAGTTTGTTCATCTAACATTAAAGGTAATACATCAGCCATTAAGATCCTGCACCATATATTGTTTTAATTGCCGTTCCGCTTGAATTGTAAATAGTCAAACTTTCAACATCTTTAAGTTTTGTAGAGTCTACTGCATCATTTGTAATTTGCGTTGTATTTATACTCCCATCTTTTACAAACAATCGATTATTGGTAAGAGGATCTTGCGTGTTTGTCAAGCCAATAGTAGCGTTATCATATAGCACATTAAGTGTATCAACATCCTTATCTAAAGCTTCACCGGCACTTAGGCCGCCTTGTCCAGAAAATGTGTCAAACTGTAAATCATCTGTACCAATTACAGGATTATCCTCGTGGCTAGCAGCAAATCCTTTATCCTGATTTATTGTACCCTCTGTTACAAAAACAAATGTACCACTAGGTATTTCTGCTGATTCATCTGCATCTGTTGCTCTTGTTAGTACCCACGGTGTAGCACCAGATCCAGCAGCGGTAACAATATAAATACCATTTTGCAATTTTGCAGTTTGATCTTTTACTAAGATCCTATCTTCACTACCTACTGTGTCAACAAATGGAGTAATACCATCAATTGATAGTGCGACAGATACCGTAGATGTTAAAGTTGCACCTACGCCGTCATTAAGGGCTCCATTGTAGTAATTGGCTGATAGGTTTGCAGTAGTTGCTGCCCTTACATTTTCTTTTAGATTCAATCCGCTAGCTACAGCATCTACATATTTCTTATTAACAAGGCTATTATCTCCAAATTGTCCTCTTGTTTCGTAGCCAGCAGGTACGTTGACTACGCCTGTACCGTTAGGCGAAATAATAATGCTTGTATTAGTACCTAAAGTATCAATGGTAGTGTTATTAGATATATCAAATGATATATCTAATTTTTCTGTAGTGATTTCATTTACGCCTATTGTTACAGTTGGTGTTGTAATAGTTGTAGGAGTTATTGTAGTTGTATCAGTGGTGTCTGTGATTACTGCTTGATTTGTAGTTGTACCTGTAGCATTTATAGTGGTAGTGTTGTTTTCCCAAGTAAGGACTGTCAAACCTGCAAAGGTAGAAGAATTGTTTCCTAAAGTTAACTCGGTTGTACCAATGGTTAAAGATGGATGCTCGAGCTTTGCATTAGTGACATCTCCATCTGCAATTTTTGCAGTAGTAATATTTGCGTCTAGGATTTTAGCTGTAGTGACCGCATTGTCTTGTATTTTTACTGTAGAAACTGAATCATTAGCAATAGCTTCACTTGTAATATCAAGCGTTATGTTATTGTTTTGATCTAAAGTAAGTTTCCTAGGTAATACTGTAAAATTATCGATTATGCTCATTTGTTATTCCGGTTTCTCGGGCCAGGTAATATTATACAATACACCATTTTCATCTAATAATGGTACTTGTGTAGCAGGCATGTCCCTCAATGCTTGCCGATATTCACGCCATGCAGCATCATTATCTAATTGAACATCTCTATTTTGTGTCCAATCTGTTTGTTGAAGTAAACGGTCTCTTTCAATACGAAGTAGGCGCATTGGTTCGGCTGCTTGGAGTTCTTTTAGTTTTGCTTGAATTTCTTCTTCAGAAGGTAAAATGATATTACTTTCAAATTGCATTTCTGAAAATGGGCCATCTACTGGGCCATAAATTAACTTATCTTTACCAATAATTGCTGAAATTGCATCATAGTAAGTAACCATATTATCCTTTTACCTCATAAGCGACAATTGAATGAACTGAACCACCAGACAAGTAATATGTTCCAACTGCAGCTTGTGCAAATGGACGAATTTTATAATCGCTAGTTGTTGGATGATATACAACATTAACGTAAGACAAGGTTGTTATTAACAAAACAGCTCCTGCATCAGAATATGTTCTACCAACTCCACCAACACCTGTTTGAAAAATCGTTTCAGTGGCAAAATTATCTGTAGAATAGCGAATATTTGTTGACAGTCTTTCGTTCTGTGCTTGATTATTATTACCTACAAAATTGGTATGAATGACCAAATAATTACTGGTAGATGGATTTGTGATGTTTAATTCTAACTGACTAATCGTTGTCCCCAATGTCCCAATTCCAACATCACTAGCAGGGCCATAAGTATTCGCAAAAACTCGTAGTACATGCCCAGCAGGAAAATTTACTTGATTGCCTATTTTACCTTCGTTAAAATCAATGTAGCCAGTAAGTGTATTAGTGACATATGATCCTAAGTAGCCTGCCATTAGCTAATCTCCATATAACTTAAGACTGCATCGATGCTACTTGCATTTGGTGTGCTAACGGTAATTATGTTTCCAGCTTGTAATATAAGTTTGCCATCTAAAACAGATAAAGTTGAACCTACTGGAACTGGTGCGTCTTTCACAATGTAATATCCTACTCCATTAAATTGATCATAAACCCTCACTGTAACACGAGAATTATTTGTATCTGTATTTGCACAAGTTAATCCTATAACTGTTAGAACTGTACCAACAGGTACAGATCCTTGTGCTCCTGCAAATGCAAATGCTACTTCGCCTGTAGTCGGTCTTGCAAATTTATTTTTAAAAGTACTTGCCATTTATTATCCTAATGCTATTGTTGCTGTTATTGGATCTAAGTCATAGATGGTGTTAATTGTTATATCACCATTAGCATCACTGGTTGTGCTGATATCATTTCCTCCAATAAACTTAATGTTCTCGTCAACTGCTTTGGCTCGTTGCACATCATCGTCTGCAGATACTGTAAAATTAAAATCATTTATTTTTAAGAATGTAGGTTCACCTGTCCATCTTATCTCAACTTCTCCATTCACGTTTAATGTCGTAGAAATATAACCAATACCTACAAAATTAATAGTATCATTTATTGTTATTTCATTTGTTTGATTAACTTTTGTATCAGCATCTAAATTAAATTTTATATCACTTGTTAATGAGTATGGAACTAAATCGCTTGATGTTAGATAAGTCGCAAGTTGACCAGTGGTCACGAAATCTGATATATCTACTACAGGACTATCAATTATTACATTACCATTTTGATCGAAACTGGTTGTTACAGTTCCGGTACCTAAAAATGTTAAAGTTCCATTTAGCGCAACTTGCCTTGAAGTCAAGTCTTCAGTCGTAATTGTTAATTCTGTTGATGTAGTTAAGAAGCTAGTTAAATCAGGTCCTTCTATGGTTAAATTACCATCTGCATCACTAAAAGTTGATACATTCCTTTGCCCTGAAATTTTAATACTGTCAGTTAAAGGAACACTGATTATATTACTGTCATCTGCAGCAATTTTTACATATAATTGGCGTAAGTCTACACCAACGAGGATATCTTGGCTTTCGTCACGTGTGAGTGATATACCATATCCCTCATATAATTGTAAATCAGCTGCTAAAGCTTGGTTAGCAATAGCTGCATAACTACTAATAACGTCAACTGCGTTGTCAACTGAACATTTTACAGTAATTTTAGAATTATAACCAAGGATTAATTTCTCTCCTGTAGACACAGCCCGCAAGCTGGTTCCAACTGGGATAACTAAATCTTTTAGATAATGCCCCCCATCTATTAAAATATCTACATAAACTATAATATTTGTAATGTTTGTTACACTTAATCCTAATAATGTATATCTTTGAAAAGCATTAGATTCTAATACAATTGTTTCAAGAGTTCCTACATTGTTTACGATTTTATTTCCAATAACTGCTGTCATAATTTTTCTCTATACGATATTTAACCAAATATTAATATCTGTAATAGGATGTCGTCCTCTGCAAATTCTATTGCATTTTCTGCTTCATTTACTCGTAGATACCCGCCACCAAATCCCGAATAGCTTGTTGGTGTATCAATTAATGCCCTAAAGTTCGTTACGCCATCAACTTGTCCGCCTATAATTTGTGTGTTTAATTTGTTCAGTAATTGCTGATATGATACTGCATAAAGTTTTTCTTCTGCAGTATCTCTAATCATGAACTCGTCGCCAGCAGCGATATCTGGTACTAAATTTATTTCTGTAACAGGATCTAGATTAGCAATAATCTTATCGTTTACTCCTAATGTAATTATACCTCCGCTTTCGCTTGAAGTTCTTTCAATACCATCACTGCCTTCAAAATCAGTTACAACATCAGGACGCAACAAATTAGCATCGATCTGTCGTAATTCAAATACACCTCCGCCCACATCAACACTACCAAATAATCTTGTGTTTATATCTGTAGTTTCAGTGTCTGTAGCTAGAGCCTGATCTGTGATTGCATCGACTGTCAATGAAAAAGGTATACTGTTAGTACCTGAACCTGCGCCTTGACCGGTTATGGTTATGTTTTGGTTCTGTGTAAGATAGGTGTTTTGATCAACAGTAATTTGTGCATTAGATCTTACTATGAATCCATCAACTGTAAAATCACTTTCCTTTATTGCATCGCTTGGAACAATTAACTGGAAATAAGAAGGACTATTATCAGGCGTTTGACCAAATATTGTCTTTTGTAAAACAAGATATGTAGCGCCTGCATAGATAAGCATTTCATTCTTGTAATATCCATCTTGATTATTAAAATTGTATTCACCTGCGAAAGCAAAACCTTCTGTTAATATTTCCCAATCATTGTTTACACTACCGTCATTGTTTACAGGCACATTATTTGTTGTATTTGCAATAACGGTATAAGTGCTACCATGGAATACAACTGTATCACTTAATTCATATATAACACCGCTTTGCCATTGACCTTTTGCATCTAAGCGTCCATCTAATCTATCAAACAAATTACTATTTGTAGCAGGAGTTTCACCAGGATCAACAGTTGATAATGCTAGCCATAAAGAACTTTGGTAGTTAACTATATCTCCTGGATCTAAAGTTTGGGTACCATCGTAGTTAGGTATATAATTACCAAAACCTTTCGCTAAAACAGTCCAATAACCAGTTTCATTATATACCTCTGTAAAAGGATCTGGTCTATCAGCGGGTACTTCTTGTACAGCAATATAAGTGTTAGGTCCGAATTGGACTATTTGATTAGGATAATAAATCCTTGCTGATTTGGCTGCTGCTGTTCCACTTCCGTCATCTTCCCATCTTCCTAAAAATTCTACACCTTGTGTAATCTTTAAGAAAGATGCTTGACCTGCTACAGTAGGTGGCCGATTGCCTGTATCACTATCGTCTACAACGATAGTGTTTGCAGTGACTAGATATAATGATCCGCCATAAGTGACTGCATCAAAAAATTCTAAGGTGACGCCATTGTTTGCTGCAAAATCGCCCTTAAATACAATCCTTACCCTACCAAGATTTAGTGTAGCCATAAATTATAAACCGTCGCTTAGGACAAATTCTCCATTATCATTTATAAATGCATTGTTTTCTGTAAAAGTATCAACATGGGTAAGTATCAAATCCCCATCATCGTCAATACTTAAATCAATAATTACACCTAATAAATCTCCTCCACCACCACCACCTGGAGCTGATGAGTCAGCTCCAGGTATCCATTCATATCCATTCCATTTAAGTACATCACCAACTTCTACTGAACTATCGTAAGCAACATCAAATAAATCATTAAGACCTCTTGCTGTACTATCTGCATCAGGTACCCATTGTGTTCCATTCCAAGTAAGTGTGTCGCCTATTTGTACATCAGCTTCATTGTATGATACATCAGTGAGTTCATTTAAATTAGTTGCACCTCCTGTACCTCCACCAGTAGCTGACAATGTGATAGTTTGATAAGGAGATCCATTGGGATCTAGTGAAATACTAATACCTGCGCCTGCTACAAATTCTACTGTATCAAGTCCTGTCGCAACTAAATCTTGCTGCCCAGCTGATTTCCAGTAT
>Ga0181585_10002708_pt1 | contig 15712 bp, 11 predicted proteins | sample 071ome_29_FD_132469 | JGI IMG/M metagenome (GOLD analysis project Ga0181585, IMG submission 132469) | Coastal salt marsh microbial communities from the Groves Creek Marsh, Skidaway Island, Georgia - 071407BT metaG (megahit assembly) | ecosystem: Environmental > Aquatic > Marine > Intertidal... | reverse complement strand
TGGTGTGCCTGAATCGTCATCAAGGACAGCCACTGTATGTGCATCCTCTTGCCATCGAACCAGGTACCGTGGCCCTGTATTTGGCTCAGGGTGGGGACAAGGTGGTCCTGGTGGCCTCCGGACAGGGAGCTTACCATGTTTATGCTAGGAACGTTTTAGATGGCCTGCCCAATTGGTCACAGAAAGTGAATTGGCCACAGGATCATCATGGTGGGCACATGGCTCGGCCGGCAATCGTTGGGGACGTGCTCTATGTGCGTCCGGCTGCCTTATCATTGGTTGATGGGAGCCGTCTTGCGATTGAAATGCCCGGGGGAGGCTGTGGCACGTATGCTGCCAGTGAAAAAGCCCTATTTTTCCGGTCCGGCAATGTCACGGTATGGGATCAGCAGCAAGGTTCTTCTTCAGCCTGGAACCGTCTGCGTCCTGATTGCTGGCTCAGTACCATCCCTGCGGCTGGATTGCTGCTTTCACCAGAAGGTGGCGGCGGCTGTAGCTGTGGCTCCTGGCTTGAAACTTCGATTGTTTTTGCGCCGAAAATGTGAAGTGGCTTAGCAGGCATAAAGTCTCATGATGATTTAAAAGTATTTATCTGTGCACTTTTGCATCCAGTAAGAACTTTACCTAGATACCCTCCAGCAACCCCTTGATTGGATATTCATCTGCTGTGACCGTATTTTGTCCCACGACGGTTGTTTTGCAGTGTTACATAGGCCACGCTTATAATCTTTGTGCAGAATCGGCTTGATCATGATTTCCTGAGGTATTGGAGCCCAAACCTGGTGAGCTTGCCTCCGACCTTCAGTCAGGCTAGGTTGATTCTCATGTGCGGTAAGGCATACAAAAGCGATGAGCATGGATGGAGCCAATGGTTTGGTTGCTGTGAAGGTCCTAGGCGGTATTGGCTCGGTATGGGGATGTTCTTTATCACCTCTTTACTAGGCTTTGCCCAAACAGGGAAAGTGTTCATCTCACCCCTTGGGTCCTCGGTGGAACTGAATCTGGTGACCGAATCTCAAGGTGACTATGTCCTCGAAACTCAGGCATCCCTCATGGAAGGTGCTCAATGGGAGCCGCTGATGCAGTTTAAACAGGGACAGGCTGATCAGCCCACCCGCTTTGTGGATCCTGTGTGCGGAACCAGCGATCAGCGCTTTTTCCGTTTGCGAAAATTGCTGGATCAAGGTACTCGCGAGGTTAGCAATTTTAGGTTGCTCGATGTCAAGGGAGAGGCTCACGAACTCTATTATTTTTGGCCAAAGCGCGCCATCGTCATCGTTTTGCACGGTGATCGGGAAGAGTCTTTGGAGGAAACAAATCAACTGCTGTCGCCCTTAAGTGAACGTTATCAGAATGATGGCTTGCTTGTCTGGCATGTGTTGGCCCGCACGGAGCAATCGGCGACATTAACTGAGTCGAAACCGATACATCAAATCGACTCACCCATTTTGTTAGATCTTGACGGGATTGTGACCCGAGCGATGGCATCGGTGGAGGTACCTGAGGCCGTCCTAGTGGATCCGCGGCAATGGTCGATTGCCTACCGAGGTCCGATCGAACTACGGACCGATCTTGGGGACCAGGAGTATGTGATGGCTCCATTGGAGGATGCCGTTGAGTCCTTGATGTCTGGCAAACAGCCGATCATTCAAAACCTCAAGCCCTTTGGAGCCCCTCACGGCGTCAAGGCTTTAGAGGTTCCCTCCTACACCGGGGTGGTGGCTCCCCTCTTAATCACTCATTGTATCCCATGTCACTCGGAGGGGAATATTGCGCCTTGGAGTATGGACTCTCATGCCCGAGTTGCTGAATTTAGCGGCCTCATTAAATCATCTGTCCTTGCCGGCGAGATGCCGCCCTGGCATGCCGAACCGCGCTTTAGCCGATTCAGCAACGACAAGTCGATGAGTTCAGATGAGATCAATCAGCTGATTGCCTGGATTGATGCCGGAAGTCCTCTTGGGGAAGGTCAGGACCCTCTACCAGCCGCTTCAAAGATTGTGGTTGAGGATTGGCCGCTGGGGAAACCCGACCATGTCGTTTCAATCCCAACCCAACGTATCCCAGCGCAGGGTTCGGTTGATTATCGCTACTTTTTCCTGGAGAGCCCCTTTGCCAAGGATGTTTGGCTTCGAGCGGCTTCGGTCAAGCCCGGTAACCGTTCAGTGGTTCATCACGGCTTGGTTTTCAAGGGGAATTTTCTCGAGCTTCTGGCTCTCAGGGGCGGCTTAGGCGGTTTCTTTGCTGGTTATGTTCCCGGTATGGAGCAGGTTGAGTTCCCTGCCGGGACGGGCAAGCGACTACGGCGAGGTGATATCCTTGTATTCCAGATGCATTACACAACCAGTGGGCAAGCAGCAAGCGACCAAACCCAGCTCGGACTTTACCTCAGCCCTGAGCCACCCGAACGAGAGCTGGTGACTAGTGCCGCCTACGATGTGGATTTCACTATACCTCCTCATGAGCGTGATGTGCATGTCAGGGCCACCAAAGTGCTTAATCGGGCCTCGATTCTTTATGAGTTCAGCCCCCACATGCATTACCGAGGAGCGCGCTCTCGCTTCACCTTGAATTTCCCTGATGGACGTTCAGAGACCATTCTTCATGTGCCAGCCTACTTCTTCGATTGGCAGGCGCTCTACCGTTTGGAGGAACCCATTCATGTGCCGGCTGGTACGCAACTTGTTTGCGAGGGTTGGTTTGATAATACCATCCAAAACCGATTCAATCCTAACCCTGATGATACCGTGAGATTTGGTGAGCAGTCGTGGGAGGAAATGTTTATCGGATATGTCAACTACGCTGAAGAATAACGTGGGATCTCGTGCCCTCGTCCTTTGTTTTCCAAGGAATAATTATGAATAAGGATCAAGAAGGCTCACCCGAGGTGTCGGATGATCAGGACGATGCCATCATCGGTCAGGCGTTCCGTAAGTCAGCTTGGGTGCTCTTGGCTTTGATCGCAGTCGGGCTTTGTTTTTGGCTTGTCGGTCGCATGCCTGAGGATAAAGGGCCAGAAGTGGTGACGGAAATTTCCGTGCCCTCGGCCAGCATGCAAGCTGAGGTTAAAGTGCCAGGGGTTGGCTTTACCGATGTCACCGAATCCAGCGGAATTGATTTCAAACATGTGAATGGCTCTTTCGGGGAAAAATGGCTCCCTGAAACCATGGGCAGTGGGGTAGCCGTGATCGACTATGATCAGGACCGAGCTCCCGACCTCTTTTTTGTCAACGCCTGCTATTGGCCTGAGCACCTGCCAGATGGAGCCACTCAGCCTACCCATGCCCTTTATCGGAATCTTGGAGGCGGCCATTTTCAAGATGTCACCGCTCAATCTGGCCTCGATAAGACCCATTATGGCATGGGGGTGGCTGTGGGAGACTATGACAATGATGGATGGCCAGACCTTTTTATAACGGGGGTAGGCGGTAACCATCTGATGCATAATACGGGAGAGGGATATTTTGAGGAAGTGACCCGTGAGGCTGGAGTGGGTGAGGGGGCGCAGGACTGGAGTACCTGTGCTGCCTTCTTGGATCATGACAACGATGGCGATCTGGATCTTTTTGTGGGCCATTATGTGCAGTGGTCACCCAGTATTGATCTGGAACAGGGGACCACGCTGACAGGCCTGGGTAGGGCCTATGGGCAGCCCATGAATTTTCAAGGCACCTACCCAGCCCTATATGAAAACTTGGGATCAGGGCGTTTCAAGGATGTCTCTGAGCTTGCTGGCTTGAGAATCAAGAATCCTGCTACGGGGGTTCCGGTTGCCAAGTCGCTGGGCGTGGCCCCGGTGGATCTGGATGACGATGGATTCATGGATTTAGTCATTGCCAACGACACGGTACAGAATTTTGTCATGCACAATCAGGGGGATGGCACGTTCAAAGAGATCGGGGCTCGCAGTGGTATGGGATTCGACAGTTTTGGCAAGGCGCGTGGCGCCATGGGAATCGATACCGCTCGTTTTCGTGAAGATGATGCTTTGGGGGTGGGAGTAGCCAACTTTGCCAATGAAATGACTGCCTTGTATGTAGGGAAAGCCGATCAGACCATTTTTACCGATGAGGCGATCCCTGCGGGTATCGGACCAGCCAGTCGACTGGCTCTTAAATTCGGGCTGTTTTTTTTCGATTATGATTTGGATGGTTGGCAGGACCTACTCACTGCCAATGGTCACCTGGAGGAGGAAATTCATCAGATCCAGGAGAGCCAGCAATACGAGCAGGCCGCTCATCTTTTCTGGAATGCGGGTCCTGCTACCGGTTGCCGCTTCATTGAGGTTTCTCCTGAACAGGCTGGTCAAGATCTTTTCAAACCCATTGTCGGACGCGGATCGGCTTTTGCTGATTTTGATGGCGATGGGGATCTGGATGTTGTGATGACGCAGACAAACCAGAAACCAGTGTTACTGCGAAACGATCAGGATCTTGGGCATCATTGGATTCGGTTGAAGTTAGTGGGTGCCTCCTCCAACCGAGATGCCATTGGTGCATGGGTGAGGCTTCGTCTAGGTGATCAGGATTATTGGCGACAGGTTATGCCCACGCGCAGTTATTTGTCCCAATCCGAAAAAATCATTACCTTCGGTATGGGTAAGGCTGAGAGTTATCAAGAACTCGAAGTTATTTGGCCGGGCGGGCAAACTCAGCAATGCCAAGGACTTGCTGTGGATGCGCAGCATGAAATTCGCCAGGCAGACTGAATCAGTCAATCCTGCCCGAGGATCGTTCATTGCTGTTCAGAGATGCTTCGGGGAGGCGTTTTTGGGCTGCTGCCAGTCGAATGGTGGGCAGGGCGGGTAATACATACCGTGCAAACAGGTCGCAGGCCCCTAGATGGGGGTATCCTGAAAGGATGAAAGCTCGGAATCCAAGCTGCATGTATGCCTTGAGTTTGCCAATGACTTGATCTGGATTACCGACAATTGCAGCACCACAGCCTGAACGAGCCAGTCCGATACCAGTCCATAAATATTCCTCGGCATAGCCCTCTGAGTCTGAGGAGGCCCGAAGTGCATCCTGCTGATATACTCCAAGAGAGTGATGATCTTGCGCTCGCCGTTTGATCTTCTCTCCGGTCGATATTTCCAATTTGGAGATAAGGTGCCTTGCGGCCTCCCTAGCTTGAGCTTCAGTTTCTCTCAAGATGATGTGAATGCGTAGCCCGAAATCAAGAACTCTGCCTTGAGCTCTGGCCTGTTGAGATACATCCATCATACTTGATTGCAGACCATTTAGGGTATCAGGCCAGAGCAAGTAGACGTCGCAGTAGCGCGCACACAACGCGCGTGCTTCCTTTGAATAGCCCCCAAAATAAAGCAGCGGGCCCCCTTCTTGCTGATAGGGCTTGGCTGGTAGAGCATCCAAATCAATTTGATAAAACTCGCCTTGAAAGTGGATATGCTTTTGCGTCCATGCCTGACGTAAGATTTCAATCACCTCTGCGGAGCGACGATAACGATCAGGAGAAGGCATCTGAGAGCCAGGTAGATCCGACGAAATGATATTCAGGGCCAGTCGTCCCTTGAGCATGTGATCCAGTGTAGCGATGGCCCTGGCAAGCATGGGCGGATGCATCTCGCCACAGCGCACAGCTGCGAGTAACTGGATTTGCTTCGTTTGTTCAGCCATCGCAGCGGCAAAACTCAATGTATCCTGTCCGACTTGATAGGAAGAGGGGAGCAGGATGTTTTGGAAGCCTAGGTGATCAGCCTTTTGCGTGATAGCCTTGCAGTGCTCGTAGGTGCTTTTGAGTCGCTCATCCGGAACACCCAGCAAGGCATAGTCATCCGAGCATAAAGCACTGAACCAGGCTAATTCGGCCCGACATTCCTGAGTCCTTATGGGTATCTTGCTCATGGCCAGGGCTGAGCTTGAATGACTTTTTGCTGCCATCTTGCCATGGCTTCTTTCACAGCCTTCGCAGAGCGCCTGGAAGCAGCCTGCTGCAATGAACCTTTAATCCTTGGATCAAGGCGACCTAGGGTGGCGATCTCCAGCCAGTGAAGCATGGCAAAGTCCACCCTTGGATCCAATATTTGGGCGAGGTGATTCAGAGCTGTCATCTGTTGATTGATCGAACCTTTTGTGGCCTGTGCTACCAGTCCGGCAACCTGATCGCCTGGGTTGAGCCTGGATTGCAGGATGATCGCTTCAAATCGAATGCAGGCTCGGTTGGCCATCAAACCCTCTTCGACCCATTTGGCATGATGCTTGGTATCCCAAGCTGCCAGAAGCTGAAAAGCCTTTTGCCGGTTTTTGTCGCTTTCGTGGAAATCGTAAAACACTTTCTCAATGACACCCTGCAGATCGGTTCGATTCAGGACTGCAGCCCATTCCAGGATGAATCCTCGTTGAGCTTCATTGCCCTGCCTCATCCATGTGTTCACGCGGCTTGAAAACAGCTGCATTAGCTTTTCTTCCATCCTATCGGGCCGGGATGCCTCATGACTCACCCAGTGCTGTAACAAGACTTGCATGCCCTGGGCCAATTCTTTTCTGGATAATTCAGGGGTATGGGGATGCTCCAGGCATGCGACTGCTTCCGAAAGAGCCTCAAACTCATGGGATCCCATCCAAGAGCCAAAGTATCTGCGTAGACTGGCCTGCACAACACTCCTGGGTCTTTCGATGGGTGTAGATGGGGCAGGTTCGGAGTATGGGGTCAGCCAGTCACGCCATTTACTTCGAAGGGATGCTTCATCCCATGGTAGTTGTGGGTAAAGCGTGTCGAGTGCAAGTAGCCGTATCCGCTGATCAGTATCCTCCAGGTAATGGGTTGCATCCGGGGCCGCATGCCAAAGCATGGACCTTGCCCTGAGCTCTGATACTTGCCTGTTCATCGGGGTGAATTCAGGCGGCCAATCCATGAAAACATCAGGATGGGTGGCCATTGCCATAGCATGAGCCATCACCGGATCACCGAGGGGCAAGATGGAAAGCAGTGGCTGGATTTGCTCCTGCTCAAGGCTGATTTTCAATTTATGAAGGGTCTGCAGTATGCCGATTTGGGTGAGTGGTTGAGCCGATTGGAGCGGGTCTATGAGGATCTTGCTCAGTGACGTTCCTTGTAGCCTGGAGGCGAGGACACTGGTCCAGTAACCCACGCGGCTATCAGGATCCATGAGCATTTGAGTCCACCATTCATGAGGGATGGCCTGAAGGGTGTTCACCGGTGATGAGGCGTCAAGATTTCCGATGGCCCACAGCGCATGCAAGCGAGCCTTCGAGTGACGCGGATTTCTGGCTCGCTGCATCAAGGGGATTAAGGCCTCCTGGCCAATCTCCTCGAGAAGATCTTGTGCTCGTCGTCTTACATAGGTATGCGGTGACTCCAATAGAGGGATTAGGTCCTCGTGGCTTCGTAAGGCGTTGAACCAGTCATCACTGGGCCATAGTGGCCATGCTGTGGAGGATTGAAGTGCTCTCTTGGAGCTATTGTGGAGGTATCTATCCAGATTTTGTTTGTTTTCGTTTTTCAGAGGCCAAGGCTGGGCCAGCAACCCTCCTCTCGGGTCCCAGGTGATCCACGCAGGGCCCTGCATCAAACCCAGAGGATGCCCCTTTCCATGGTTGCGGATGATTCCATGGACCGATTGCTGCCAATGGATCAAGGTATGCGCTTGCCCGTTGTATTCTCCAATAAACAGGAAGTTTGCGTTTTCAGCTTCATTGGGATCTGACGTGTGGGGAGGGTGCGTGATGTTGGAGGCTATCCCTTGGAAGGATCCTACCGCATAAAAGGGGAGGGGATCCTTGTCCTCTCGCTGGTGGGCCGCGATGACTTCCTGTTCCCAAATTATCTGCTGGAAATAGCCAGCTACCGGTTCATCGATGGTATGCCATCCATAGTGGGCTCCCTGGAAGATTTGTAGCCACCGAGCCCCATAAGCTTGGGGGCCGAGGGCATCCATGACGAATAAGTTGCCCCAGTCGTCCATGACCAAAGCAAAGGGCTGCCGGAATCCGGTCGCAAAAGTTTCGATCTCTGATGGGGCCTCAAGGGTGCGATACAAGTTGAACCCGGTCTCCTTGCCTGGAGGCGTGGGCGCTTCCGATTTAGGTTGGGCAAGAAAATAGGTGTGACCATCCGGATGCGACAATTGGGCCTGATACATCCAGTGAGCCTGGGTAAGTCCTCCTGCCTCAAGCCAGGCTGAGCCCTTGGCATCAACTGAAGCCAAAGGGAGTGGATGAATCGCTGATCGTGTCTCCGGCCTAGGTTGCGGCTGGCTGAGAAGCTCTCCCTGAAAAAGGATGATCCAGCCAAAGACCAGGAACCCGCACGGTAGGCTACCCCGGATGGTTTGCATCAACAGGTTACTGAAGATCAAGGAGCTCATTTCCAGTGGTCTGATAGGGTGTGTTTCACGACCGCTCAGTGGCCAATGAGTATGGGACAATGTCAAGGACCTGTAAACGGGCAAGCAAGGCTTGGGCGGAGGATCCTGGGCCTTCAAGGAAGGTCTTGACAGGGAAAGGAGCCTCTCAGGTATCTTCCTCCAATGCTAAATCCCGTTCATCTTCGAGGAAAACGATCAGCATTCACCCTCATTGAATTACTGGTGGTCATTGCCATCATTGCCATTCTGGCGGGCATGCTGCTTCCGGCCCTTTCCAAGGCCAAACTGAAAGCGACCGGAGCTGCCTGCCTGAGTAACCAAAAGCAACTCATCCTGGGGTTTGTGATGTATGCTGATGACAATGAAGATCGGATGCTTTACACCGTGCCGGCCCAAGGTCAGATCGATAATCCGGCAGGGGGTTTCTGGCCTGGGCCACACGACGATAATGGGCGTTTCAGGGAAGTGGCATCCAACATGGGGAAGGATGTGGCGCAGCGTCATGTGGAGAACGGCCTTCGTAAGGGGGCTCTATTTCAATATGTTGATGGCACGGGGGCCTATCATTGCCCTGGAGACCTTCGCACCAAGCGGCTCAAGCCAGGCAAGGGCTGGGCCTATGACAGTTATTCCAAGGCCAATGGCATGAATGGGCTCGCTTGGCAGGGATCGGGCAATCCAGGTAGCAACAAAGGCCCTCAACCAGCTTACGTCAAGATCACCAATGTGAATGGTCCTTCAGAAGGTATGGTGTTTCTGGAAGAGGCTGATCCTCGAGGTCGTAACCTAGGCACCTGGGTCATCAGTGTGGACCCTGGCATGGGATGGATTGATCCTTTCGCCATTTTCCATGGCAACAACAGCACCATTGCCTTTGCAGATGGGCATGCCGAGGCGCATCGATGGACCACCGATAACGTGATCAAGGCTGCGACCGACGCATCCAGCGGGGTCACTTCTGTTTTCAACTGGGGAGGAGGCAACGCTTCCAATCCTGATTTTGTCTGGGTCTACAACCATTACAAACATCAGCGATGGAAGCCAATTGGTCAGTAATGTGACGGTTCCTTGTAATCAGGAATTGAGGGTCACCGCATTACCCTATGGACAGGGAAGGCTGCATCCCTAAAAACACGTTCATCCTTACCTAGATCACGAGCTTCAGTCGCAAAATATTTTTTTCGCCCGGGCCATGATCGGTTTTCTCAGGCTCTGCTATGGAATCAATCGGTGGAAGCAGAACCCGATTAGCACCGTCGATTATATCGCTGTTGAATAGGCCTCCCCAGCAGCTTGAAAACAGCCAAGTTGATTGAGTAAGGCCAATGTAGGCTCATTGAGCCAAAGTTGAGTCGCAGCATTGCGTGCAGACTGCAGGGGTGGATGCTTGTTGATCCATCCTAGCAAGACAATGCCGGCTGCTCGCCTGGTTCTTGTTATCTAAGTTAAAAGCCACTCCTAAAGCTGATCTTGGCATGATGCAACTTGGAGATGCGCCCAGGAGCACAGGTTAGCAGCCCTCATCACCGGCTTGGTTGCGAGGAACTCAGGCTATCGGCCTCAGGGATTGAAACCGATCTTTGCCCACTTTTCTTCAAACTGCGCCGAGCGTTTGTGAGCGTATCCATACTTCATGTACCAAATATCCTGTTTGTCTTGGTCAGAGGTGGCGGTCACACCGAATTTGGAACCTCTAGGGGCAGCCTTGGATGCTTCGAGCATACCAGCCCCTCGCCACTTGTGGCTGTCAGCGTGTCCATCGGCAAAGCTTAAGGTACTCATGTCCAAGTGCCATAATGCTACTGCATCCACCCAGGTGTAGGTATTGGGATCCGGGTTGATGAGCCACGAGCCAAGGTTCCAGCCTCGGTTGTCAGCCTCCTCCACGAAGACATAGCTTCGCGAAGGGAAGATGATGGAGTCCATCTTGGTGATGGAGTTAGCGCTATCTTCACCATCCAGGCCACCGGCTCCTCCGTAACTATCGTAGGCAAAGCCATTGCCTGGCTTAAGCTTGGTTCGGCCATCGCCCGGACAGTGCCACGAACCCACAGCCGAAGCATACGTAAAGAGTTTCCCCTGCCGGATGCCTTCTTGAGCCTCAGCCAGAGCTTTGTCCTTGCCGGTAAGGGTTCTGTCAGCAACAGGTTTTGGGCCCGTCCAGAAATCGCGTCCCTGTCGGTAGGTGCTCATACCAACCACCCTTTCAGCGTTGTCCCCGGCATACATGAAAAAAGCCAGCCCGAGCTGTTTTTGATTACCAACGCAAGCCGCGCCCGTTGCCTTGTTTTTGGCCTTGCTCAGAGCGGGAAGCATCATGCCTGCCAGAATGGCGATGATGGCGATGACCACGAGTAGTTCGATCAGGGTAAAAGCAGCCCGTCTGTTCTTTCGCATGCGGGGAATCATCTCTCCACAATCTGCTAGGTAACGAGGACTGTCAATCTCTCTCTGACCGGATCCATTGGGACCGCAAGACGCTTAAGGCTGGCCACCAACCCCTTCATAGCCCAACATGTCGCTTCATGCTTAGTCGGCCCAAAATAGGAATCCTCGGATCAGGAAAAGGTTCTAATATGGTGGCACTGCATCAGGCTGTTCAGGAAGGTAGGCTTGATGCAGACATTGCTCTGGTGATCAGTGATGTCCAAGAAGCTGGCATCCTTGAACAGGCCAGTAAGATGGGCCTCAAACACATTTATTTGGCTCCTGGACCCTATCGAACCAAGCTGGATGAACAGGCTGAGTTAAGTTACCTTCAGCATTTGCAGGATGCTGGAGTTCAGTGGGTTGTGTTAGCCGGATTCATGCGCATACTTAAAGGTGAGTTTCTCAGGGTTTTTCATCACAGAGTGATTAATATCCATCCCTCGTTGCTACCGTCTTTTCCGGGTCTCGAAGCCTGGAAGCAAGCCCTTGACTACGGGGTGAAGTTCACTGGCTGTACTGTTCACCTGGTGGACCAGGGTATCGACACCGGACCGATCATTATGCAGCAGACCGTTCCGGTCAGCGAGGAAGATACCCCCCAAAGCCTGCATGCTCGCATACAGCAAGCCGAGCATGAAACCTACCCGCTTGCGGTGCAAAAGGCCCTCCACAGTCAATTGAAGATCCAAGGCCGCCTGTGCACTGCCGAGGAGGCTGGCTGAACTTTTGGGATTGAGGTTTTATGAATCTCCCCCATGCCGTATCACCACTTTTTTAGCTCAACGCAGCAAAAAGGATTGGAAATGCAGTGCCGACAGGCGTTATGACATTTGCAGTCGTCGTGAACCCGCCTCGTTTGCCTCCTTTCGGTAAGCATTTTCAGCCGAGCGCATGGTCGCGGCAGGACCTGTCATGAAATCAAAAACCAAACAAAGCAGAATTCTGAAACTGGGGCTTCCCAAGGGAAGCCTTCAGGAGGCTACATTTGAAAAGCTCGCCAAAGCTGGTTACAACGTGAAAGTAAGCAGTCGCTCCTATTTACCCTACATCGATGATGAGGAAATGGAGGTCAGGCTCATACGGGCCCAGGAAGTCAGTCGATACGTTGAGCATGGCTATCTGGACTGTGGGATCACGGGACATGACTGGGTGATCGAAAATGGTTCCAAGGTTCATGAAGTAGGTGAGTTCCTCTTCAGTAAGGCCACGCGCCAGGCTGCCAGGTGGGTATTGGCGGTGCCAGAAAACTCGACCATCAAAAAACCAGCCGACCTTCAAGGTAAGCGGATTGCTACCGAAGTGGTCAATATCACCAAGAAATACCTGCGAAAGCACAAGGTGAAAGCTGAAGTGGAATTCTCTTGGGGAGCAACCGAGGTGAAAGCCCATGAATTGGTGGACGCCATAGTGGAGATCACGGAGACAGGTAATTCTCTGAGAGCAAATAAGTTAAGGATTGTTGATACGCTCCTGACTTCCACGCCCCGACTGATTGTTAATCAGGACTCTTGGCGGGATAAGTGGAAGCAAAAGAAGATAGAAACCTTCTCCATGCTTCTGCGAGGTGCCTTGGATGCCGAGTCCAAAGTTGGGCTCAAACTCAATATTCCTGAAAAGAAATTGTCAAAGTTATTGCAAAGTTTGCCTGCTTTGCGTAATCCAACCGTCTCTAGTTTGTCGCTTACTGGCTGGGTGGCGGTCGAATCCGTCATTGATGAACGGATTGTCCGAGAGATCATTCCTCAGCTCAAGGCCGCTGGAGCCGAGGGTATCATTGAGTATCCTTTAAACAAAATTGTCTATTAAATCGCTAACATATGGGTTCTATTAAGAAACGTCGTAAGTCGAAGATCAACAAGCACAAGCGCCGCAAGAAGCTACGCGCCAACCGGCACAAGAAGCGCACTTGGCAGAAATAGTCTTCTGCCTCTTGCAGGCGCTTCGCTTTAGGTGTCTATTATTGAGGTGTTTCGAGCCGTTTATCATCGCTCGAAACCTACACCCTATGCATAGCGAAACGCCCCATTTTCTGACTGGGCGGATCTGCCTGCTTGCAGGCATGATCCTTGCCCATACTTGTGTCTTCTCTCAAGAATCTGGTCAAGATTCCGCCCAGCAAGCCCCCGAGGCTGCCATCACACAAATCCCCTCGAAGGAACTCGACCCTGCAGGGGTGAGTGCCAAAGCTCTTGCCCACTTTGCTGCAGGGGTAAGTCACCAACGAAACGGGGAAACTGCCTTGGCCATGGATCAGTTTCGTTTGGCCGTTTCAACCGACCAAGACAATGCCCAGTTGGCCACGAGAGTGGTTGAAAAATATCTGCTGCTCAAGGAAGGCGAAGAAGCAGAGAACCTTCTGGATCTCATCTTGGAGCGCGATGATGCCCCGGGTAAAGCCTTTGAGCTGCACGGGATGATGATGTTGGCTCAGGGGCAGGAGGTCATCGCCGCTGGGCGATTTGAACAAGCACTGAGGCTTGATCCTTCCCTCATTTTCTCCAGACAGCAAATCATCGATAGCCGAATGGAACGAGGCGATGAGGATAGGTGCTTCCAATTGATTAGGGATGCTGTCGGACATACCACTTACGAGGTTGATGATGTGACAGCCCTGTTGGGTATGTATTTAAAGTTTCTTGTGATGCGCCCGGAGCGGCTAGAGGATCTTGGGCAGTCTTTGGAGTCCCTTGTTGTCAAAGCAACTGAGGTAGCTCAGGAGGAGCCCATTCTTGAACTCGCCATCGCGGATCTGCTCATGGTCAGTAAGCGATTTGAGGAGGCTGAGAAAAGACTTCAAGAGCTGTTGGAATTGATCCCGCCGGTGCTCATGGCAAGGGAAAAACTCATTGATCTTTACATCCGTCAAAATGCTATCCCTGAGGCCATCCAGGAACTTGAGGCTCTCGCAGCTTTGGCCCCGGACAACCCAAGGCCGCTCCTTTTGATGGGATCTCTGGAAGCTGAGCAGGGCCACATTGAAGAGGCGGAACGTTTCTTCCGAAAGGCTATGGCAGCAAATCCGGCCTTTGATGCCCCATATTACGAGCTCGCTGCTCTCAAACTGAACGGAGGAGAAGCCAAAGAAGCACTGGAAGTCTTGGATGAAGCCAGGAACAAATTGCCTAAAAGTTTTCTACTGGATTTCTACACGGGTTTAGCAACAAGTGCTCTAAGGCAGTATAGCCAATCACTTCAATTCTTGCGATCAGCTGAAGCCCAGGCAGAGGATGGAGATTCGGGGCGTTTGACAGGCTTCTTTTACTTCCGCAAGGGCTCAGTGCTTGAGCGCTTGGGACGATTTGAGGAAGCAGAAGAGTCTTTCCTGAAATGCTTGGAAAAGGACCCTGAAGATGCCACCACCTTGAATTACCTCGGCTACATGTGGGCTGAGCATGGCCAGAAGTTAGAGCAAGCCTCCCGGTGGATAGAACGAGCCCTTGAGCTGGAACCGGAAAGCGAGGCTATTTTGGACAGTATGGGATGGGTCCTCTTCCAGCAGGGGAAGCCTGACCAGGCCTTGCCTTATCTTGAGAAAGCCAAAGCGAGGCTAAAAGAGCCAGATCCAACGATTCTTGATCACCTCGGTGATGTTTACCAGGCGCTTGATAAGCCTCTAAGGGCCCGAGAAGCATTCGAGCAATCCCTGCAGATTGAGTTCAGTGACAAGGTCTTCGAGAAGTGGACACAACTTGATCCCGACTCCAAACAGGCTGTCCGCACGCCAAACCCTTAATGCTACGTTTTCAGCGATAAGCCTATGCATTCATCCAAGCGTTACACCATCGAGGAAGCTAGGGATCTCATCCCTAGTCTTGAGGGTTGGGTACGAGATTTGCAGGACCTCTCAAGCCGATGCCATCGCTTGACTGCCTGGGCACGGGCCATGTTCGAGCAAGGTCATGATTTGGGCGGAGAACGGGTGAAAGATGCGTTGAATGATCTCCAGCGTTGGAAGGCCATCAAAAAACACATGGCTGGGCTTGGGGTGATCCTAGTAGACCTTCAGAAGGGGCAAGTTGACATCCCTGCCCTCCTTGGTGGCAGAGAAATCTATCTAGCCTGGGAAATGGGCGAACAGGATATCACCCGCTGGCATGAATCCGCCGGGCAGTATTGCTAAGGCCACCCTTTCTCTGTGTCGTTGCTTTTTGCTTGCCCATCTATTTCTTCTTCTGGAATAAAGTGCAGCCTTGTGGGGGGGGGCTAGGCTATCGGATTTCACTGGGCTCATGAGGAAAATGGTCTCTTTTCGAGCTTGCTTGCCACAAAATTGGTAGCTTGGAACTCACTCACCCCATGCTGCCTTATGACAGAAAGTAAGCTCATTAAGGACAGTGAGGAAAATGGGAGCAACGGTGTTGATCAATAGAAACAAGCGAGTTGGCCGTCACGACGCGCGTCGTGGAGTTGCGGACCAAGGGCCTCTTCAAGACCTGGTTCTGACACACAGAACCCCGAACAAGGCTAAAAAATACCCTCCAGACACCCATCAATGGATCGAAGGCCTCCTGCCGAATCCGGCTCAACGGGGGAGGGGCAACTGTGGAGTCATCTGGGTCCAGACCATGACTGCTGGGCTTTACCGGAGATCTTCTTCAAATTGCCTACCAAAAAATCTCTGGGCTGATGAGGATTGTTGCCAGCGACGGGATGATCAGCCTCATTCAAACTCTACTGGTATAGGGGATGAGATGATCCTGAATCATCGTTGGCCTCACCCGAGTCATAATCGTTCTCAATGGCTCGCCCCGGACCCTTTAATTCAATTTCTCAATCAAGTGGAATCATCCCATCATGTCATTGAACCATGAAATTTAACACAATGGATCAGTTGCCCACGCCCTGTTATGTGGTTGATTTGGGTATCCTTGAAAAAAACCTGCAGACCATTGATCAGGTTCAACAGCGCACTGGAGCTAAGGTGATCCTGGCATT
>Ga0181585_10002705_pt1 | contig 15717 bp, 13 predicted proteins | sample 071ome_29_FD_132469 | JGI IMG/M metagenome (GOLD analysis project Ga0181585, IMG submission 132469) | Coastal salt marsh microbial communities from the Groves Creek Marsh, Skidaway Island, Georgia - 071407BT metaG (megahit assembly) | ecosystem: Environmental > Aquatic > Marine > Intertidal... | reverse complement strand
TGCTAGTAATTTGACTTTACCTGGTCTTGAGGGTGCTGGTGCCCTAGCACCTAACACTAATAGTGGTGCCATCGATAGAAGAGTTGAAGCAGGACTTCCTGGAGTTGGTAGAGTTACATTTGTAGAACCCAGTATATTTGATACTGACTACAATTTCAGAACCAATACTTTGAATCGCTGAAACGCAAATAAATAATCACATCTGAAAATACTATAGGACATTATGCCTTTACCAAAGATTGCAACTCCATTATATGAACTTGAATTGCCATCCACTGGAGAAACGATTCAGTATAGACCTTTCCTTGTCAAGGAAGAGAAAGTTCTTGTGCTTGCTTTAGAAAGCGAAGATACAAAGCAAATCACAACAGCAATTAAAACAGTTATCAAAAATTGTATCAAAACCAGAGGAATTAAAGTAGAGAATCTTCCTACTTTTGATATTGAATATTTGTTCCTTAATATTCGTGGTAAGTCTGTTGGAGAAGAAATTGAGGTAAGTGTTACTTGTCCTGATGATGAAGAAACACAAGTCTCAGTAACAATTAATCTGGAAGACATTAAAGTCCAGAAGAGTGAAGATCATAATAATAAAATCAAAGTTGATGAAAGTATCATGATGGAAATGAAGTATCCATCACTTGATCAGTTTATTAAAAACAATTTTGATTTTAGTGAAGGGAGTGCAATGGATCAATCATTTGAATTGATTGCATCATGTATTGATAAAATCTACACTGAAGATGAAGTTTGGGCGGCTGCCGACTGCTCTAAGAAAGAAATTGTTGAATTCTTAGAGCAAATGAATTCGTCTCAATTCAAGGAAATTGAAAAGTTCTTTGAAACTATGCCTAAGTTATCTCATGCTTTGACGATCAAGAATCCAAATACAAAAGTGGAGAGTGAAGTTCTCCTGGAGGGGTTAGCAAGTTTTTTCGCATAGCCCTGATCCATATGGATCTGGAAAATTATTATAGACTTAATTTTGCCTTGATGCAGTACCATAAATATTCTTTGACTGAGATTGAAAATTTGATGCCTTGGGAAAGAGACATCTACGTAGCATTATTGCAACAGCATCTTGAAGAAGAGGAATTAAAACACAAACAACAAAATGCCTTCAAGTAAAGAAAAAAAACTAAGGAAAGCATATGAGTTTAAGCTAGGAAAAAAGCTTGTCTCTAAACTTTCCGATGGTCAAATTTCAATACTTTCGGCATTTTATAATTCTTTAAGCGATTCAGAACAAAGAGAAGTAGATTCTAAGATATTCAAAGGAGAGACTAATGATCTCCTTGACATGGCATATACCATGGTTGAGGAAAGTGAGGAAGCGCCTTCAGCACCCAAACCAAAAGTAACAAAGATAAAGTCTTCTGCCATCGTCCCTTCCAAGTTTATTGGTGGAGACAGGTATCAAGCGTATCTTGATGAACTTACTTCTTAAGGAACTATTGGTGGTAGTTCCTTATCTCCTTCAGAAAGAAAAGAAGGATTCAAGAAGAGAGGAAATAAAATAGATTTTGAAAAATTTGTTGATAAAGTTTTATCTAAGAAAAAAGGTGGACCAAGTATATCTGGTGGAGCAAAATCTCTTCCAGTTGGTGGCAGTGCAATTGTAAAATCTCCTGCAATGCCACTGGAGAAGTTTGTCAAACCTCCTGTATCTGAAGAGACTCAAGGGAATCTTGATGATATAATGAAAGGTATTGACTCTATTCTTGAATCTTTAAAAACTCAAGAGAAACAGAAAGAAGATGAGTTAAAGAAAGATAAGAAAGAAAAAGAAAAAACAAAAAGAGAAAAGAAAGAAAAAACTTTAGAGTCTGGAATTTTCAAAGGACTTGCAAAGGTAACTGAAAAAGTTCTTGCTCCAGTTAAATCACTTTTCCAAAAATTATTTGACTTCTTTAGTACAATTTTATTAGGAAGAGTATTATATAAAATTGTTGAATGGATGGGTGATTCTGAAAATCAAGGGAAGATAAAAAGTATTATTAAGTTCTTCTCTGATTGGTGGCCTGTTATTGCAGGAGCATACTTATTATTTGGAACAAAGTTTGGTAAACTTATTAGAACAATTGGTAGTTGGGCAATTCAAATTGCAAAATTTGCAATACCAAAACTTCTCAGATTTGTGACAAAGAATCCAAGAACAGCAGCGGTTCTTGCTGGTGCAGGATATCTTGGTGCCAGAATATTAACTGGCACTGAAGTTGGTGCTGATGAAGAAGACTCTGCTGAAACACCTCCTGTTGAATTTGAATCTGGTGGCAAAGTACCTGGATCAGGTAATAAGGATACTGTTCCTGCAATGCTTACTCCTGGAGAGTTTGTGATGAGTAAAGGTGCTGTTAATAAATTTGGCGCAGATACTTTAGCATCAATGAATGCAATGGGTGGTGGTACAAATATTCCATCCTTCTCTGGAGGAGGATTGTTGGGATTCAAAGGTGGTGGTGAAGTTCCTGGTGGTGATGAAGATAAAACAAAAGATCAAAGAGGACCTCTAAGTTGGGTACGAAATTTATTCAGTGGTGGATCTACTGCTAAGAAGAGTGCTGATGACAAGGGAGGAACTACTAAGGGTGGTATTTCCAAAAATGCAAAAGCACTCCTCAATACTATTAGATGGGCAGAGGGAACATTAAAACCTGGTGGATATAACACTTGGTTTGGTGGAAGAACCGATATGGATCTTACCAAAATGACTATCAATGAAGTTGTTGCTGAACAGAAGAGAAGACTTGCAAGTGGAGAAGCAACTTATGGAAGTTATACTTCTGCTGCAGTTGGTGCATATCAAATGATGAAGCCAGAAGCATTTGCTGCAAGAGCTGGTTTGAATCCTGCAACAGATAAGTTCACTCCAGAGAACCAGGACAAGATGGCAATTGCTGGATACATGATGGGTCAGGCAGGAATGTCAAAGGCAGAAATTGACGCACCTATTAGTAGATCACAGATTGCTAAGATTGCTCCAGTGTGGGCATCACTTCCAATGATGAATGGCGCAAGTCGTTATGGACAACCAGTTAAGAGATATGATGATCTAGCAAAAGTATACAACAATAACTTAAAAGGTCTTGATCCAAATTCATATTCTGCATCCACAACAATATCTTCTGCTGGTGGTGGTGCTGGTGGTGGTGGCGGCGGTGGTGTAGGTGGAGGATCTGGTGGTGCAAGTCAACCAACAGTTACTTTATCTGATGTTGCCAAGTTTGATTACATGGCAATAAGAAAAGGATTAGGTATTAAAACCTCATCCATTTCTAAATCATCAAGACCATCATCAACTGCTGCATATCAGCAAATGCAACAACAAACAACAGCACAGCAATCACAAGGACAAGGACAACAACCAAGAACAGATATTCCTAATCTTGATGCTATGGCAATGACTTCTGATAGAAAAGTCAGAACTCTTGGAATAACGGTATAGAACTATGGCAGTCAATACTCAAAAATTACTTCCACAGAGTAGAAGCAATTTAGTTGTTGCAAAGACAACTAAATTACAGGTAAGTTCAATTCCATCTTTTGCAAAAAATAATACTCAAGAAAAAATAGAAGATATCAAAAGTAAAGTTATTGAAATTGATAAGTTATTGAAAGGATCTGTTGTTAAATCCAAAAAAATAATTGACGAAAAGAAGAAACAAGAAGCTTCTGAAAAACGCACAAAGAAAGAAGAACAACTAGAAGCAAAAGACACTAAAGATACAAAGAAAAAACCTGGTCTTAAAATGCCAAAGATCAGTTTCTTTGATCGCATTAAGAACTTTATTAAGAATATTGTTTTTGGATTTATTGTTACTCGTTTGGTTGATTTTGCTCCACAAATTACAAAGTTCATATCTTTTGTTGGACCTATTGCAGATTTTGTTTTGGAATGGGGTGGAAAGTTACTTAATGGTCTGGTTACATTTGTAGACTGGGGATATAAAGTTTATGATTCTGCAAGAGGATTTATTGGTGATAAACTTGGCGATCAAGCTTTAAAGAATTTTGACAGTTTGATGGCAAACGTCAACACAATGTTGAATTTGTCATTGATTGCTGCGATGGGTGCAATGGCATTACGTCCTAAAGCACCAAAAGTAGAACCAAAGGCAAAAGCAAGACCAAGAAAACCAACAACGAAAGCAGCAAGAAAAAGATATCAAAGAAGGTTTGGTGCTAGAGCAACAAAGGCACGATTCAAAGGAAAAGTTAGACCTAATATATTCCAAAAAGGATTTGGAGCAGTATCTGGATTCTTTGGTAACATTGGTAAATCAATAGCATCCAAATATAAAGCGGCCGAATCTGCTGTTGTTGGCAGTGTAAAAACTCTTGGAGATGCTGCTAAGAAAAGATTAGTAAATGGTGTCATATCTCCAATTAAAAAACTTATAGAACCTTTAACAAAACCACTTCTCAAAATAAAGGATAAGATTCTACAAAAGATTGCAAGTATTCCTGGTCTTAATTCTTTATTGAAAAAGATTGGAATGAATACCCTTGGTGATGCTCCAAAAATGGCATCTAAGTTGGGTGCAAAAGCACTTCCAGTTGTTGGTGGAGTATTTAATTTACTATTTGCATATGACAGACTTGCTCAAGGAGATAGTTTAGGTGCTCTGATCGAATTCATCTCTGCAATATTAGACTTCAGTGGTGCAGGTGCTCCTGTTTCTATGGCGCTTGATGCATTTATGTTTGCAAGGGATATGTTCCCTCAGATTAGAGATGCAGAAGAGGGTTTGCTTGATGGTCTTGGTCTTGGTGGAGTTATACAAACACTTAATAACACAACCAAAAAACTCCCAGATCTTTCTAGTATAGTTAAAATCTTAACTGGTAAAGGAGATCCATCTCAACCAATGGTCAGTCTTCCAAAAGGATCTGATGAGATGGGAACAAGAGAAGGCATGGGTCCTGGTAGTGGTGTAACTGCCACTGGCGTGACTGGTAAGGGATTGAGAACTGGTCCAAGCAGTAGAATTGGTGGTAGTGCAGAGTATCACGTAGATACTAAATTTCACAAGAGTCTGGGGATGGGTGGCATTATTTCTGCAATGGACAAACTTTCTCAAGAATATGCAAGTAGAGGAAGAGTGATTGAAATGTCTGGTGGATCAGTTGCTGGAAGAAAATATGATCATAATGCAGACCCAGATCAAAAGAAATCATTGATGGAAGGTGCCTTTTATGCTCATAGTCATTCATCATTCATGAGAGCACAAGGATTCTTACCATTTGATTATTATATTCCTAAAGCAGATGATCCTAAAGGAAGATTTGGTAAATCTGCTGAAGGTGCTGAGATTCTTCTTCCAGATTTTGGTGGTAAGATGAATATCGGTAAGTTGTATGGTGGATATGGAAAGAGTGCTGATATCTATGATGCATCTAACAAATGGGTTGCAATGACTGGTCATGGTGATACTGCATATATGCTTGGTGGATTTACCAAAGCAATGGCACACAGAGCAATCCTTGGTGAGAAAGGTAGAGAGTTTGTTATGGATGCAGACTCAACTGCCGCAATTGAAAAAGAATTTCCTGGACTATTGAGTGCTATTAATAGCGCCAAAGGACCAAAGGCAATAGATGCATTGAGACAATATGCATCCTATGATATGCCAGAAGTTATTCCTGTTCCTGTTCCTCAACCTGTTCCAGTACAAACAAATAATCAATATGATTCTCCAAAAAATTATGTGTCTACTTTAGTTTCTAAAGCATCTAATCTCTTTAAAGATGTTCTTTACATGCGTTAAATAGTGGTATGAGGTAATATCAAATGGCAGAAAATAAAGTTACTACAGCACAATCTACTCCTGCTTCTATTGATGAATGTAACATTACATCAAATAGTACAGGACAAAGTGTGTCACTTCTTGGAGGTATTATTAACCTAACGTATTATGAAAGTCTTTTGCAAGACACTTTAATGGCATCAGTTACTTTTGCTGATGCTGGTGACTCTATTGATGGCAAAAGTGTATCTGAAGGATTGCCACTTGAAAATGAAGAGAAAGTAGAAATAAAAATAAAAGATAACAACGATGTATCTCTAGATTTAAAATTTTTTGTTAATGATAATAAAAAAGTAGGAGACGAAACAACAAAAAGTCTTTTAGTTCTTGATTTAGTTTCGCAAGAATTTATTGTAAACAATAAGGTAAGAGTTTCAAAAAGATATGATGGGCAACCATCAGATACTGTTACAGAATTATTGACAGATTCTTTGGCAACAGAAAAAGATATTGATATTGAAGAAACTTCAGAACCAAGAAATTGTTTTGGTGGAAATAGAAAACCAATTTATCTTATTAATTGGTTATCTCAACAGTCTGTTCCTAAAACTCAAGATGCAAAAGGAAAGACTGCAGGATATTTTTTCTATGAAACTTCAGAAGGATTTAAGTATAAATCCATTGATAGTTTATTCAATCAAGAAAAGAAAAAATCAATTATCTACAACGAAACTCCTGACTCCAGAGGTGCAAATATTCCTGAAGGGTATGATATAAAAGCACTGTCAATGCAGAAAGAAAACAGGAATAATGTTACTGAAAAAGAAGAGATGGGTGCATATGCCACTCGTCTTATAAGTTTTAATCCTTTTAATTGTCAATACGATGTTGCAACTTTTTCTGCTGAAGCATTTGAAGGATCATATTCTCTTGGAGGAGCAGCACTTCCTAAAGGAAACCCAGAATTAAAACAAGAAGGTTTTAATAAAAATTACACAAGAACAACATATCAAATAAAAGATATTGGAACGATGCCATCTGGATCTACAGAGCAACAGATCGAGAAGTCAAAGGAAGAGAACTTTAAGGTATCTGATATTTGCAATCAGGCGATTATGCGATATAATCAGATGTTCCTATCTAAAATTAAAGTTACAATTCCTGGAGACTTTTCCTTACATGCTGGTGATGCTGTATTCTTTGATGCACCTTCACCACAAAGAGATGTAAAAAATGATGAAGTTGATCGTCAGATAGGAGGTCTATATATTATAGCAGCTTTATGTCATTACATTACTCGTAAAGAAACTTATACTAATCTTGTTTTAGTAAGAGATTCTTTTGGAAGAACTGGAAAAGCATCAACTTCTCCATCGTCTACGTCTCAGTCAGGTACACCTGCGAAACCAATTAAGGCACCAGGAGTTCAATCTTCTGCAGAGAGAAGAAATTAATTAATTACTTAAGAAAACATGGAAAGCATAGAAAAGCACATTCAAAAAGACAAAGAAATCTTAGACGACTCTACGATTTCTCCACAAATGCGTCGTCACACGCAAGAAGAATTACAAGCATTGCAAGTATATAAAGAAAAACATCCAGAAGATCATCACGATCCTACTCCACTTGAACTTTATTGTGATAACAATCCAGATGCATTAGAATGCAGAGTGTATGACGACTGATGGAAGGAGGATCTTTATTTAATTCTGGTTTCTTAGGAAATAGTTTCCAATGGTGGATCGGTCAGATCGCTGACGATTCTGGATGGAGAGATAATATTCTTCCTGGAAAATTTGAAAGTAAAGATTCTATTCCTGGATGGGGTAGAAGATATAAAGTTCGCATCATGGGTATCCATGATAAAGAGGAAGAAACGATCCCTTCTGATCAACTTCCTTGGGCGAACGTTATGTACCCCATCACTGCTGGTGGTGGACAATCCGGTGCAAGTCAAACACCTGCATTAAGACAAGGAAATTTTGTCTTTGGTTTTTTCCTTGATGGGCAAGACCAACAGGTTCCTGTCATCATGGGAATTTTGGGCAATAATGCTCAGACTTCTCTGAAAACAAGTATTGGAAATAACGATTCTAACTTTGCAGCAACAAGTGGTTATGCTGAAGGTAAAACTCCAAAGACTGGATCTGCAAAAGAAAAAGCACCTGATGATGGTCTTGTAGTAACAAAACCAAAATCTGAAGAACAATCAAAAGAGTGTGCTGCTGCTCCAGAGGGAACGCAAGTAAACTCCTATGGACTTAGATCAGATCTTCCTTTAACGTCTCAGCAACTTGCCGATGCTCAGAGTGCAAGAGCAGAAGCAGCAGATCAAGGATTATCAAGAGAAGAAACAGAAGCTCTTGTTCAACAGAGAGTTGCTGACGGTATAAAAAATCGTTGTCAACAAGCAAGTAGTACCAATTCTCCAACACAACCTGGAGCAACAAAAGAAAACCCAGATGCAGTTCATGAAACTTCTGCTGGGGATGTAAAGCGACAGGAAAAGTATGATGAAAAAATTCCTTTACTGAAACCAGATCCTGATGAAGTTGTTAATTCTGCACTAAAGGCAGTACAAATAGAGATTGATAATCTTACCAAAAAGATAGACAAATATTTGAGTACGTTTTCAAGTTATGTTGATGCAGTTAGTAGCACAATCAGTGATATTGATACATTAATACATAACGTTGCTTGTCAAATTGCCAAGTATCTAAAAATACTTTTTGACCAGATGATGGAATATACTCTTAAGGTTTTGAATAAAGAGATGGCAGCTGCTGTTGCAGGTACACCATCAAGTACAAGATATATGCTTGCTGATATAAAGGAGCAAACTACTGAACTTATTTTGTGTCTTTACAATAATCTTATTGATGGTTTGTGCAGCATGATAGAAGGACTTTTACAGGATACTTTCAACATTGATGAACTAGAACAAATTGCACAAGAAAATGCTGATCTTCCAGAAGATCAAAGAACGAACCCACAAGTTCCAATTTGTTATGCTGAAGACTTAGCAGGTCAAGTTATTTCTTCAAGTTCAACTGAAATTAATGATTTTAATCAAACAATATTTGACAATATTAATACTTTCCTAAGTGATATTGATGATCAAGTTGCAGGAGTAAGTGATTCTCTTGCAGATATTACAAACCAACTGGGATCAATTAGTGGTGATATAACTTCTGCTTTGAGTTTTACAAACATTTCACTGAATGTTTTTGGATGCCAATTAACTCCAACCAAATCTGTTTCTGATTATTATCAGTTGGCAGTAGGAGGTTCTGGACAACCAGATACACAACTTCCAAGTGCTAAGTCTGTTGCTGATTCTTCTGTTCAACCAACAACTGCTGCTCCAGCAGCAAAAGTTCCTTATGCAGAACCAAGTAAAGATCAACGTGATGTTAATGCAAGAGGTTCATATGATCCTCGCTATGATGGTTGATAAATATGCTTATGAAGATAGGGTATTGATAAAATAAATGCCGTCAAATCCTGGAGAAATTAAGTTTAATATCTTTCAAGAAACGTCGAAAGATAACATAAGAGTTGGATACATCTCAACTGATAGAGGTTTTATTAATAACCTCAGTATTTGTGATGCAAATCGTCATGCACAAAAGAATCCAGGTACAACTTTTATTCTTAACAATAGAGATGGTGTCAAATATTTAAATATCAATGAGGTAAATCAACTAACTGTTGATGACTTAACTCCACAAGATTCTTCTGCTCAAGGAACTTGTGAATCAATCACTGGTTTGTCTGAAAAAGATGCTCAGAGTGGGACCAGTCCAAAAAATTATGAGACTAGAGTTGAGTTTTATGGTGGAGGTGGAGTAGGAGTAAAAGGAAATCCTGTTATTGGTGATGATGGTGCAGTACTTGCAATTGATTTAGAATCAGGTGGATTTGGATATCAGTATCCACCTATTGTTCGAGTAATAGATGATGAGGATATAGGAGCAGGTGCTGTTCTTAGATCTGTTCTTTGTGAAATTGATGAAACCACTCAATTCTTTGATAGTGAATCAGACTTTGAGGAGTATATTATATGTGATGATGACGATGTTGGATTTGGAAGAAGATATGATCCAAATGGTAATGATATTGGACCATGGAATCCAGACACTTATATTAACCTCTCAAAAGATCCTATTCGTAAAGAGATTGAAGATTATCAACAATTTTTAAGTCAACTTACTGATCCCTGGTGGGATACTAGAAAATTTGCTCCATTAAGTGTAACATCATCTCAAGGAACTAAGAGATCAAAGTTCGATGTAACTGATGAGGAGCATGTTGCCATTGTCAGAGAGAATGAAAACTGGCCTGACTACACTGCTTGGAGTGATTTTATGAACTCCTATGCAATATCTCCAGAACCACCATCGAATGTGAAGGGTAGTGATTTTGGTGCAATTTTTTACTCCTTTGAATGGGAAGAAGATTTCCCCTATGATGGTGAATATGTATTCAGGGGAGCTGGTGATGGTGAAATTAGAGAACTCTATCTTGATAATGTTAAGTTAGGAACTCTTACATCTTTTGCTGATGCACCTCTTGTTGTTAAGAAAACAATAGAGTCAGGTGTTCATAGAATTCGTTTAGACCTTAAGAACGGACACATCTATGAGAAGGTTGTAGAGACATCGACAACATCAACACAGACCTCTGATCTTCAAACTAAAAAAGTTTTTAATACAGTTGATTATATCAACAATGCAGATAGAAGTTTGTTTAGAACTTTTCCAACTGTTGGGAAAAGTGGAGACTTTATTCATCAATATGGAGTGACTCCATTTGATCCCAATTCTGCAGAAGCATCAACAGATAGTTTTGAAGGAACTCATTCTATCAACTGGAGTAATATTAATTTTCCTGTAGATGGAAATTATGTCATTGAAGTTGCAGTTGATGATGAAGTTGACATTACATTTACCAAAGGATCTGAAAGAATAGATATATCAAAAAAAGGATTTTCTTCTCCAGGTAGAAGCACTGGCACTTCATCATATACAAAGTTTTTCACTGCAGGAAACTATAATTTAAATGCACAACTAAAACAGATCAGTGGAAAACCACTTGCTGGTGGCAATCCAATGGCACTGGCAATTAATGTTAATGTTTCATATACTGAAAATGAAATAGTCGCTCCAAGATCCTGGAACGAGAACCCTATGGGTATTGCATTAACAATTGATGCACCTCTTCCACCAATTCCAGTAGAACCTATTCCTCAGCAAGAGGGAAGATGTCCTAATAATCCAATATGGACAACTAGATTTCCATCAGCAGGAACATCTTGGTGGCCAGTTGTTGATACTCTTAACAGGTGGAGCGATTTTATGGATCGCTATGCCATTTCTCCAGTTCCTCCACTTGGACAAGAAGGAACTGACAGTGGTGGAGTTGTTTATAAAAATACTTGGAACGTTGAACTTCCTTATGATGGTTTTTATGGACTAAAAGGAACTGTAGATAATGCAGGTAGAATACTAATCGATGGTATTCCACAGATACAAGCAAATTATATACCCACATACCTAGAAAACAGTAAAGGTGGTAGTGGAGTTGAGCAAAGAAGTGGAATCGAAGATATTGAGGGAGGAACACTTTTCAACTGGAGAGAAAATGATCCTGAGGTTAAAAAAATATTTTTGACTAAGGGTATGCATACAATTGAAGTTGAAGTTGAAAATGGAATAACAGAAACTGTAACTACAATTGATCAAAAAATCTTTAACACTGCTGATTGGATATCACCACCACCAACAATAACTGAAGAGTCTAAAGAGGAATGGGTTGCATCAAATGATGCTTTTGTTCCTCCTGTATCGGGCACTGGTCGCAGTTCTGGAACAGTAACAATACCAGATGATGCATCATTCCATAGGTATGATGAAGGAACTTATTACTTAGGAAAACAAGTAAGATCTGGGGGAGATTGGAATGACACAGATCCATACACAAATTATATTGAATGGGATTCAAATACAAGATTAACTTTAGGATCTTATCATCCTGGATCAGGGGATAGGTTTGGTATAAAAGTTTGGACCAGAACTGTCACAACTGAAACTACTGTAGTTCAAAATGTTGGTGGAACTTCAAGAGATGGTGTGACATATGAAGGTCCAGTAATTACCTCATATGCATCTGGAACTTTAGGTCCATTTATTACTCCTTCTTTTGTTGATCCAAGTGAAATTATGGGTAAGACTTGGACAATGGTTTGGAAAAATGTTGATTTTCCTGTCACTGGACAATATCAACTTGAAGCAGAAGCAGATGATGTTTTAAAAATTAGAGTTGATGGTGCTGAGGTGGGTGAAGCAAGAGTTTTTGAAGGCGTTGCTACATATAACTTCACTGCTACTGCAGGAAAGAAAACAGTTGAACTTGAGTTAACAAATGTTTTCATAAGACCTGATGATACATTCTCAACTAATCCTACAGTTGCTGCAGCAAAGATTACAACAAAAGTAGAGGTTGAATCTGGAATTAGTAAATCTTGGGAAGAAAATCCAATGGGAATTTCTGCTATATTAATTCCTCCACCATGTCCAAAGACAATTAGAGGACAAGGAGTTGTCTGTGAAGTTATTGTCGATGATCCTGGCAATGGATTTAAGAGACCTCTTGGTGATGGATATCCTGTAGCACTTAGACTTAAGAGTATTGAAGTTGAAAATCCTGGAATCAACTACAATTGTGGAGTTGATCAGATACAAATCACTCCAAGTAATGGTGCATCTTTAAGTTATGAATGTTCTTCTTTTGGCAGAATCACAAAGGTTAATGTTGACGATCCTGGACTTGGATTTACCAGATACCCAGACATTAGAATGGTATCTGACACAGGTGTTAATGCATCATTCAGACCACAGTTTGAAGTTGTTCGTGATCCAATTGTTGTCGATGAAGATAAACTAATTCAAGTTGTTGATCTGGTTGGTCTTCAGCAGACTGGATATGTTGATGGAAGACCATACTATGGTGCAGTATTCTACAAAGATGGAATTCGTTATGCTGGATTCTATGAGACACCAGGAACCCTTGTTCAGGTCTATGACACTCTGCAAGAAAGCATTGATGGTGAAGTTACCACAAGACCATCTGCGATTCTCAGACAGGGTACAAATGTTCAGAGCAACAATCCTCGACTCAATATTCCAGGCACTCCAGAGAATCTCATCTAGTATCGTTAAATAGTTATTACACTGAAAGCACTACATGTCAATTTCTGCCAATAGTTCAAAATCTCTTGATAGAATACCCAAGGCTGACGCAGGAACTAATCCAACAGATACTGCTAAACAAAATTATACTGGACAAAGATTTGGAAATAATCATGGTTCAATAAATTTTGGACACATTCATAAAAAAGGTGATGTAACTTCTTCTGTTTTATTACAGGGATGTGATGGCGAGCATTCTTTTTCTATGGATGAGGATGGTCCAAGAAAGGGGTGGACAACATCAACTTCTCCTGGAAACTTTCAGATTGAATGTGGAAGTGCTAACGATGCTGCACAAGACAGCTTGATGATAAATGCAAAAAATGGTAATATATTAATCGTTGCCAAAAATGGCAAAATCAGAATGGAGGCAGATGATATTGAACTTGTTGCCAGGGGAACTGGTACTAATCAAGGAAATGTTCAAGTAACTGCTACTGAAAATATTTCTTTAAATAGTAAACAATTTCTTGTCAATGCAAAAAATTTATATAAAATTGTATCACCAGGCACTGGAGAAATCTGTGCAAATAGTGCTTTAAAAATTTATGGTTCTATGATTCGTGGTGTAACTGATGCATGTTCAAAGAAAGACTCTAAAGTTGGTGGACAAAAATACCAACAAAAGTGCAACGAAGTAAACTAAGGAGTAAAAAATGTCATATCATTTTGATGACGTAAACGTTGGTGGTCAAATAAAAATTGGTACCGGTGTTGTTCCTGCTATCAAAGAAGGAGATGAAAAAATTAATGGATCTATGTATGCTGAAGGTCCAATTGTTTTTGGTTCCCCAACAACATTTCCAACTACATATGCCACAGTTAATATTGCACCTTTAACCAATAGTGATCCAGATGTAACAACGCCACTAATTCCTGGTGGTTTTTGTTATGGTACACCTAGTAATCCATTTTCTCTTTCTGTGAGTGGCGCCGCAGGTTTTATGGATAATGTTGAAACCGCAAAGGATGTAATCATTGGAGGTAATCTAAAGGTACAGGGAAATATAATTTCAAATTGTACTGGACATATCCTTGCAGCAAAGAAAAATTTTGATATTCCGCACCCAACTAGACCAGGATATAGACTTCGCCATACGTGTCCAGAAGGACCATCTAATGATGTCTATTTTCGTGGAAGAGTAACGAATAAGAAAGAAATTATTCTTCCAAACTACTGGAAAAAACTAGTCGATTGGACTACAATTACAGTTAATCTTACTCCAATTGGTTCTCATCAGAATGTTATTGTGAAGAGAATTGATGAAGAAAAAATCTATTTACAATCAAATGGTGGAATGCCTATTGATTGCTTCTTTCACATTTATGCAACTCGTGCTGATGGCGAGAGATTGATTCCAGAATACGAGGGTAAAACCCCAGCAGACTATCCAGGAAATAACGACGAATATTCAGTTTCTGGATACCATTACGACAAGAGAGGTTAATTATGGCAGGAGAATTTGTACCAAGTTCAGGTGGTAAGGACTGTTCAGAAAAATCAGGTGGATGGGGAATTAAATCCACATCCTATGATTGGATTTGGAAAGGTGATATGGATGAGAATGAGTATCCAGATGATGCATGTCCTCCAAGATATCATGGAACAGCACAAATCGATAGTTTGCGTGTAAACACAGAAGTCAATGGTGCTGGTGACATAAAAGTTACAGGTGAAGTGAATGTTAGTGGGGATGTGAAATCTAATGGTGGAGGACACATTCTTTCCAACAAAAAGAATCTTCCATTTGATATGCCTCATCCCAACAAGAAGGGATGGAGACTTCGCCATGTTTGTATTGAAGGTCCCGAAATTGCTGTTTACTGTAGAGGGAAGATTCCTGGAGATGGAGTTATCAATCTTCCATCTTTCTGGGATGGTCTTGTAAACAAAGAGGATATGTCAATCAGTTTGACACCAATTGGAACTTGGCAAGAACTTTTTGTGAAGGAAATTAAGTGGGGAAAACAGATTATTGTTAGGAATAATGCTGGTGGACCTATCAAGGGAGACTATTATATTGTTGCTCGTCGTCTTGATGATGACCTAATTGTAGAGTATGAAGGAGAGTCTCATGAAGATTATCCTGGTGGTAACGCAGGATACTCATTCAATTTTGAAGATGGATATATGAAAGATCTCATCAAGAAATTCGTGAAAGAAACGCTTGACAAGGGCACCTGACCATCCTATACTATGTGGGTAATCAAGGGGACAACCCAATGCAAGATGAGTATCTGACCCGTTGCGTCGTAGATCCTATGAAGCGTAGCATTTACATGTATTCTAATGAGGGTTCTACCAAAGAAGTTACCTGCGAAACAATGGAACAGTTTATGAGTGTTCTTGATTTTGTTCGTGCCACAGTTGATGAGGATACTCTGGCGTATGCCAACCCCCTCTGAACCAAAATCGACCTTTAATTCCATTTTGGGGCGACAAATTTCCCGGCAAATTTTTTAACCTGTAGGGTTTTCAAAAACTTATGAGACCAGAAACACGACAATCGATGGAAATGCTGTTTACTGCCAAATGGAATGTTCCCAAAGCAGCAGAAAACTGCAATCTATCATGGAAGGAGATGAAAATCACATTTAATGAATATTGTGCTTTTCATCCTCCAACTTATAAACCTGAGTAAGGTTTTATTGGGTAGGTGTCCGAGTGGTTAATGGAGGCGGACTGTAAATCCGCTGGCTCTGCCTACGGGGGTTCAAAT
>Ga0181585_10002697_pt1 | contig 15749 bp, 19 predicted proteins | sample 071ome_29_FD_132469 | JGI IMG/M metagenome (GOLD analysis project Ga0181585, IMG submission 132469) | Coastal salt marsh microbial communities from the Groves Creek Marsh, Skidaway Island, Georgia - 071407BT metaG (megahit assembly) | ecosystem: Environmental > Aquatic > Marine > Intertidal... | reverse complement strand
TGACATCCTTTCCATCTATGCCAATGGGCTGAATGGCAAACCTCTCTCAGAGGAAATGGACCCCATATCGATCGAATCCATCAACGCAGAAGGCAAGAACCTGACCATCACTTTTTTCACCCCCTTCTCCACTCGCACCCATTCATTGGAATCAAAGGGTGACTTGGGGCAAACATGGAAGGCTGTCGAGGGAGTGGATCTTGTCGACCTGGGAGAAGGCCGCTACCGCACCACGGTTTCTGCAGCTGATCCGCAGGGCTTCTATCAAGTGGTTTCCTTCCCTCCTCCACCCGTGTTTTCGGATGACTTTGAATCAGGAGCTGAAGGATGGACTCATGGTGGCAGTCAGGATGAATGGGAACTGGGAACCCCAACCACCGGTCCAGGAGCGGCCAGCTCCGGATCCAATGTCTACGGCACGGACCTGGACGGTAATTTTGAAGCCAATACCGATGCTTGGCTGCAATCACCGGTCATTGATCTGACTGATGTACCAATTGCCAACCTGACATTCGTTGAATTCCATCAAGTGGATACGGAGATTGATTTCCATAATGTCAGCGTCAGCGTGCTGGATGCAAATTCCGGTGATCTTATCTCTCAAGTGTTTGTGCAGGCTGGAGCGACTCAGGGATGGACTTCCAGATCGATCCGTCTGGCGGGCCCCAATGCCGGAAGACCTGTTCGACTTGAATTTCGTCTGGTCACCGATGCGATCGGTCAAGGGGCAGGCTTTTACATCGACGACGTCGTGGTCAGTCCAAATTAGTCGCTCCTCGGATCCGACCCTGAGCGACCCTAAGCGACTCTGAGGTCCGATGGTGCAGGTCCCCCCGTTTCCGTAGGAAGGGGTATGGCTATGGTGCAGAGGGAGCCTCGAGCGGCTTGGTGCGGAGTTTGATGTTCTTGAGCCCGGAAGCCTTTGCCGTATCCATCACCTTGACCAACTCCTTGATGGGAGCGCTCTCATCAGGCTTGACGACCACGGTGGTGTTGGCATCAAGATTGGCCATGTTGCTCAGTGCGGCAAGCAGTTCCTCCTCACTCAATGGCTGTTCACCCAGATAGATGTGAGGAGGCTGTGCAGCAATGCTCACCACCACACTTTGATTTTCAACCTGTGTGGAGCTCTCAGAACGCGATTGGGGTAAACTCAGATTCAGGATGGTCTTTTGTTTGAAGGTAGTGGTCACCATCATGAAGATCAGAAGCACGATCAGAATATCGATCAGCGATATGATAATGATCGTGGGCGGCTTTTGCCTTCTTCTGGCCATGAATTTCATACTCGATGCTCCCTGAAGTCCATGGCTTCAATCACTTTTTCGGCGTACTTTACGCGCACGAGCTGTTTTGCCGTCGGTCGCTGAAGGCTCGACGGTTGGATCCGCAATCGGCGGGTAAAAGCGTTGCAGGAAAGCTTCGCACATGCTTTCCATCTCGATGGAGAGGTTTTCCACTTTCTTGTTGAAGTAGCTCCAGGCAATGAGGGAAGGAATGGCAATGAGCAAACCGGTTAGAGTGGTATTCAGCGCAATGGAGATACCTTTGGCCAGTGCGGAGTGATCGGCCATACTGGCTGAACCGAAATCCCCAAAAAGTGTAATCAATCCATGCAGTGTTCCGACCAGCCCCAGCAAAGGAGCGGAACCAACGATGACTTCGATAATGACCAGCCCCTGTTCCAAACCTGCAATCTCTTTTCGAGCCCTGGTCTGCAGCATCTCGACATTTTCAGCTCGGGAGTATGAGAAATGCTTCATCGCCTGTATCAGTAAACGACCGATGGGTGAGTCATTTTGTTGGCACAGGGCATACAACTGCTCGATATCGCCTTCGTCACGGCAGTCGTCCAGGGCATCTGAGATAGGTTGAGGAATGATCTGGCTCCAACGCAGAGACAATGAACGCTCAATGATGTAGGTCACCGAGGTGATGGACATGATGAGAAGAAGCCACATGAAAGGGCCTCCAGCCTGCAAGAACTCAAACATAATGATAATAATCTTTCCCCATTCGACAACAGGATTGCCTGACGATCAGTCTGTGCACCCATGACGGGCATTTCAATTGTAATAAAAAGTAAAGCGAATCTTTCTCCGATCGTCTCCGATCATACGCCGCATGTCAGAAGGCCACTTACCGTAGGGTTGGGGATCCAGAACGGCCCTCTGGCAAAGCAAGGATTGAATCACTCCAACGGTATCTTCCACAACCGACATGTTGGCGATGCTGCCGTCGGCCATCAGATCAAAATTCAAAAGCACCTTGCCTGAGGCGCTGCGCGCGGAAGGCGTGCCATCGAGCAAGGCAAACCAACGCTGTTGAATCGCCTGAATGATGGCAGCATCGTAGGCTCCAAAGGGCGTCGACATCAAATCTGGGGATGCCTCCATGCGAAAGCGATCCATACCGCCTTCCTGCTTCATGGCATCACCCGCCAGCATTCCGTTGCGTTTCCGAGCCTCAGCAAGGGATTTGGGCCGAGGACGAACCTTTTTGGGTTTTGGAGTCTCGGGAATCACAACCTTGGGTCGAACCAGATGATCTGCCGGCAAGACACTTTCAGGCTCCAGCGGCAATTGGACCTCCTCCACCATCGCATCAGCGGGCTTTTGATCGGTAGATTCCGAGTTTTCAGGCAATGAAACCACCTCTTGCTGTGTCTGCGAATCGAATGGGCTCTGGGTCGTTTCTTGAGACGGCTCATCGGGAATCGGCGCTTGCGAAACATCCTCCGCAGGGGCAGGCTGCAAGGTACTAGCAGCTTTCGGCACTTTCTCCTGATCTCCTTCCAACGACGGTTGATCTTGCTCATCTGTTGGATCCGGATCTCCGGCAAGCGCATCCACCACAGCATAGTAATCAGCCTGCTCGGGCTTCTCATCCTCCATGGAAGGATCTGCATCAAAGAACGTTTCCGGAGTCGGGTCCTCTTCCAAAATGATTTCTACCTCTCTATTGGGAGGTTCTTGTTGCCACTCAGGGTAGGACGAGGTTAGGACCGATCTTGCCAGGCTGCTGCGCGTCCACCCCATCAGGTAGGCCAGTTCAAAGGATCCCAAAACCAGAAAATGCAACATCATGGACCAAAGGAACGCCGTGGTCAGAAGCGACTCCAACCACCTTCGCGATCGACTTTGGACCCAAGCGAGCATTTCAGTAAGTTGGGACAATCAATGGGTGATGGCAACTGGATAGAGCAAAAAACTCTGCCTGCTGTTCCTTTTCACTTCACGAAAAAGGCCGCCCTGATGGGCGGCCTTGAAATAGCTCTGAATCGTTGGCTTAACGCTTGCTGTATTGGAAGCGTCGGCGAGCACCTGGCTGACCGTATTTCTTACGCTCCTTCATGCGCGGGTCACGAGTCAACAAACCAGCTGACTTGAGAATCGGGCGAAGGTTGGCATCCACATTCAGCAAGGCACGCGAAATACCATGCCGCACGGCTCCAGCCTGCCCTGTGGAACCTCCACCGCAGACGTTAACGCGTACGTCCAACTTACCGAACATGTCGGTCAGATTAAGAGGGAGCAGCACATCGTTGCGCTGGGTTTCGAGGGGAAAGTAATTTTCGAGAGAGCGACCGTTGATGGTGACCTTCCCGGTTCCACTGGCCAATCGAACACGTGCCACAGAAGTTTTCCTGCGGCCTGTTCCTAGAGAATCATTGGTTTCAGACATAGGTATCAAACAAAATTAGGCCCCGACGCTGAGCTCCTGAGGCTGCTGTGCACTGTGCGGATGCTCGGTTCCGCGGTAAACCTTCAGCTTGGTGAGCAATTTGCGACCGAGTCGGTTTTTAGGAAGCATACCTTTGACGGCATGGAGGATGAGTCGGTCCGGATGCGATTGGCGCAATTCGGGCACCGAACGATAGCGTTCCCCGCCGAAGTAGCCGGAATAACTCATGTAAGTTTTCTGGTCCTCTTTCTTCCCGGTCAATTTAACCTTCTCAGCATTAATCACTACCACAAAATCACCAGCATCAAGATGTGGCGTAAAAGTAGGCTTGTTCTTCCCGCGGAGCACGTCTGCGACCTTGGTAGCAAGTTGCCCAAGGACAACACCTTCCGCATCGACAACGTGCCATTGCCGCTGATCCACATCAATCTTTGGTAGAAATGTTTTCATTAAAAATCCAAAAACAAGAGGCAGGACAGTAGCAAAAGAGAAAATGGAGTCAATAATGATTTGTTTTTTTCTCTGAAAGACACGCACAAAGCTCTCCTAGAGCCCTACCAGCCCAAGTTCCCGGATGAAGGCCTTCATTTGGAGGGGGCACTTTTTTCCCGGCTCGGACTCCACACCTGAGGAAACATCCACTCCATAAGGACGCACTTTTTCAACTGCTTCCCTGATATTACCAGGCTGGAGGCCACCTGCCAGCAACAAAGGTCTGGCAAAGGGTCGGATCTCATCAAGCAAATCCCACTCAAATCGATGTCCCGTTCCGCCTCGGGATCCTTTTTGGTAGCTGTCGACCAACCACGTCTGTCCTTTATAAGCGGAGATGCTTACAACGCTGGCTTTGTCTCGGACTCGGAAAGCCTTAATGACAGGTACAGGATAGCCCTGACAGTCTTCGGGCGTTTCCTCTCCATGCAACTGGATAGCATGAAGACCGCAGGACTGAACGGCCTCAAGAATGGTCTGCCGAGGAGCATTCACAAAAACCCCCACTCGGCTGATCATGGGCGGAAGTTCGGACGCAATCGCCGAGGCATCACTGAGAGCAATATGGCGCACGCTGGCTTCCACGAACATGAACCCCAGGGCATCGGCACCACACGACACAGCAGAAAGCGCATCGTCCAGGGAGGTGATCCCGCAAATTTTACAACGAACTCTCAAAGCTGTTGAGCAGCCTATCGGCGGGAAAGGGCATTGCAAACCGAAAGAACTCTCCAACGGAGATTTCATTCCTGCGATCAGGTATTGAATCCTCCCTTGATCGCCCGCATGATTTACACCTGTTCGAAGCTCTCATCATGGCATCTCATCTTGAAACCAAAGTTAAGGAACGCTATGCCTCAGCAGCCCACCAGACCGAGGCTGCTCTGTGCTGTCCGGTGCAATACGACAAAAGTCTTCTGGAGGTCATTCCTGCCGAAGTGATCGAAAAGGACTACGGTTGTGGTGACCCCTCACAGTATCTCCGCGAGGGTGAAACTGTTTTGGATCTGGGCAGTGGCACGGGGAAAATTTGCTTCATGGCAGCGCAGAAAGTGGGGCCGCATGGAAAGGTCATCGGCGTGGACATGACCGATGACATGCTGGAAGTGGCGCGTCGCCACGCTCCGACCGTCGCCGAGCGCATCGGTTATCAAAATGTCCTATTCAAAAAGGGTCGCATTCAGGATCTTTCCCTTGATTTGGAGCTCTGGAATACCCACCTATCTAGCCAACCCATCCAATCCTCCGAATCATTCCTGGAGGCCTTGAAATATGCCGACACCCTTCGCCGTGAGCAACCGATGATCGCCAGCGATAGTGTCGATGTAGTGGTCTCCAACTGTGTCCTGAATCTGGTGGAATCCGATCAAAAAAAATCCCTATTCCGTGAAATCCATCGAGTCATTCGTCAGGGTGGGAGAGCTGTGATTTCGGATATTGTTTCTGATGAGCCTGTTCCTGAAGCCCTTCGCCAGGATGCGCACCTCTGGAGTGGCTGCATCAGTGGCGCACTCTCTCAAACCGAGTTTCTGGAGGGATTTCGCGAGGCTGGTTTTCATGGCATCACGCTACTGAAGAGAGATGAGCAGCCCTGGCAAACCGTGGAGGGCATCGAGTTTAGAAGCGTGACTGTGGAGGCCTTCAAGAGCGGGCAAGGGCCCCGTTTGGAACGACATCAGGCAGTGATCTACAAAGGGCCTTTTGCATCGGTGACCGATGACGGTGGCCACATCTATCTGAGAGGTCAGCCCATGGCTGTTTGCCATCAAACCTTCGATAGAATGGGGCTGAAGCCCTACCGAAACCTCTTCGAGCGCATCGAACCCTCAGATTCCGTCCTTGTGGAGGAGGCCTCTGCCTTTCATGGCTCTCCCATGCAGATCAGGGACCCCAAGGAACTCAAGCAAACGTTGTCGAGCAGCTGCGCGGACAACTCCTCCGATTCCTGTTGTTGCTAGGGCTGGGATCCCGAGCTCCATGGAATGGCTGACACGTCAGTAAAAATGGTTGACACCTGAACTTTGTATTGCAAAGTTATTTACATCGTGAATTCAGAATGGGCAGCTCAACGACTGGGAGAAATCCAGACACTCATGGAGCGATCCACGCTCTATCGACGCGCCCTTGCACCCACCACTACGTTGACGGGCTGCATGGGCATGGCCGCTGCCTGGTTGGGATGGTCCATGCCCATTACAGAAGGTCGCCCCTTCTGCTTGTTCTGGATGGCGACCAGTCTTTGCTGCTTGATCCTTGCTGGACTGATGATTCGCCGACAAGCATGGGTCGCTGAGGAATCCTTTTGGTCTCCACCGACTCGAAGAGTGGCCATGGCCATGCTGCCAGCGCTCTGCTGCGGAGGGGGCTTGGGAATGCTCGCCATCACACAGGAAAACCTGCCCGAGATTTTTTATTGGGGCCTGCCCCCGCTGTGGATGCTTTTTTATGGATGTGCACTTTTCTCAGCTGGGTTTTTCATGCCACGTGGCATCAAACTTTTTGGCAGTCTCTTCGTATTGACAGGGCTGCTCCTGCTTAGCAGGGCCGTTTTGGGATCGGTCGACGGAGTGCTGCCCTCCATGGCACATGCACACATCATCATGGGGTGCTCTTTTGGCTTCATGCACTTCGCCTACGGCATCTATCTGTTCATGACTGAAAACACCTCAACACTCGAATCATGAAAACCGAAACCTTCAGTCAGCTTGACAAGGTGATCCACGAGAAAGGGCGTATGGCCATCATGTCCTCTCTTTCATCCAACCCAGATCTTTCTTTCAAAGAACTCAAGAACTTGCTGCAAATGACCGACGGGAACCTCAGTGTGCACATTCGAACGCTCCAACAAGCAGGCTATGTGGCTGTATCCAAATCCTTCCTCGCCAATCGTCCGCACACCAGTTACCGACTGACCCGCGAGGGACAATCCGCCTTCAAGGCCTATATTGAGCTTCTGGCCCAGATCGTGGAGTGGAATCAGGATTGAAACTTTTTTAAACCGCCCCGGAAACCATCACTTATCAAAACATCTCTGACCTTTTACTTTGTTTTGCAAAGTTATTTATGAAACTATGAGGATTCAAACCGCTTCACACATGGGCCTTTGTTTTGGCGTTCAAGATGCCGTGGACATGGCAATCGCCTCGGCCAAGGAAGGAAAATTGTACATTCTCGGACCCCTGGCACACAATCCAGTGATTCAGGATCGGCTCCATCAAGCTGGCATCCAGTTCATAGATCGTCCCGATCAAGCCGATGAAGGGACCATTCTCATCACAGCTCATGGCATGCCTGAGAGTGTCCGTAAACAGGCAAGAGAAACAGGGCTTGCCCTGAAAGATGCCACCTGCCCGTTAGTTCACTTTGCGCATCGTCACTTGGCACAACTGGTAGATCAGGGCTATTTCCCCGTCATCATAGGACGCCACAACCATATCGAGGTTCAAGGCCTGACTCGGGATCTGGCATCCTGTTCGGTCGTTCTCGAGATGCCCGACATCGATTCCATACCCCGGGTTCCCCGTATCGGTATCGTGGCGCAAACCACCCAACCCATGGATCGAGTCCAGTATCTGGTCGATGCCATTCGAGCCCGCTACCCTGAGAGCGAGGTAGTCTTCAAGGATACGGTCTGCCAGCCCACCAAAAGGCGACAACTAGCAGCCGTGACATTGGCATCCACTTCGGATGTGGTCGTGGTCATCGGAGGAAGCAAGAGCAACAACACCCGTCAGCTGACAGCATCGATCGCCCGTATTCAACCCAGGGTCCATCAGATTGAACGCGCCGATGAACTCCAGGCCCAATGGTTCGGCCCAAACGATACTGTGGGGATTACGGCGGGCACCTCCACGCCGTCAGAAACCATTCAAGCCGTCATGCAAAAACTGCAAGGCTGGGAACACCCGGCAAATCTCATTCGGACCTCTTCAGTTCATCAGGCTCATGTCTCTCGGTAACTCCCCTTTCGATGAGCATCTCTGGGTTTTATGGACCTACGGTTGGTTCCCCTTCCTGCTGGGCTGCATACCCGCTGGTCTCTGCCTTTTCGTGGGTAGTGGCTACAGGAGCCAGGTAACTCGAGGCCTCTTTCTGGGCGTCAGCATCCATTTGATGTGGGGGGGCTATTTCATGGGTATCGAAAGAGGTTACTCCATCTGGCAAAGCCTTCCCAACCCGCCAGAGGAAGCCTTTTCAGATACCCATGCAGCCGCGGGGCTCTTTCTTGGCTGGCTTCCATCACTGGTATTTCTCGGGTGCTTGCATGCCTTGCTGATCCGTGTTCGCCATGGCAGGCGACTCCCCCCACTCTTAGCATCTCCCCCCTCTACCTCCTCTTTCACCGAAACCCACACATTCTGCAGATAATGAAACAACCTCTTGAAAAATGGCTCTATGACGGCATAGATGCCATCACAAAATCTGTCTGCCTCCGGGCATTCATGATGGCTCTTCTGACCTTGATTCTGATGATTCCCATTCAAATGATTGACGGAGTCATCCGACAAAGGCAGGCAACGCGCAGCGAGGCCCAGAACGACGTCACATCCAGCTGGGGAGGGCAACAACATCTCAGGGGGCCCTGGATCTCCATCCCATACACTCACCGTTGGCTGGAAACCTTTCAGCGAGGTGGCCAAACCGAAACACTGAGTCGAGAAGAAAAAAGATGGGCCACCTTCTTACCCGAGTCACTGCACACCGATGGTGATGTGAACAATGAGATCCGGAAGCGAGGAATCTATCAAGTACCGCTCTACACGGGAACGTTCAGGGTTTCTGGAAGCTTTAACAAACCAGACCTTGGCCAGTGGGGGGTCTCTCCGGAAGACATTCATTGGGACGAGGCCACCCTTTCCCTGGCGCTCAGCGATGCCAAAGGTATTGTCCAGCAAACCAGCATACGCTGGCAGGATGAAACCCTTCCCTTAATTCCGGGGCTGGCGTCGCACCCATCAGAGGGATCCGGAATCCATGCGAAACTGGGGAATCCACTTCAGGAACCGACCTATACCTTCTCCATGGTGCTTCATCTTCGAGGAAGCCAGGCACTCACCTTTTCCCCCATGGGCAAAGACACTCAGCTGGAATTGCGTTCCAACTGGCCAGATCCGAGTTTCCAAGGAGGATGGCTACCGGTGCATTACGAAGGCACTGAAGAGGGTTTTCAGGCCAGCTGGACCATCCCCTACCTCAGTCGCAACCTGGCGCAGCAATGGCCTCAGGAGTCCGCCATGCTGGAGGCGATCCACTCGATATCCTACGGCATGACATTTCTTCCCCCCATCGATCCTTATCGAATGGGCCTGCGAAGCGTCAAATACGCCCTCTTGTTCATAAGCCTTTCCTATCTGGTATTCTGGCTCATGGAAGTGCTCCATCCGACTCGGATTCATCCGGTTCAATACCTCTTGATCGGAGCTGGGATATGCCTCTTCTACCTGCTTGAACTATCGCTGGCCGAACACGTGGGGTTTTTCATCGCCTATGTGGCAGCCAGCATGTGCATCACCCTGATGGTAGGGCTGTATACCTGGTCGGTTTTGAAAAGCCTGCCCCAGGCCTCGACCATCAGTGGCGTTCTCTGCGGGCTCTATGGATACCTGTATGTCGTGCTCAAAAGCCAGGATCACGCACTGCTCATCGGTTCCATCGGGCTGGTGGTGGCTCTTGGATCCACCATGTATTTGACTCGTGGCATGCACCGCAGGGCACCGTGCTTTCCGACCCAACCCACAACTTGAATGCGGCTTTAAGGACTCCAGCCAAAGCATTCAGCGCGTGGGAAACCTTCAGGATCAGAATCGGTCATTTATTGGCGTTCGTATTCGCCTTTGCTTGTTTTTTTCAACACTGTGAAGCCGGCTTTCTTCGCATCAGAAATGGAGAGTGGCTTGGTGATACTCGGGGTACTGAAGCCTGAAATGAGCTTTTTAACCGCCTTCTTGCACAACGGACATTGCGTCAAAGGCTTCGCTGAAAGCGGGCGGCGCAGGGTGAAATTCCCTCCACACACGCTGCAATCCTGTCCCTCTTCGAGCTCGTACTCGTATATCGGCATAGGTTAATATCCTAGAGGCAACCGTAGTCTCAAGAAAGCAGGAAATCCGGTTGAAAGGCTCACGGGCGCTCCTGACAAACCACTTCCAAAAGCTTCTTTAGGCTGGTGGTGACTCCACCAACTTCTTAATATTCAGCAAGCCCTGCCATCTGTTAATGGCAACCACCCATGTCCACCTGATAGCGGACCACCCAAGCGACATTCCATCACGCACATGGCTGAGAGAAAAAAAACACGCAAAGGCATTCTGGCGGGAGGCAATTGGATCATTGATCTGGTCAAGATGATCGATGTCTACCCACAGCGAGATTCATTGGCAAACATCGCAACCCAATCGCAGGGAACCGGTGGCTCGCCTTACAATATTCTCGTGGATCTGGCCAAACTCGGGGCCACCTTTCCCCTGCAGGCCGCAGGATTGGTCGGGAAGGATGCTTTGGGCAAAACCATTGTGGATGACTGCAAGCATCACGGCATCCAAACCCGTCATCTCAAAACGACACTGGAGGCTGACACCTCCTACACCGATGTGATGACCGAAACCCAGACAGGTCGAAGGACGTTTTTTCACTATCGAGGAACCAACGCCCTCTGGGATGGCCATGAATTGGATTGGCAAAAAACCTCTGCTCGTTTCTTCCATATCGGCTATCTACTGCTCCTCGACGCCATGGACGCACCCGACAAGCGATACGGCACCAAGGCAGCCAAACTACTAGCTGCAGCACAGAAAGCCGGGCTCAAGACCTCAGTCGATGTGGTCAGTGAAGATAGCGATCGCTTTGCCAGAATCGTTCGCCCGGCACTCAAGTATACCGATTATTGCATCCTCAATGAATTTGAGGCTGGCCGAACCACCGGCTTTGAAATACGCACCTCATCCGGAGATCTGGATACCACCGCTTTGCGACACGCAGCTGGATCTCTCATCGAGTGTGGCATCCGTGAACTGGTGGTGATTCATTTTCCAGAAGGGGCGTTTGCCCGCACTCTGGATGGCAGGGATTTTTGGCAATCTTCGTTGAAGCTACCCCAGAAATACATCGCGGGATCAGCGGGTGCAGGAGATGCTTTTTGCGCCGGAGTCCTCATGGGTTTGCACGAGAGCTGGGACATTCAACAGTGCCTCAAAGCAGGCGTCTGTGCGGCCGCCTCTTCCCTCTCGCATCCTACCTGCACAGGTGGCATCCAACCGCTTCAGGATTGCCTGAAGCTTCCGAAACGGTATCCACCTCGCAAGGCTTTGACATGAAAAAGCGCCCCACTGAGGGGCGCCTTTAAAGGTATCAAACCACGAGCCTCGAACGGGAAAGTTCGGAGAGTTCAAAAAGCTTTCGAACGTACAGGTTTCCCGGAAGGAAGACCGATCAGGCACGTTCCATGTATTTGCCGGTGCGGGTATCCACCTTGATTTTTTCACCGGTCTTGATGAAGAGAGGCGCCTGGATGGATATGCCTGTTTCCAGGGTAACGGTTTTTTGAACGTTGTTGGCAGAATCTCCCTTGATCCCTTCCGGGGCATCGGAGACCGTCAGGGTGACACTTGCAGGAATTTCGACCATGACCACCCGTTCTTCTATGCTAGTCACCGTAGCTCTGCCATTTTCCACGAGAAAATTTTTGGCATCGCCCACGATCTCTGGATCGACGTTGACCATTTCATAGGTTTCCGGATCGCAGAAAACAAAGTCACCTTTATCCATGTAACTGAATTCCATTTTTTTGGAAAACAAGGGCACGATCTCTACTTTCTCGGTACTGCTGAAACGGACATCCGATGATTTACCCGTTTTGATACTGCGCATGATGACCTGAACAAAGGCTCGCAGATTGCCAGGGGTTCGATGCTGCATGTCGAGAATCACTGCCACATCGCCCTTATGGTTGATGGCCATTCCTTTTCGTAAATCGTTTGCTGTCGCCATAATGATATTGAGGTATCCACAAGCTCTTGGTGGCTTGGGAAGAGTATGATGGATGGGATTAAATCACCGCCATCTCCCACAAGGCAAGCTCTCAGTTTATCTCACGATGCTTGGGGGTTGAGCCAGGAGGAGCTCGGGACATCCTGGTGCCTACCACATGCCACTGGCACGCAACACCGTCTCCTGAACGACCAGATCGTGATCATACCCGAAATCCAGTGGCTCTCCGCTTCGGATCGATTGAGCGAGGTCCTGAAAATCTTTGACATAACGAGAGGTTTTCTCCACTTCGATGTCATGCACCCCTGGAGCAAAACCTTCCGCAGCCTTTTCAAGCGTCAATCGTACCTTGGGCGGCTCAAGAGGGCGGATTTCCAGTCTACCAAACTCCCCGCAAACGACCAACTGACGGCGTGAAAAACCATCCACGTCCATCAGGGCACTGCGGACCGTCGCAAGCACATCAGGATACTCGAGGACAGCCAACTGGTTGTCGGCCAGCCCATCATCCAATCGCGTCTGGCGTTGAAAGGCATGGACTTTGTCGGGAGCCCCCAGGAGATACACAACCGCATCTATGACATGGCACCCCAGCTCGAACATGGTTCCCCCCTCAAATCGGGCCAAGTCCTGACGGGTGGAGTCTCCGGATTTCTTTCCCATGACCGCTTCCACAGCAAAGATCTTGCCCAGCCATCCTTCCCTGACCGCACGAAAACAAAATTCGAAGGCCGGATTGTATCGAAACATGTATCCCATCTGAAGTCGCCTGTTCTGTTGACGCGCCAGGGCCACTACGCGTTTGAAATGATCCCAGTCGGCACCCGCAGGCTTGTCGAGATGAATATGTTTTCCGGCCTCCAAACAAGCTTCCGCATGATTGAGCAAGTGCTCCACACGACTTTCAACGGCCACCATTTGGATCGTGCTGTCCTTCAGGATGGCTTCCATCTCCAGGACTTCGGCACCCGCATAATCGCCCTTGCCGAGATTGAACTGCCAAGCAGGGTCTGGCTCAGTCAGACCCACCATTTGGAAATCTTCCGATCGAAGGAGGGTCTTCCATTTCCCGGCAGCATGGGCGTGGCCCGTTCCAATTTGAGCTGCCCGAATGGGCTTCGGAGGTGTGGACGCCTGACCTTGAAGCGTCACAGGCACTTGCGTGAGCAAACTACCCGCTGCCACTTGGCGCAGAAAGGCACGTCGGGAAGGCGTGTGAGAAAGGGATGCTGTCATGATGGTGTTGGTCCTGAGAGGAGAGGCTCAAAGGCTGACATAAAAAGAGCGACTTGTCAGGCTTGATTCCCTTTGCCATGGATAGTCCATGTATTTTGCCATGAACCGATTCATGATTGCCCCCGGCTTTGAAGAGGCCTTCGAGACCATGTGGCGCGAACGGGAGTCTTATCTCGATCAAGTCCCAGGTTTTCAAACCTTTCATTTGCTTAAAGGGGAATCACAAGAAGACCATACGCCCTACGTTTCGCACTCCCAGTGGGCATCTCGCGATGCGTTCGTTGCATGGACAGATTCGGAGGCCTTCCGCAAGGCCCACAGTCAGGCGCGTTCGCCCGAAGGCATGCACTTGAGCCACCCTCGTTTCGAGGGCTTTGAAGTCATTCTTTAGGGCTTCTGGTTTCGGCCAGCGATCTCAGCTTGGCGCATGAGGTGGTCGCAACGCTCCTTGACTTCCGGATCCATTTGAATCAAAGGCGGCCAGGGACGGTTGAAACCCTCGCCAGGCAACTTGCGGGTCGCATCAAACCCTAGCTTGCTTCCGGCGCCCACAACGTCGGTTGCATGATCCAGCACATCTGCCGGCCCCTTGGTGAACACCGCATCCCGTCGTGGCTCGGTATTCGAGCACAATCGAAACATGACTTCGCTCAGGTTGTGCACATCCACATCCTCATCGACGACCACGAGGTATTTGGTGAACATCATTTGCCCCATCCCCCAGAGCCCATGCATGATCTTGTAGGCCTGCATGGGATAGGTCTTGCGGATACTGACGCATACCAGATTGTGGAAGACGCCTTCGGCTGGCAGGGCAATATCCACAATTTCCGGAAAATTCATGCGAAACACCGGCAGGAAGAGCTGGACACTCGCCTTGCCCATGTAGAAGTCCTCCATCGGAGGAATGCCCACAATGGTTGCCGGATAAATGGCATCCTTGCGATGCGTGATCGCAGTGACGTGGAACACGGGATAGGGCTCAGGCAGGGTGTAATAACCCGTATGATCCCCAAAAGGTCCTTCCATGCGCAGCGGTTCGGTGGGATCGACATATCCTTCGATCACGATGTCCGCATTGGCTGGCACCTTCAGTGAATTGGTCTCACAGGTCACCATTTCAATGCTCTTTTTGCGCAGGTAACCAGCCAACAAAAATTCATCCAAACCATCCGGCAGAGGAGCGGTTGCCGAGAAAGGGAACACCGGATCTCCTCCCAGAAAAATACTGACTGGCATGCGTTCGCCGGTTTCGTAATAGCGCCGCCCATGACGCGCCGCCACTTTCTGTAACTGCCAGTGCACTCCAGTGGTAGCCCGGTCGTAAATCTGAATGCGATACATGCCCAGGTTGCCCTCTCCCGTATCCGGATCTTGAGTCACCACACAGGGCAAGGTCATGAATCTTCCACCATCCAATGGCCAGCATTTCAACACAGGTAGATCCAAGAGCGTGGGCGGCGGCGGTTCTTGGCTGGCATCCCGCTCGATGGAGGGAGCCTCGGGCCAGGCAGCAGAACGGCTTTCTGGGGCATCCAATCGGTGTATCACCTCCTTGCTAGGCCCCGATCGAACTTTCTTGGGACGTGCATGACGCAGATCCATGGCCGTCCCGAGCAACTTCATGGTTTCTCGCAGGCTAGTGGGGGGCTTGGCCTTCATGAGGGTCTCGAGATCCCGAGCCACCGAATCGACCGACTCGGCCCCCATCGACAAGGCCATCCGACGATCGGAACCCATCGTATTGATCGCCACTGGGAAAGGAGAGATGCGTCCACCCACGGTAGGCTTTTCAAACAGCAAGGCCTTGCCGCCACCAGGTTTTTTCATTTCACGATCCGCCCATTCCGTGATCTCAAGCTCGGTCGCCACCGGCTCGGAAATGCGGATCAATTCCCCCATTGCGTCCAACTTCTCAATGAAGTCCCTGTATGAATCGAATGCCATTCTGAGGGAACGTTAGCAGACTCTGAGGGCGATTCAAATCGAAGTCCACAAGAGATGATCTACCTCGGCACAAAACCAACCTCATGCCTTTCCAGCCTGTACCAAATTCCAGACGGTCACTTCAGGTCGCACATTGAAGCGTGCCTGGATGAGGTGCCCAAGTCCTCGATTGATATACAAGCTTTTACCGGGTCCAAGAGATACCTCGCCCGCGACATACTGTCGGTTTTTGACGGGCAGCATGGGCGGGGGAAGAAATGGAGGGCGGCACTGCCCCCCGTGGGTGTGGCCGGAAAAAACCCATCCCCGAAAGTCTTCAAAGACCTGCTCATCCACCGCATCGGGATTATGACAAAGGCAAATACAAGGAAGGAACCGATCTCGCTGACGCAGGGCCTTTCCGG
>Ga0181585_10002686_pt1 | contig 15771 bp, 10 predicted proteins | sample 071ome_29_FD_132469 | JGI IMG/M metagenome (GOLD analysis project Ga0181585, IMG submission 132469) | Coastal salt marsh microbial communities from the Groves Creek Marsh, Skidaway Island, Georgia - 071407BT metaG (megahit assembly) | ecosystem: Environmental > Aquatic > Marine > Intertidal... | reverse complement strand
TGCCGTTGGACATGACCGAAGAAGGGCGCGATGGTTCTATCTTCAACGCGTTCCTGAAGAGCCCGTTGATGTGGCTGGGCTTTTCTATACCCTTTATCATCTTTAGCACGAATGCTCTGAACCACTATTTCCCCTTTGTGCCACCTATTCAATTGCGCAACAGCGTACCGCTGTTTAACCACGCCCTAGTGCTGCAAACCAACGTCAATTTTATTGCCATTGGGTTGGCTTACTTTCTCAGCCTCGACGTTGGACTTGGGATCTGGCTTTTCCATTTAGTGACTAAGGGACAGATCGCCATAGAAAATGTACTGGGATACAGTATCCCAGGGCGTAGTGACCTTTTTATGGAAGGATCTATGGCCGTATCCCACCAGGGCATGGGGGCTATGCTCGTATTGGTGCTGTACGGTTTGTGGAACAGCCGCACACATTTGCGTCAGGTATGGCAGCAGGCCTGGCGTGGAGGGGTAATAGACGATCGACAGGAGATCTTGTCCTACAGGGCAGCCCTGCTCATCCTGACCGGTGCTAGTGCCTATGCCACAATTTGGCTTGTGCTTTCGGGTGTGCCTTTAGGCATTGCCCTATTCTTTCTCTTTGTTGCGTTTTGCGTCTTTTACGGGTTGGCGCGGATTGTGGCAGAAGGGGGGCTGGGTTTTGCTCGAGCACAGATGACGGCCCAGCCCTTCGTCATACATGCAGTGGGAACTGAGGCGGTAACGCCCAGCGGATTGGTGAGTCTGGGAATGACGTTTAGTTGGGCGGGGGACCTGCGTACGATGATCATGGCCTCGACAATCAACAGTCTTAAACTGGCGGATGCTGGGAACGTGCGAGGTCGACCGCTGTTCTGGGCGATAGTCCTGTCGATTGTCGTTGGACTAGCGGGATCGGTGGGTATGGTAGTGTGGATGGGTTATACGTATGGAGGAATCAATTTAGACTGGTGGTTTTACAATCGATTCGGTGAAATAATTCACGGGGATACCGCGCATAAGATCGCCAATCCCACACATCCACTGCGCGATTGGTCTAGTATTGGTCCACGCTACCTATTTTCACTGATTGGTGCGGGCGTGATGGGGGTGTTAATGTGGGCGCGGCACCACATTCTGTGGTGGCCTATTCACTATATAGGTTTTCCCATAGGGGCGACGCTGACCATCGTCTATACCTGGTTCAGCATATTTGTCGGTTGGATTTTAAAAGCTACGATCCTTAAGTATGGGGGCGTGAACCTCTATCGCAAACTTCGGCCCTTTTTCCTTGGGCTGATACTCGGTCACGTTTTTGTTTCTGGATTTTGGGTTGTGTTCGACTTTGTTACGGGAGAGACGGGCAACCGGATTCCCATTTTTTAAAGGAGATATCCATGAGGGCAAGCGATCGGCAGCGGGTGGGAACGCGCGGGTTACAAGTAACGCGATTGGGGTTGGGCGGTACGGCGTTTGGGAATATGTATGCTCGTTTGGATGAGACCGACGCAGAGGTGATTGTCCAAGCCGCTTATGCTGAGGGCATTCGCTACTGTGACACTGCTCCGCTCTACGGGTATGGGCTGAGCGAGGCGCGCATGGGACAGGGCCTCTTGAGCGTCCCTCGCGATGATATGGTGCTCTCTTCTAAAGTTGGATATATGCTAGTCCAGCGATCCGAAGGGGAAGAGGACCACACGCCTTTTGTGGACATACCACCCTTAACCAGCATTTTTGATTATTCTCGCGAAGCGACGCTGCGCTCTATTGAGGGTAGCTTAGAGCGCTTGCAGACGGATCGGTTAGACATTGTGTTAATTCATGATCCCGACGAGTCACGTAGCAATGATCCCGACTGGCAGCCCGGAGATCGAGGGCATTTTGACGAAGTTATGGAGGGAGCCTATCCCGCGCTGTGCAAACTGCGAGAAGAGGGCGTCATAGGCGCGATTGGGTTAGGCATGAACCAGTGGCAAATGTTAGCGGACTTTGCTCGAGCCGGCGATTTTGATTGCTTTCTTCTGGCGGGTCGCTATACGCTCTTGGAGCAAGAGTCGCTGCGCGAGCTATTGCCGTTATGCCTCGAAAAGGACGTGCGTATCATAATTGGTGGACCGTACAATTCGGGTATTTTGGCCACCGGAGCGATAGACGGAGCGATGTATAATTATGCACCTGCCAACGAGCAGTTACTGGGACGCGTCCGTCAGATAGAGGCCGTCTGTGCGCGGCACGAAGTGCCGTTAAAAGCGGCGGCCCTACAGTTTCCCTTTGGACACGAGGCGGTGGCCACGACGATACCAGGCGCGCGCTCGGCAGAGGAAATACGGGACAACGTTCGATTGATTGAGCACCCGATTTCCGACGATTTTTGGGGAGAACTTAAGGCGGAGAGTCTCATCGCGTTAGAAGCGCCTACGCCTTAGCACTAGTAGTAGTAAAAGGCGTAGAGTAGAGAGGCACCGCCTATGCCGACGCTCGTACCCAAGATGAGACCGATAAAGAGAGGCAGCATACGCCTGTAGAGTACAATGCCGCCGTAGCGCAGAATAAGCAGTTTAATAAGCCACGCTAAGAACATACCAAACCAGTCTATGCTGACCGTATTGGTCAGCGCTACCGCCAAGCCAACGGGGTGCAATGGCCAGTTTACCCAGCGGTAGGAGGCCAACGATAAGAGCGCTGCCCAGGCCGCTCCAATTCCCATAAATAAGATCGCCAAGGGTTCAGACGGATTGGGGTTGTTGATCGTATTGGCTACCCAAGACCAGTGATACTGTGGGGACATGACAAAGTACCATACGTATCCGTGCACGAGACCGTGTCGATATCCCAAATAGATATACGATACAATTGTAGTCACTAGGCCGACGATCATGGCCCCGCTGAGAAATACCAGCAGCTTGCGTCCGCTAATACGCAGGCGTGCGGGTTCGCATACTCGGAATGCGTGTGCCAGCGTACCCATGAGGAAAAGCTGCAGGTCTGCAGTCCAAACCATACTGAGACCCAATGCGCTGATGCCCTGTGCACCAATGGCTTCGGAGCCGGCGATATTGGTTATAATGGGCGGCGTCGAAGTGGGTGCGCGAAGCCGCCCAATACCCGTTTGGGCAAGCAGGCGGGCAATGCCAAAGAACACGAGAAGTGAGATACCTAGAAAGACGAGACTCCATCCTAGCGCTAGCCCGCTGGCATGGAGAAAGCCGGCCATATATACGAGCCCGATGAGACCAAGTAGGACCGCTATCCTAGGCGAGACCAGGTTCCCGCTGTCGCTCTGTTTTCCGATGATGATATGCCACTGCTCGCGGAGAAAGTCTCTCCCAAGCCACAGCGATACGGCCACTAGGCAGAGCAGCGATCCGACTTGTTGATGGGCTAGCAGCACGTTGGCCGGTGCATGGGGCTGCGCTGGAAGAGGGGCGCTGATGCCGAGGTAGTTTAACAGGCTTGCCTCCGCGCCGACCAATAGGTGGAAACCCCATACGCTCGCCAAAACGTTGAGGTTGACCAGGTAGCTTAAGCCCACTACGAGTAGATCTGTATTCAATTGATAAGAGAGACCGAATTGGCGAATCGAGATTTCCCCACTGGGAATGCCCATATGACCAATGAGTTCAAAGTCAAAGAGCTGGTCGAGTGCGTTAATTGTGGGAAAGTGCCACGCAAAGAAGAAGCCGAGCCAAAGCAACTTGCTGCGCAGTATGCTCGTACGCGGTTTTTCGATGCTATCCAAAAGTAGGTTGGGTACGGCTGCTAGTGGATAGGCAAGGCGCTCGCGCTGCGACCACTGGTTGTGTACGAGCGCTATCAGCGCAAAGCTGACAAGAAAGAACGCGAGCATAAACAGCCCCCACCACAGCATCGGTTCCCACCATAAGTCCCACGGAATAGCCGCTCCTTCTGAGGTGCCCTCAAAGAGTTGGCGAATAGCCTCTAGGTCGCGGGGTGCGGCCCAAGATGGAATATGTGGCCAGAGAATATCCGACCAGTTGTTTTCCGGCGTAGCGTAGTAAAAAACGCCTGCGATCAATGGAATGAAATAGCCGCCAAATCCCATAGAGGGTAGTACGGTTGCGACCATCAGACCAGCGTATATGAGCGCAAAATTAGTAGCGGAGAGTGCTAGTTTTGAATGCACGACACGCAGAAAAAGCGTGCACAGCGTCATCCAGAATATGAGAAATACGACGCCAATCGTATTGAAATGATCCGTTAGTCCCGTGTATGCTCCGTAGAGCACGTAGGTGCGTACGCTCGTAAAGGTCATGAAAATGGAAAAGACCAGAACGAGCAAAAAAGAGATGAATACGCCAATACGAGAAGAAGGAGGCATGGAAAAAGACCTGTCCAAGCGATGGTTTTGTTATGTGCGCTAATCTACGTCATACTATGCGGACTAGCTATAGTAAACCGGATTAGTTATAACAGAGAGCCTCCCCCAGGATTATTTACGCTGACAGATGCGATTTGCGAGGCGAGCCGTTCCTGTATTGTTTAGTGCATAGCAAAGATATACCGTGGGAATCCTATGCCAGTCCAGAGTGTATTCGAGTCGCTCTCTATTGGATTCAAACAATTAGTTTTGTGACAACCGGTGATAAGCCCCTATATATGAGCCGTCTTATTTGGGAGAGAAACTATGTATTGTGCACTCATTGTTGTTAGCCTGTGGCTGGCGGCCTGCACTGGGCAAGATCCCAATGCTGGAAGTGGGAATGGGTTAAAGAACGTGCCTCGAAACCGCACGTTGATTATGGACTGCGCCGAGGGTAATACGTGTGCCGGACAGATACAAGACTACAACAGTTTTAACCCGTTTATCCCGGGTAGCATATCGCGTATTGGGTATAATTTCCTCTACGAACCACTCTATTTCTTCAATGCCTACGAAGACGATGCAGAGCTCGTTCCGTGGATTGCTGAGAGCCACGAATTCAGTCCAGATTACACCGAATTAACGGTGCGTATTCGGTCAGATGTAGAGTGGAGTGACGGCCATCCTTGGACGGCACATGACTTTGTGTTCACTATTAATATGCTGCGTGCGCATGCGCCACAGCTCGTTCATTCAACGGATATGGATGCGTGGGTTAAAGAAGCCGTTGCCGTAGATGACTGGACTGCGCACATCACTCTCAAGGCGCCCAACCCACGGTTTCTATTCAGTTATTTCGTGCACAGCGGTGATCAGGGAGTGCCTATTGTCCCCAAGCATATTTGGGAGGAACAGGACCCTCTAACGTTTTCCAACTACGATCCGCAGAAAGGGTGGCCCGTTTTAACGGGTCCCTATGAAATAGCGCTGTCGGAACCAGCTCAGCGCATTTGGGATTTGCGCGAAGATTGGTGGGCAAAGAAAGTCGGCTTTCAGGAACTGCCAAAAGTCGAGCGGCTGATTTACCTGACGTATATGGAAGAGACCAAGCGCGTCCAGAATCTGATTACCAACGCGATAGATACCTGCTTGGAGCTGCGCCCCGCCAATATCGTGTCGCTGTTGGAGGCCAATCCTAATATTACGACGTGGACCGGACGTGAGCCACCCTATAGCTATATCACCTGGTGGCCCATTTCTCTGGGCTTTAATGGCACAGAGGAGCCTTGGTCTGATCCCGAGATGCGTCGAGCAGTTAACTTTGCCATTGATCGCGATCAGCTAGTTGAGGTTGGATGGCAAAATTCGGGTAATTGGACTCATTTGCCGCTGCCTGAATTGCCCAAAATGAAGCCTTATTTTTCCTTGGCCGAAGATCTGATAAAGAAACACGAGGTTGATGTTTTTGACGTCGAGCGGAGCGCTGCTATTCTTCGATCTAAAGGCTATCAACGGACCGGTGAATATTGGGAAAAAGACGGAGAGCCCCTGTCGCTGATGATCGATATCTTCTCCCACTTTCAGGATTTTACGCCTGTGTTAGTTGCTCAGCTTAAGCGCGCTGGGTTTAATGCATCCTTTCGCATGACGTCAGATTTTAGCACGCGCCTGCGCATGGGAACGGCTCGCTCCTATCTCTTTGGCAACTTCAGCTCAGTGCGCGATCCCTACTTTGTGCTGCGGCAGTACCACCAGCGTTTTGTGTACCCGACGGACCAGCCTAGTGATATGCCGTGGCGTTGGGCCAACGATGAGTATAGCCAGCTTGTCGATCAAATGGGTCAGACGCCAACCGATGCGCCAGAAATGGCGGATTTATATCGTCGTGCCATGGATATTTGGTTGGAAGAGCTGCCCTCGATTCCACTCGTGCAGTGGCCCCACAGGATTCCACATAACGAGACCTACTGGACCAACTGGCCAACGGAGTCAAACCCCTATATCAACAGTGCCTATTGGAGCCGAACGTGGCTTTTGGTGCTGCTTAACTTGGAGCCAACGTCTTAGCTTCACGCCGTTGTTTTCTGTTTTTCAATGCGGTGCGATGTGTGCATAGAGAAAGGAATACGTATGGATACAGTACGCGTAGGAATTATCGGTCTAGGTGGTATGGGGAGCAATCATGCAGGATATCTGTCTCGAGGGGAAATTCCCGGTGCACGCCTTGCCGCCGTGTGTGACGTAGAGCCTGCTCGTTTGCAGAACGTGTCAGAAAAATATGGCGAAGATGTGCAGGCATTCGATTCGGCTGATGCTCTCTTTGAGGCAAAGTGCATAGATGCGGTAATCGTGGCTACCCCGCACTATTTTCACCCGCCGTTAGTTACGCAAGCGCTAGAGCGTGGATACCACGCCATGAGTGAAAAACCGGCTGGGGTGTATACCAAGCAGGTGCGGCAAATGAACGAGGTCGCGGCAAAGAGCGACCGAGTTTTCGGCGTTATGTTTAACCAGCGCACGCGCGGTGACCACCAAAAGCTAAAAGAGCTTGTCGAGTCGGGCGAGCTAGGCGAAATCAAGCGAACAATTAACATCATTAATGACTGGTTTCGGGCTCAGAGTTATTATGATTCGGGCGGCTGGCGCGCTACGTGGGCAGGGGAAGGTGGCGGCGTATTGGCCAATCAGTGTCCACATAACCTCGACCTGTGGCAGTGGATATGCGGCATGCCAGAGCGCATCCGTGCGTTCTGTCATTTTGGCAAGTACCACGACATTGAAGTCGAAGACGACGTAACGGCCTATGCGGAGTATGCCAACGGCGCAACGGGCGTATTTATCACATCAACAGGCGAAGCGCCTGGAACCAATCGCTTGGAAATTTCAGCAGATAATGGCAAAGTCGTATTGGAAGGTGGAAAGATTACTTTCTGGCGAACGCGCGTACCAAGCAGTCAGTTTTTGAAAGAGTGGCCGAACGGATTTGGTAGCCCCGAAGTATGGAAATGTGAGGTTCCCTTTCGCGGGGGAGGAGAGGAACATCGGGGTATTACAAAAAACTGGGTGCAGGCGATCCGTCAGGGCACGCCGCTCTTGGCCTCTGGCGATGAAGGTATTCGCGGCGTAGAGTTGGCTAACGCCATGATGCTCTCGACTTGGACGGACGATTGGGTCGACATTCCCGTTGATGAAGAACGTTTCTACGATGAACTGCAAAAGCGAGTAGCCCAATCAGAGGTAAAAAAGGAAGGTGGTAAGGTCATGGACGTGGATGGGACGTTCTGATGAGCTATCCGAGTGATTGCCCCTATATCAAACGAATGCCGTGAGTAATTTTATATCGTACTATCTTTAGAAAAAAGGACTGAAATGAAACTAGCGCTGATGCCTGGTGAAACCGTACCTCGTCCAGAACTAACAGAGTTGGGTTTTTCCGCTATGCAGATGTTTTGGGGACACGGACCTGATGGGGACAAAGACGATCCTACAGCCGAAGCTATTGATGCTCTCTTGGAAGAGGGACGGATCGCGCTGGCTGCAATGACGCTGCACGTAGACTTGGTTGGTCCACAGGGCGAGATCGCAGGGGACGTAGATCGGTTGATACGTTGCGTAGAGAAAACGGCCGCACTCGAGGGACGCTTTGGAGAGAACGAAAGACCGATTTTAGTCTGGCATCCCTCTGGATATCCAGAGGGAGAGGACGTCGACGACGGGGCCGTGTTTGAGGGGGTGTGTAGTGGGCTCGCTAGGGCCTGCGCGCGCGCCCAAGAGTTGGGCGTATATATTGCGGTCGAAATTACGCGCGCTGGCAGCGTGGGGAGCGCGGAGACCTACCTGCACGTGAAGGATCGCGTGTCTTCTTCGGCCTTAAAGGTGTGCATTGATGCAGCCAATTTCGTTCCCGATCGGACGCCGCTGCTCCGCGCGGTGCGTGCAATGGCCTCAGATATTATTATTGCGCACGGAAAAGACTCTAGCTTTAAGGAAAATGGCGAAGTCGCGGACTACGGACCGACGGGTTCGGGATGTCTTGACTATCCGGCGTATATTGCCGCGCTGCGTCAGTATGCACCGGTGCCCTACTTTGTGCTGGAATACTACCGCTCGCGCGAAGATCTGATCGCTGCACGCGATATCGTGCGCGCGGCGATTGAGGCCTAGGGCTCCTAGCATATGGAACTCATGCTGCGTCGACGTTTGTTGGGAACGGACGACGGCGGACGGACGGTCTGGCACCGGCGCGAAGACCGGCAACTCTGGGAGCCGGATAGGACGGCTCTGCTGCTGTGTGACGTATGGGACGCCCACTGGTGCAGAGGAGCCGTTGAGCGTTTAGATGGACTGCTTCCACGGATGGAGCAGACCGTCCAAGGGGCGCGGTCCAAGGGGGTACACATCATACATGCGCCTTCCGATACGATGGAATTCTATGTCGATTCGCCGGCGCGTCAGCGTGCGCTTGACGTTCCGCCGATCGAGCCTCCAATCCCCATTGAGCGTATGAACCCTCCGCTGCCGATTGATGCGACCGACGAAGGGTCGGATACGCCAGGGGATACGCCCCAAAAGGCTTGGAATCGCCAGCATCCAGCTATAGAGATCGACGAGGCGTGTGATATTGTGAGCGACTGCGGCCGAGAAATCTATAGCTACCTGCGGCATCGCGACGTTGAACACCTACTCATCATGGGAGTGCACGCGAATATGTGCGTTCTACACCGAAGTTTTGCGATAAAGCAAATGGTGCTCTGGGGCGTCGACGTAGCGCTCATACGCGACTTGACCGACGCGATGTACAATCCGGAAATGCCGCCCTATGTCAGCCACGAAGAGGGCACCCGTCTGGTCGTTGAATTTATAGAAAAATTTTGGTGCTCAAGCGTAGATAGCGGTGCCCTGATCAGTTGAGCGCGGAGTCTATAGGAGTCGACATGAGTACGCAAAGAGAGCGGCCACACATAATCCTCATTATGACGGACCAGCAGCGGGTCGACACGATCGGTGCTTGGGAATGTGCGCATATGACAACGCCGCATATGGACCGCCTCGCGGCGGAAGGCCTCTCCTTCAGGAGAGCCTACTGTCCCGGTGCTACGTGCATGGCATCTCGGGCGGCGATGTTTACCGGCATGTATCCGCACAACACTGGCGTCTACGGGTTTGACGCGTGGTCGCACCATCGCAACTGGGTTGAAGATCTTTCCGATGCGGGCTATTGGTGCGTCAATATCGGTAAAATGCATCTGGGACCCATTCGCGCCGAGGGAGGGTTCCACGAACGAATCATTGTTGAGAACCCCAACAACGGCTCGCTTTTTAACGGGGGCGACGACGATGATTGGGGACGTTTCCTGACGCTCAATGGCGCGGCCCGTCCCTATGATCGTCATCGGACCGATCCACAGTGGCGAGAAAAGCTGCAGGGAGCCGTCTGGGAACTCGAGGAACGCCTGCATAGCGACGTCTATATTGGCGATATGGCGGCCAGTTGGATCGGAGCCCATTGCGGTGATCGACCGCTCTTTCTGCAGGTTGGTTTCACTGGCCCGCACGAACCGTGGGACCCACTCCCGCGTCACTTAGATCTCTATGATGAACGTCCGATACCTTCGCCGCGGTGTATGGAAGGAGAGTTAGAAACCAAACCTCCTCAGCACGCAGCGCATAAGGAACGCCTGCGAGCAGCGTTAGACAGTCATGAGTCGGGCATTGATCTTTACGCTGCTTCCGAAGCGGACATCGAACGGATGCGTCGTCACTATTACGCTAAGGTTACGACCGTCGATGAACAGGTGGGCAAGGTTTTAGCAGCTCTTGAAGACAAGGGGTATCTTGAAAATAGCCTGCTTGTTTTCTGTTCGGATCACGGGGAACTGCTCGGCGATCACGCTCAGGCCTACAAGTGGCTTATGTACGAAGAGGTGACCAATATTCCGCTGATCGTGCGCGACAGTAGAAAGCCGGAACTCGGCGGACAACAGACGCGCGATCTGGTTTCGCTTATGGACGTGGGGCCAACGCTCCTAGAGGCGGCGGGCATAGAGGTTCCAAGCTATATGGAAGGCCGCTCTCTCAGGCCATATATAGAGGGCTTAGACGATCAGTTTACTCCGCGCGTGCGCGTATTCTGCGAAGACAACTACGAAATTATGATGCGCGAAGACCGCTTCAAAATGGTCTACTATATCGGGCAAGAAGCGGGTGAATTATACGATATAGAAACGGACCCACACGAGTTTGATAACCTGTGGGATCGCACCGAATACGCCCAGTGTAAAGAGACGATGCTGCGCCAGTTGCTATCGTGGTTGGCAACGAGCACCTATTACAATGCGGGCTATAAGCGCGGAAGGACGCGCAGGTATTCTATGTGCTGGCCGCAGGGAAAAGATTCATACCTAACGGCTGCGAGCGCCGTAGAGCGGCCAGTTGATCTATGATCGGGAAATGGTATCGTGGACTATAGAGTGAGAAATTGGGGATTGCTCGCCGCAGTTCTTTGGCTATGTGCAGTGATAGCGGCTGTCCCATCAAGAGTAGGGGCGCAGCCAGACGAACGCACGCGCATAGAAGTGCCGCTCTTCGAGGGGGGCGCAGGGCTCGACTTCTTTTTTCTCACCGCTCGAGAGTTTGAAAAGCAGCGCCACGATGTGCGCGTCGATCTATACGGCGATCCGCGTATTGTCGATAAAGTGCGCGTTCGGATTCTTGAAGGAACCTTTCCAGAAGTTAGCAATGCCGGGTTGAACTGGTGGTCGTTGATTAGAAACGACGAAGTTTTGCCACTCGACGATTATCTCGATGCGCCAAGTTGGGAAGGGGATCGCACCTGGCGTGAATCGTTTCTGCCCGGGAGCTTAGATCGCTACGAACACGAGGGAAAGGTCTACGGAATACCCCTCTTATACTCTCTTTATGCGGTATGGTACAACAAGAATCTGTTTGAAGAGCGCGGCTGGAATGTGCCTCGGACGTGGGAAGAGTTTCACGCGCTATGCCAGCAGATTAAAGATGAAGGAATCTGGCCGTTGGCCTTTCAAGGACGCTATCCCGGCTATATCGCGGGGGTCCTCGATGATGCTTATTACCACTTGGCCGGCCGTGCTCGCTACTACGAGCAAAAAGACCTCATACCGGGCAGCTTTGACAATCCCGAATACGTGCAGGCGCTCTCGCTAGTACAGCGCACGGCGCGTGACTATTTTCAGCCTGGGGCGCTGGGCATGAGTCATACCGAGGCGCAGTTAGAGTTTTTCCTGGGCGAAACTGCTATGGTATTTTGCGGCTCGTGGTTAAAGAGCGAAATGATGGGGAAGATTCCGGATGGATTCCGCCTGGGCGCCTTTAACCTGCCTTCCGTTCGAGACGGGGCTGCAGATGCGAGCCCGGACGCGATCTATACGTCTTCAGGCTATTTCTTTGTCCTTAAAAACAGCGCGCAGCCGGAAGTTGGCGTCGATTTTATGCGCTTTATGACTTCGCGGGAGATGGCGGGCACGTTTGCCCAGATGCGCGACGTGCTGGTGGCCGTAGACGGTTCTATGGAAGGTCGTCTGAGCGAAGATTTAAGCGATCTGGTCTCTCTCGCTCAGCGTGCTACAACAACCTACGGTTCGGCTCCGGGGGAAGGATTCCCCGAGATGGAACAGTTCCTCAACGACGTGCGTTTTAAGATTATTAACGGACAGAGTACGCCCAAAGAGGGCGCTGTCGAACTTGAATCGGCTGCGGCGATGGTGCGCAATCGCGCGGCGGATCCGGATCAGATAACCGTGCGTCACGTGTGGAAGCCCATGCTGCTTCTGGGGCTGCTGGCATTGGCCATCGGCTATTGGCTGTTTACGACCGTTCGGCAGTGGCAGCAGCGGCGTGAAGGGGCCGTAACCCATCCGAGCGGTCGAGTGCGCTTGTCGTGGGGATGGGTCGTCTTTTTTGTGGGACCGGCAGCGGTGTTTTATACGCTCTTTGTTATCGTGCCAAGCGTGAAGTCGTTTGCTTGGAGCACGGTGCGCTGGGATGGGCTAACGGATATGGTATTTGTTGGTCTGCTGCACTTTGAGCGACTCCTGCTCGAGAGCGACGAGTTCTGGATCGCACTGAGTAACAACCTGTTCATCATGTTTGTCATACCCGCTTGCGTCTTGCCCTTGGCGCTCTTTCTCGCCGTGTGCATCAGTCGCCAAGTGCGCGGAGCGCAGCTGTTCCGCATAGCGTTCTTTTTTCCCAACATATTGGGGGGCGTGGCGGCTACGCTGCTGTGGATGCATCTGTATAATCCTCAGGGAGGGCCAATTAACACGGTGCTGGTCTCGCTTGGACTTGATGGGTTTGAAGGGTATGCTTGGCTGGCCCAAGACAATCTCTACTGGGCGCTCGTCCCGATGGCTATTTGGGGAGCTGCTGGCTTTAATATGATTCTGTTTTTGGCTGCTATGGAGAGTATTCCTCAGAGCCTCTACGAAGCCGCCGATATTGATGGGGCGTCGGCGTGGCGTCAGTTTTGGTCTATCACTATGCCCCTCATTTGGGAAGTCCTGTCCATATCCGTCGTTTTTATGATTATTGGAGGGATGAAGGCATTTGAAGTGATTTGGCTACTAACTAATCAGGCGCCGACGACGGATAATCATGTGATCGGCACCCGTATGGTGCAGGCCATGTTCGGCGAGTTTAAAGTGGGAGAGGCCACGGCGATTGCCGTACTTCTATTTCTCATGGTCTTTTTTGGTACAACAGCAACGCTGCGCGCGATGAAGCGCGAAACGGTAGAATTCTGAGATTATTATGAGCGAAATGTCCCGCGATAAGCCGATGGCAATAGTCCTTAAGTCGCTTGTTTACTGCGCCTTGTGTAGCTATCTGGTCATCGTGCTCTTTCCCATGCTGTGGCTGCTCTACACGTCGTTAAAGACGGACCGAGAGATCTTTCTCGATCCGTTTAGCTTACCGGCACTGGACGACTTGCAGTGGGTAAACTTTACGAATGCTTGGACCAAAGGGTTTTTTGGCGACTACTTTTTCAACAGCGTGTTGCTTACGGTCGCCACTGTGCTAGGCTCACTGTTACTTTCGGCTATGGCCGCCTATGCGTTGGCTCGCTTTACCTTCCCCGGAGTGCGCCCTCTTTTCTTCTACTTTTTAGCTGGATTGATGGTTCCGCTACAGCTGGCCATCGTGCCCCTGTTTTTTCAAATGAAAGACTTTGGCTTACTCAACTCTAGGTGGGGCATACTCATAGTCTACGTTGCATTTGGTATGCCATTCGCCGTTTTTATCCTGACGGGTTTCTTTAAATCGCTGCCCTCGGGTCTGCACGAGTCGGCGCTGATTGACGGGGCGGGTGAATTCCGCGCTTTTTGGTCTATTATGCTACCTCTGGCTCGTCCTGGGTTAATAACGGTGGGTATTTTTTCCTTTCTAAGCACGTGGAACGAGTTTTTCATGGCCTTTATGTTTCTTTCGGGTGAGGGATCTCAGCATTTGCGCACACTTCCTCTTGGGCTAGCTAATATTACAATCGTGAGTCAATACCGCAGTGACTGGGGCATGGCTTTTGCCGGCTTGGTGCTAATCATGACGCCTACGCTGGTGGTGTACGGTTTTCTGCAGCAGTATCTGACAAAAGGTATAACGGTGGGAGCACTAAAGGGATGATGGGACGCAAATACAGCAGACGTGGACGGTTGTTTGCGCACCTCATGGTGCTGACGGCGTTAATGTTTGGCCCAGCGAGAGGGGCAGAAGGCAATGAAACGGCACCTCCAGACAGCAAGCGGCGCGTTATCATGTTTTACGGCGACAGTCTTACCGCCGGATATGGAGTCGATCGAGACCAGGCATTTCCAGCTCTTATTCAGGCTCGTTTTGATTCGCTGGGCTGGCCCTGTGAAGCGGTCAATGCTGGGCTGAGCGGAGAGACTTCTGCTGGTGGGCTACGACGTATCGACTGGGTCCTGCGTCGAGAGGTCGACGTATTTGTGCTGGAGTTGGGCTCTAACGATGCCCTGCGCGGCATCGATTTGGAGACGACGCGCAACCATTTACAGGGCATCATAGACAAGGTTCGCGCTAAATATCCAGAAGTCGCACTCGTCGTGGTTGGAATGCAGATGCCCCCTAATATGGGCGTCGACTATACGGAAGAATTCCGCACTCTATTTCCCGAGTTGGCCGAGAAAAACGATGCCGCGCTCGTGCCGTTTTTACTCGAAGGCGTTGTGTTAGTAGCCGATGAAGAGCGACTTTTTCGCGGAAACCATCCCACGGCAGAAGGCCACAAGGTCGTTGCTGAAAACGTATGGCAGGTTGTTGGACCACTCGTTGCTCAGCGGTATGGGTTGGCTGCAGCGCTACCGCAGGACGCACCAGAAGCGCGCTAGCCGATCGTGCGCAGGATTTCTAGGGGGGGACTTTCGTTAATGCCCCTTCCAGAGAGTTGGCCCACTAAAACGGTCAGTAAACAAATGACGGGTAGGGCGATAAAGAGCGGCCATATACTAGGTTGAAAAGGCACTTCAAACACGAAGAATGACAGAGCCCAAGCTGAACCAATAGACAGCGTCAATCCCGTCAGCGCTGCAAATCCCCCCAAGAAGACGTATTCCAATGCCATGATGCGACCCACCTGACTGCGGCTTGCTCCGAGCGTGCGCAGCAGAACGCTTTCCCGCACGCGCTGGAAGCGACTGCCTGCGATAATGCCCACGAGAACGAGCAGGCCTGTGGCAATGCTAAAGAGGGCCAGCAACTGCACGACAAAGGACACCTTGTCCAAGATGGCGTCGACCGTTGAGAGGATGAGGTCGAGGTCGATAATCGATACATTGGGGTAGCGTGCAATACTGCGGCGCTGTAACTGCGCCAGCTGTTCTGATTGGCCGAAACGCGTTACGAGCACGTGAAACTGCGGTGCTGATTCCAGTATGTCCGTCGGAAAGACGGCAAAAAAGTTGGGCATAACGCGCTGCCAGTCCACTTCGCGTAGGCTACCAACAATGACGGGGATGAGCACGCCCTGCACGTCGAATACGATGGAATCCCCGATCGTGACGCCGAGGTTACCGGCAATGCCGCGCTCGAGTGAGATGTAGGTAGTATCCCCTCTAACGCTGCCGTACCACTGTCCTTGGACCAGCGTTTCACTCGGGTTGAGCGTGTCGCGATAGGTACAGCGGTACTCGCGTGTGAGCGCCCAGGATCCGCGGCCCCGGCCCTCTGATCGCAGCTGGTCGACGGGCACGTCTTTGACGCTGTGCACGCGCATGGTGACAATGGGCACGTGCTGCATGACGGGCAGATCCAAATCCGAGAAGATTTCCTTTATGCCCTCCACCTGATCGGACTGAACGTCAAACAGGACCGCATTGGGCCGTTCGCCGCCGCCGACGTCTTCTATTTGTGAGACGAGTGCGCTCTGTGCAAGATAGAGAGTGGACATGAGAAATGTGCCTAGGCCAAGCCCAGAAGCAG
>Ga0181585_10002677_pt1 | contig 15797 bp, 20 predicted proteins | sample 071ome_29_FD_132469 | JGI IMG/M metagenome (GOLD analysis project Ga0181585, IMG submission 132469) | Coastal salt marsh microbial communities from the Groves Creek Marsh, Skidaway Island, Georgia - 071407BT metaG (megahit assembly) | ecosystem: Environmental > Aquatic > Marine > Intertidal... | reverse complement strand
CAGGGCATGGGGCAAGAGGCTGCGGCGCGCTCGCAGGCCTTGCAAGAGGCATTTGATCACTTTGCCAAGCACATGGTGGAGAACAACCAAAAGGCGGTGATTGAGGCGCTTAAAGAGGTGATTCGCGATTTCAACAGCAAGCTGTCTGAGCAGTTTGGCGAAAACTTTAAGCAACTCAACACAGCGGTTGGGCAGTTGTTGCAGTGGCAGCAACAATACAAAGACGAGCTCAACATGCTGCAGCGTGAGCAACAGCAAGGGGTAGCCAGTTTGGGGCAGGCGGTGCGTAGCCTAGAGGCGATCGCGGCGCAAGCGGGCAGCCTAACGCAGGCGGCCTCGGGCTTTGGGACGGCCATGGAGCAAATGACTCAGCAGCAGCACGCGTTGGATACGCAGCGCAAGGAGCTGGTGGCAACCCTGCGTCAGCTCAGCCAAGCCACGCCGGCGTTCGCGCAAGCAGCTCAGGCCATGCTTGAGGATTTAAACCAAGGCATTCAAGGCATCACGCAGTCGGTGACCAAAACGGTGGCCACGCTCGAGGCCGACTACCAAGCGATTAACCAGCGTTTTGCCACGCAGCTGGCCGAGCATGCCGAGCAGCATCAAGCCGCCCTGGCGAAGGGACTGGAGGAGCAGGTGCGAGTGGTAAAAGAGGGCGTGCTGGCGTTGGATCAGGCATTGCAAAAAGAACTCACCGATGCGCTGGCGTCGCTGGGCGGGCAGCTTGCGGCGCTAAGCCGCCAGTTTGTGGATGACTACGCCCCACTTACCGAGCGCTTGCGCGAGGTGGTGGCCATGGCGCGCGGCACGGGGCGCGGCTAAGGGGCGGGCATGGCAAAGCGCGAAACGGTCTCGGGGAGTCACTGGATCCCGCTGAGCGACATGATGATGGGCCTGATGATGGTCTTTATGTTGCTGGCGGCGGTGTACATGATCCGCGTGGATCAAACCACGACGCTGGTGGTGCGAGAGTACGAGGTAACGCGCAGCGACCTTAGGCGCGCCCTGCAAGACAGCTTTGCCGAAAACTTTAAAGAATGGGACGCCGAACTGTTGGGCGACATGACCATACGTTTTCGTAATCCCGAGGTGTTGTTTGCCACGGGGTCGGCGCAACTCAACCCCAAGTTTGCGGCGATCTTGGACGAATTCATTCCGCGCTATGTAGAAATTTTGTCGCGCGAACCGTTTTACAGCGCCACCAAAGAAGTGCGTATTGAAGGGCATACCTCTGCCTTTTGGGCTGACGCCAAAAACCCACTCGACGCGTACATGAAGAACATGGCGTTGTCTCAGGCGCGCACCCGTTCAACCCTAGCGTATATTTTGGGCATTGAGGCCATTGCGCCGCAGCGCGATTGGCTGATTGCCCGACTTACAGCCAATGGACTGTCGTCTTCGCGACCGATTGCCGCGGTCGCACCCACGGGCTCGACAACCATCGACAATTTGGCGTCGCAGCGTGTGGAATTCAGAATCGTGACCAACGCCGAAGACCGTATGGCGCGTATCGCTGAGGCGATTAAAAGGTAAGGTGGTATGAAAATACCTAAGTTTGGCGCGGGCAGTGAGCTTGATTTGCTGCGTCAAGCCATGGGCGCGTCGCAGCCCAAGCCGTTGCCGGGGCGCAAGCCTATGTTGTTTCATCCTGACTTTATTCATGCGTTGGGCAAGCCCAAATTGGGTGTGGATATCACCGCTGCTGAACTTGCGGTGCGCCGCGCGTTGCATGCCAAGCAACCCAGCCAGCGCTACACCAGCGACGAACAGGCCGCAGGCGTTTACCAGCCAGAGGCCGGTGCCTACGACCCGTCGGCGGCGGCGACACGGCGTGAGGATGGGGTGCTTCGCCCTACCGGCGTGCGCAGTGGGCGGGTGATCAAGCCGCGGTAGAGCGCTGTTGCGGCGCCGCCTGCGCGGTTTGTTGTTTGCGCTTTTGCGCATACATGGCCTGATCGGCCTGTGCCATCAATTGCGTCAGCGGGGGCAGCGGGCTGCTGGCTCGAGCGATGCCAAACGAAAAGCCCATCGACAGCCCGAGTCCGTTAGGTGCCTCGAGTGAATGCGCCCGCAGGTGGCGCTGCGCGGCAAACAGTTGCTGCGCCACAGTGGCCTCATCGGCATTGACCATGATGGCCAAGAACTCGTCACCCCCAACCCGCGCCGTAACGAATGGCGCCGGCTCCAGGCGCTGCAATGTCTGCGCCAAGGCCACAATGCAACGGTCGCCAGCGACGTGACCGTAGGTGTCGTTGATGGCCTTGAGTCCATCGATGTCGGCAAAAATGGTCAGCACCTCACGCCGGTCACGCAGCCGATCAAAGCGGCGCTTAACTTCTTGGCGCGATGGCAGCCCGGTTAAGTCATCCACCGGGCCATGCCGGGCGTGGCGCCACTTGGGCACCAACCACAATGGCCCCAAAGCCAACACCAGCAACGACAACAACGTTGCGGCCAGTGCAAACCACCATGGCCCTTGCGCCACCGCGCCCGACGCCCAAAGCATGGCACCCAAGCCCAGTGCCGCGAGCCAAAGCGCCACCGCTGCCGCGCCGGCCGTGCTCATAGTCGGTAGCCGCGTTCGTTTTCGTCTGCCAGTTGGTCGAGTTGAATTTTGGTCACGATACGGCTAAGCGCGTCTTTGTTCGCTCCATCTGCTTTGGTAATCTTGCAGCCGAACCGAATCCCGACGCCGTACTTTTTGTGCTCAACCCACACAATTTCAGACAAAAACGTGGCCTTGAGATTTTGTAGGGTGACGGTGTTGGTCAGCTTGTCGCCGGCTTCGAGCTTGAAGTCGCTCACGCGTACGTTACAGAAATAGCCGACGCCGTTGAGTGACAAGTCGAAGAGGTCAATTTTGTCGATAGGCTCCGCGCCGCGTTTGATTTCACCTACCGCCCCTTGTTTCAGGCTGGGTTTGGCACGGAAATAGTCCCGACGCTGGATGTAGCTCATCGACGCGGGGACGGTCATCACGTAGGCGATGGGGGGGCGCTCATCGGTTTTTTTGCTTCCAGGGGGGCTTGGCGGGACGGCCTCTTCCGCTTCCCGAACGATTGAAATGCGGCTCTCCCAAGTGGCTTTACCACCGTCAATGCCAGCCGTGCATTCGATGACCGTACCCGGCACCAGTTGTTGGTGTACCTCATCTTCTGGCACGCGCTCGATCAGGTAGGTGCTTCCCCCCCTGGCCATAAAAATGACCCAACTGTTGGTGAATGAGCGCTTGCCCGAGATACGCATCCCAACCGGGCTGTTGGAGCGAAACAATCTCAGCAGCTTGGCTTTGATTCGGCTGCTGTCGCGAATCACCGTCAAGCCTTCCCGTTTGGTTTGTAAGGGGTTCGGTGTGGTCATCGGGGAGGCGTTTGTTGGTATGGGGTGAATGGGCAGCGGTGCCATGGGCACCAAGCCACGTAAATGGTAGCAAACGTATACTGCCCGGCAACACCCGACCCCCTATTGCCCCCTGTGTTTGTTGCTGCGCCCTCTAGAACCCTTCAAGCCGCGTTGTGGATGGCCGGCGGCATCGTGTCGTTCTCGCTGCTGGCGGTTTCGGGGCGTGAGGCGGCGGCCGAGCTCGATACTTTTGAGATCATGGCCTACCGCTCGCTGATTGGGGTGGCACTGGTGTGTCTGCTGGCCGGTGCCTTTGGGCGCTTGCACACCGTTAGGGCAAACCGCTGGCGTTTGCATGGGTTGCGCAATGTGTCGCACTTTGCCGGACAAAACCTTTGGCTGTATGCAGTGGCCACGATTCCATTGGCGCAGGTTTTTGCCTTTGAGTTCACCACCCCGTTGTGGGTGGCTTGTTTGGCGCCGTTGTTGCTGGGAGAACGCTTCACGCGGCTGCGCCTGGGCACCACCTTGCTGGGCTTTGTGGGTATTTTGTTGGTGGCGCGGCCCGGCCTTACCCCTTGGAGCGTGGGCATGGTGGCTGCCATGATCAGCGCGATTGGTTTTGCCGGATCGGCCATATTTACCAAACAGCTCACCCAGCACGAGTCGGTGGTGTCGATCTTGTTTTGGCTTTGTGTGCTGCAAGCGATTTTTGGCCTGGTGTGCGCCGGCTACGACGGCGACATGACATGGCCCACCATGAACGTTTGGCCATGGGTGGTCACCGTGGCGGTGGCTGGCCTAACGGCGCATTTCTGTCTTACCCAAGCGCTTAGCTTGGCACCCGCAACGGTGGTGATGCCACTTGATTTCATGCGTTTGCCTTTAATTGCCGCGGTAGGCGCCTTGGTGTACAACGAAACGCTTGACGTGTGGATTTTGGTGGGGGCGGGGGTTATCTTTGCCGCCAATTACATCAGCGTGCGCGCGTCAAGCCCGCGCCCTGGGGCAGCGGCGGACCAAGAGCCGCAAGCGGCTCACCCGCGCTGAGACTGGGGTATCCTTACGGCGTGCACGCTCCAAGGAAAACACAATGACACGCACGCGCTTGGCCCGTTGGTTATCTGGTACATCCCTTGCGGTGGCAGCCGGCATGGCGCCGGTCTTGGCGCAAACCGGCACCTGGAGCGAATCCATCAGTGCCAACGGCGAGTTCGTGCACGCCTCCACGCTCAACACCAAGGGCAGTTTTTTAGGCCAGTTTTGTTATCCGGCCAACGGCAAGTGCATGTGGTTGGTTGGGCTTAAGTCGCGCTGCACCAAAGGCAAGCGTTACCCGGTGCTGGCCTCGGGCGAGGGTGGGGCCTCGCACGTCACCATGTTATGCGCCGGGCGTAAGCGCATTGGCGAAACCGAATACTCGCGCTTTGTGTTGTCTAAATTCAAGTCAATCGACAAAATGGTGCGCAGCGGGACCCGCATAGGATTCGCCTTGCCCATGGGGTCGGGTCAGTTTCGCGTGGTGCGTTTTTCCACCACCGGGGCTGCCACCAGTTTGGACGCCATGCGCCGGGTAGCCACCGAAATGCGCGGCAAACAGGGCAATGGCGGCAGCTTAAAAGACGAAGAGTATTTGTAGCCACACCGGCGCGTCACACACCCGGCGCTTACGTGGTTGCGGTGGCGGTGGCAAACGACAGCATGGATAGGGCCGCAACCGCTGCCAAAGACAAGGCCATGCACACGTTAAGTAAGCGCTGTTTGGTGGCTGATAGGGCCAAGCGCTTCAGCGCCACCCCGGCGTACAGCCACGCGAAGTGCAGCGGCAGCCAAATGGCGTTGATCACCACAAACTTAATAAGCGTTTCGGTGAGCCATGCTTGAGGCATAAAGGCAAACCCCGAAAACAACACCGTGTTCACGGCGTAAGCCTTGGGATTGATCAGCTGCAACAGCACGCCATCGAGCGCACGTGGCGCTTTAAGGGCGGGGGCAAACGCGGTGTTCGCCCCGGCCAGGGCAATCCGCAACGACAGCCACAACAGATAGCCGGTGGAGGCCAGCATAAATCCGTGTCGCAACCAAGGGGTCGCCATCAGGCTGGCCGCCACGCCCGATGCCACCAGCACCCCCACCAGTGCATTGCCTAGGCACAACCCGCCCACATAAGCCGCGCCCCGCGCCATGCCAAAACCAGCACCCACGCCGGCCGTGGAGAGCACACCCGGCCCAGGTGTGACGATGAGCAAAAAAACCGCCGCGGCAAAGGTACCCATGGTGAAGCGTTCTGTTTATCAGTTAGGCAACCAAACGCTGCGCTGGCTCACGGCTTGGCCTGCGGCGTTGACCTGAACCTCCAAAATTTCACCCGAGGCCACCCCGCGCCCGGTGTAAGCACTGATATTGACCTGATGGGTTACCAACACCAGCGGCTTGACTCTGGGCCCTTGAAGATACTGTTGCACGCGTTGCACCAATGCCGCTTGGATGGTTTGGGCATCGCCGCGCTGAAAGAACGAGGCCAGGCCGGGGTGTGCGGTAACCGGTCCAACGCCCAGCAGTTCCGCGGTTTCCATGGTGCGACACCATGGGCTGGCCAAAACCTCGGCCGGGCTCAAGCGCTGCGCCTTGAGCCAGACACCGGCGGCCCGGGCTTGGTCTCTGCCGGCATCGCTTAAGGTGCGCTGCGTCTCGCACCGGTCAAGCACCATGTCGGCCGGGTCACCGTAGCCGGGGGCCAGCGCGTGTCGCATCATCCAAATAGACACCGTGTCGGGCTGCGCCCATGCCGGCGTTGCGCCCACCACCAAACACGCCACGACCAGGCGCACCAAACCGCGCCAAACCCCCACCGTGGCATGTGCCCAACGCGCTTTTTGCCAGGGTTGAAAAACTACATTTAGTGACATACAATCACTGTAGCACTAAATGTAGTGTGACCGTGTGTTTCTTTGGGTGCATAGGAGAAAACATGAGTGCAACCGACTGGTTTGATGTTGCGGTGTGGACCAAACGTTGGGCAACCCGTCTGGCACTGGCCTGTGCCGCGGTGTCCGCCATGGCGTACGGCGCCGGCGTGGCATACGCGCTGGGCGCGCTCAGCGCGGTCTAAAGCGCCTGCGCCGCGCCCGGAGGGGGCGGCGCCTGAAATGTCGTGTGCAGGGCGACCGGCGTCGCCGGTTGCATTGACGCGCCCCAGGAAACCCCTGAAACTCGGGCCATGAATCCATCAGGCCCCGATACCCACTCCCGTTCGGTCGAGTGGTCCAACCCAGACTACTCGCGCGTACCGTTTGCCCTGTACCACTGCCCCGATTGGTACGCCCTAGAGATGGAGCGCATCTTTCGTGGCCCCACCTGGAGCTACCTGTGCCTGGAGGTGGAGTTACCCAACAAGGGCGATTTCGTTACCACCTACGTGGGCGACACCCCGGTGGTGGTGTCGCGTGCTGACGATGGTGAGGTGCATGCGTTTGTGAACCGCTGCTCGCACAAGGGCGCGCTGATCGTGCGCCAGCCTCGGGGCAATGCCCGGGCCCATACCTGTATTTATCACCGATGGACTTACACCCGCGACGGCCGTCTCAGCGGGGTACCGTTTCGCGTGGGTATTGACGGGCAAGGTGGGATGCCCAAAGACTTTGATCCGGCGTGTCACGGGCCGCAAAAGCTACGGGTCTCGGCCATGGGCGGCCTGTTGTTTGGCACGTTTGCGCCGTCTACTGAGCCGTTGGCCGAGTATTTGGGCGATTTTGGCTGCGAATTGATTGGACGTTTTGGCGCCAGGCCGCTGGAGGTGTTGGGCTATTCGCGCCAACAAATTCAGGGCAACTGGAAGTTGTACGCAGAAAATTTGCGCGACACCTACCACGCCAGTTTGTTGCACGAATTTTTTGTCACTTACGGCGTGGACCGCGCCACCCAGCGCGGCGGCGTGCGCATGGACGGACGTCATCGGCACAACATGAATTACGCCTTTGGCGGTTCAGACACCGACGCCAAAGCCAAGGCGGTCTACGCCGACACCGCCGCGCGCCTGGATCGCATGAAGCTCTCAGACGAGCGCCTGCTGCACTATGAAAGCGAGTTTGCCGACGGCATGAACCTGGCCACGCCCACCATTTTTCCGAACTTGGCGGCAATACAAATCAACAACTCCTTGGCGGTGCGTCAAGTGCGCCCGCAAGGGGTGGACCAGTTTGAAATTTTTCAAACGGTGGTGGGCTATGCCGACGACAGCGCTGAGATGCGACGCCATCGGCTGCTTAGCGCCAATTTGGTTGGCCCTGCGGGTTTGGTATCCATGGAAGATGGTGAGGCCATTGAAATCATTCAGCGTGCCACCCGCGCCGAACGTGCCGGGCAGACAACAGTGATTGAAATGGGTGGACGTGGAACGGTGCAGGATCAGGCCCATCGGGCGACTGAGGCCCCCGTGCGGGGTTTTTGGTCTTACTGGGCGGAATTGATGGGCGTGTCTGCACCCGGGGGTATTCAATGACCGCCGCCCCCGATGCGTGGCGTGTTAGTCAACGCTTGGCCGATTACGGTGCCTGGTTGGACGCCATGGACTACGACGCTTGGTTGACCTTGTTCCACAACGATTGCGACTATCAAATCACCACCCGTGAAAACGAGGCGCTTGGCCTACCACTGACGCTGATGTGGTGCGATGGCAAAGCCATGTTGGCCGACCGTCTGGCATCGCTGCAACACGTGAACGAGTACAACCTGCACTACCCCCGGCACGTGATTGGTTTGGCCAGACCCCGTGGCGACGCCGACACGGCGGGTGATTGGTTTGTGGCCCCCTACGCGTTGTACCAAACCACCCTGGAGGGCCAGAGTCGGCTGTTCAGTGTGGGCCGCTACGTTATGCAGTGGCAGAGCGATGCGGGTGAGCTTAAGCTGCGCACCATGCAGGTGGTGGCTGATACCGCACAGGTGCCCACCTTGCTGGCTTGCCCCATATGAGTAACGGTGGCGCTCAAGCGCCAACCCACGCCTATCAACCGCTGGATGGGTCACGCTACGCCAGCTCCGAGCTTACGCGTGGACCTTGGAGTTTGGATCATCAACACGCGGGACCACCGTCGGCCTTGGTGTGCCGGGCGGTGGAACAGCAGGCCGCCACGCTGGGGCTGACCCACGTGGCGCGTTTGACCACCAACTTGTTGCGCCCGGTGCCCTTGGACGTGCTGGAGCTCGTGATTCAAACCGACTACGCGGGGAAAAACGCGGCGCATTTTTCTGGCGCGTTGGTGGGTCGGGGCAAAGAGGTGATGCGTTTCACCGCGTTGGTTCAGCGCGCCGGCTCCACGCCCTTGCCGGCTGATTTACCGGGTCACCCGCCGCCGCAGGCGCCCAAGTCGTTGCAACAATGCACGCCGGTGCAGTTTCCGTTTGCAGGCAAGTACGTGGGCTACGCCGATTTGGTGCAAACCCGCTCGTCTACTGGGCGGTTATTTGCTGGCCCTTGTGTGGTGTGGTTTGGTATGAATCACCCCTTGGTGGCCAATGAAGACACCAGCCCCTACCAACGCACCGCGGTGGCCGCGGATTCTGGCAACGGCATCAGCGCGGTGCTGGACTATGAGCGGTTTGTATTTGTCAATTCAGACCTCACCATTCACTGGCTTAGGCAGCCACAAGGCCATTGGGTGGCGCTGGACGCCGCAACCCATTTCGGGCCAGACGGCAGCGGCTTGGCGCAGTCGGCCCTGTACGACGAGCAGGGGCTGATTGGGCGGGCTCTGCAAAGTCTGTCGTTGCGGGGGCGTGAAGCCTAGGGTGTCCAAGAATGGTGTAGCATCATCCGATGCTTATATTAAAAAATAAACGCTTCCTGCTGGCGGGCGCGCTGGTGTTGATTGGCCTGGCCGGATTGGCTTGGGCGGCGCAAAAGCACGGCCACCGTGGTCATCATCACAACGGCGCGGGGCATGACGAGGTGAACATGCCGGGCCTACGGGGTGTGGACACCACGGCCGCCGAAGTGGACGACATGAAAAAGATGTTTCGCCAGCATGGCGCCATTCAACGGACGGTGGTCAACCTTCCCAATGGGGTACGAACCACCACGGAGAGTGCCGACCCCGAGCTTCGTGCGGCTGTGGTGGCCCACGTGGTGGGCATGATTGCGCGGGTTGAAGCGGGTCGTGACCCGCAGGTCTTGATTCAAAGCCCTACCCTGGACGCGGTTTTTAAGGGCAGAGACCGTATTCAAACCGAACTGACCATGACCGCGCAAGGTGTACAGGTGGTCCAAACGTCCAGCGATCCAGCCTTGGTTAAGGTCTTGCAGGTGCACGCGGCTGAGGTGAGCGACATGGCGGCGCGCGGCATGGCGGCGGTGCATGAGCGCATGGCGTCAACCTCGCGCCCGCATGGCCGGTGATTGCATGGCCCTGGCGGCGGGCCTGGGGTGAGTAGTTAAAGGTTAAAACCCGTGTCGCACACTGTGTTTTAATGTCGACACGTTTAAAAACAGTCGGTGTTATGTCTCTCTACACTATTGGCGGCGTGGTTTTGGTATCAGGGGTCGCGGGCTTCTTGTGCTACTGGGTGGAGTGCCGGCGCGAGATCAAGCGCAACCAAGGCGCGTCGCAACGTCAAGCAGCCAAATTCATTGTCGAATAGCCCGGTCACCGGGCGCGCCTGCGCGCAACGCTGATCGCTAACCAACGCCAGCGGTCAAGCCCAAGCACCGCTGCCACACCTGTGCCGCCTGTTGGGCGCTGCCACCACGCCAAGCCACCATGTGGTCGGGCCGAATCAAGGCCATTGGGGCTTGATAAAGGGTTTCGAACGCGGGTTCATCCAGTGCCACCGCAACAATTTCTATGCCCAACGACTCGCCCACGGCAGCCATGTGCCCAGCTTGCTCTTTGTGCCCGGGTGTGTGTAACAGCGTCCAATTAAAGCCGAACCGGTCGTAAAGCGATTGCCCGTCGGCCAGCCAAAAGTGTGGTGGCCGCCCACCCGGACACGCCGTGGGCTCGTAAGCATTGGGTAGGTCGGGCGGCGCTTGGGTGCCGTCGGGGCAGATAACGGGCGAGTTGTTGTAACGTGAGCCAAAGGTAACCCCCGGAATATTGAACTCGCGCTCCACATGCTGCTGCAGGTGTGTGCCGGCAAGTGATCGGGCGTGCTGTCCTTGGGGCGAATCGGCCTCAATGCAGGGGTCGGCGGCAAAGGTGCCAATGTTTTGCGCAAAGCCACGGGCGAAGCCGGTGTTGCGTTGGGCCACGGGCAACCGCTCTTGTTCGTAACTTGCCAACAATTCCGGACCGGCGTGGCCTTTAAGTGTGCTGGCCAATTTCCAGCCCAGGTTCACCGCGTCTTCAACAGCGGTGTTGTAACCCAGGCCACCGGTGGGAGTGAACAAATGGGCGGCGTCCCCGGCCAAAAGTACCCGTCCGTGTTGCATACGCTGCGCGGTCAGTGCGTGCCCAGCGATCCATGTGCGCATGGACAGCACCTCAACATCAAGGGCAACACCCAACACCTCGGTGACCAGTTGCGCAGCATGCGCGGGCCCCCAGTTGGACGCGTCTTCGTGGTCGTGCAGTGCGGCGTGCATGGCGAATTCATCTTGGCCGTTGACCGTGACCCAGAACGCTCGGCGTTGCGGGTTGAAGGAGACGTACATCCAGGCTGGGTCATGCGGCAACTGTTGGTAAAAGGTGGGGCAACGTAGGTACACCGCCAGGGTTTTGCCGCCCATGAACTCGCGCTTCACACCCGTTTCTCCCTCCCACGCGATACCTAAGGTTTTGCGTACCCTGCTGTGTGCGCCGTCAGCGCCCACCAAAAACGGTATGTGGTGGGTGTAACGGCCGCCTTGCGCTTGGGTGTGGTCTTGTAAGGTGGCCACCACGTGTGTGTCGTGCGCCTCCAGGGCAAGCAACTCGTGCTCAAACAATATACGTACGTTGGGTAATGCTTGGGCGTGGCGCAGCAAAGTGGCCTCAACGTATTTTTGCGATACGCGATGCGGCAGCTCGGGCGTTTGCCATGAGCCCTGCGACACGCGTGCCACTTGTGCTGCCTGACTGGCCGTGGGCAGCCGCAAACGCGCCAATTCGTGCTGAAACACGCGCGTGAAGTAGGCGATGTCGGTGGGGTGGGTGGGCGGCAGCCCAAGTTGCCTGATCTCGTGCGCGAACCCGAGCCGCCGAAAAAGCTCCATGGTGCGCGCCTGTGTGGCATTGGCTTGCGGGTTAAAGGCCGTGCCCGTTTTGGTGTCAACCACCCAAGTCGCAATCCCGCGACGCCCCAATTCAATTGCCAGGGTCAAACCACACGGCCCGGCGCCAACAATCAACACATCGGGGGAGGGAGAGTCAGGATGAGGCATGTGGCAATGACAGCACCGGTGCCATGGCTGCCGGCTTTGCGTTAGTATGAAAATTGCATCATAACGAGGCCAAGCACTTGTCCCAATTGACCTGCTCCGTGCATGTAAGCGCCAGATGGTTGCCTGCCTTGCTTTGGCTGATGTTGGGTTTGGCCACTGGGTCAGCGGCGGTGGCGCACACTCCGCTCTTGCAAACCAGCCCGCAGGGCGTGGTGACCCAGGCTGCCAATCCACTGACAGCCGAACTGGTGTTTAAGCAACCCACCCGGTTAATCAAGTTAACACGCACCGACGGCCAGAGCCAAACCATTGAGCTGAAGGGGGGCACCTTGATGTCGGTCGCTAAACGTCACCGGGTTCCTTTGAGGCAACCGGGGGCGGGCCGCCATACCGTGCATTGGCGAGCACTGAGTGCGGATGGGCACGTCATCAAGGGGCAGTGGCACTTTGAAATCGCCACCCCCTAACCCATGATGGATGCCATGACATGGGTCGGGGGTGTGTGGCGCCTGGCGTGTTACGCCACGGTGGTGTGGACGCTGGGAATGGCTTTTTTTTGGCTGCACTTCGGTGCCTTGCTGGGGCCACAACAACGTCCTTATTGGATGCGAAAGATTCGATACGGCGCCTATGCCTTGTTGGCGCTGGCCAGCTTAGGGGTGCCGCTGGTGGCCATGGATTTGTCTGGGGAGGTTAGGGGTATGGTTGACCCCGTGATACTCGGCCTGGTGTGGCAAACCCAAATAGGTCAGATGCTTCCGGGTTGGTGGATAGGTGGGATTGGGCTGTTGGCGCTGGCCCCGGTGGCGCAGCGCTGGCGCGACCACACGGCGCTGGTGGCAGGCGCTTTGGTATTGATCGCACCATCTATGTCGGGACACGCCACCGATTTGGGTGGCTGGGGCCGTTGGCTTGTCGTTGCCCATGCCTTGGGCTGGGTTTATTGGGCGGGGTCACTGCTGCCGCTGCGTTGGTTATGCGGCACAGCGAGCAGTATGCCGCCACTGACCGCGACGCTGCCGCAAGTCATGATTCGCTTTGGCTATTTGGGTTGGGCGTACCTGGCTTTATTGGCGGGGTCTGGGCTGATCCTTGCTTGGGCTTTGGTAGGCGATTGGCAGACTTTGGTGGGTACACCGTACGGCAGGTTGCTGGGATTCAAGCTGCTGCTGGTTGCACTGTTGTACGCCATGGGCGCACGCAACAAGTGGCTCTTGGTGCCCGCTTTGCAGCGACAAGAGGCCGGCGCGCTGCAGGCGCTCAAGCGTGCGATCAACCTTGAAATCCTGCTCATGGGCGTGGTATTGGCGGTGGCTGGCATACTCGCGTCTTTCATCACGCTGCCGTAGCAACGGCCTTGGTCCATGCATTACCTTACCTCCATCAACGACCACGGGCTGCGCCACGACCCGTTTAAAGCCATTGTCTCGCCGCGGCCCATTGGCTGGATCGCCAGCGTAGGCGCCGACGGCGGCTACAACCTGGCACCCTATAGTTTTTTTAACGCCGTCAGTGACGACCCTTACATGGTGATGTTTGCCTCGAGTGGCACCAAAGACACCCTGTCCAACGTGCAGCGCAGCGGCGAATTCACCTGCTCGCTGGCCACCTACGACATGGTGCGTGCCATGAACCTGTCGTCGGCTGCGGTGCGCCCGGAGGTAGACGAATTTGCCTTGGCTGGCCTGACCCCCGCCCCCTCGCTGGCGGTGCAGGCGCCGCGTGTGGCGCAAAGTCCGGTGGCACTTGAGTGCCGGGTGTGGCAGTGCATCACGCTGCCGTCACCGCAGCGCAGCAAGCATGGGCAAAGCACCGTGGTTTTTGGCGAGGTGGTGGCGGTGTACATCGACGAGTCGGTGCTGCGCGATGGACGCATTGACCTGAACGCTTTGCAGCCGGTGGCGCGGCTGGGTTACATGGATTACGCCGTGGTCAACGCCGCCAACTTGTTCACCCAAAACCGCCCCAGCGTCTCGGATGACGGTTTACACGCCGTGCTCGACGACAAGCCATGGGACGGGGTGTACCGCTAGCCGCTTGCGTTGCGGCTGCACGCACAACGGGTGTATTTTTTATGTTGCTGGTTGCCATTGGTTGGATGTACGTGGTGGTGATGATGGCCGTGGCCGAGGCCGTGCACCCCAACGGCACCGTACTTGGCGCCTTCATTACTCTGTTGCTTTACGGTGTGGCACCCTTGGCGGTGGTGTTGTACATCATGGGCACGCCGGGGCGACGTGCGGCCAGGCAGGCTAAAAATCAAATACAAAGCCGAGCCAATGTGGCCGCGGTGCTGCTGGCTGCGGGTGCCGGCAGCCGCATGGGGCATCAAGCCAAGGGCTTGTTGGAGTTTGAGGGCCAGCCGCTGGTGCAGCGCCAAGTTCAAGTTTTGCGCGAGGCTGGCGTGGGTGAGGTGGTGGTGGTGCTGGGGCATTACGCTGACGCGGTGCAAGCCGCTTTGCTGGCCAACCCCGAAACCGCCGACGTGCGCTGTGTGCGACACGCTCAACCCAACGTGGGGCAAGAGGCATCGGTGCGGCTTGGTCTGCAAGCCGTCACACCGGGTATGCACGGTGTGGTGTTGGCGTTGGTTGACCAACCGCTGATGACCGCGGCAGATGTGGTGGCTTTGCTGCACGCGTTTGAACATCGTGGAGCGCGCGCCATGGTGGTGCCCCGGGTGAAGCATACCGACGGTAGCCACCAGCCGGGCAACCCGGTGGTGATTGAGGCGGCTTTGGCCAAGCAATGGCTGGCGCAAGAGCAACCGCCCATGGGGCGTGAATGGCGTGCAGCGCACCCCGATCAGGTGTGCTGGATGGACACCGTTAACACCCACTACACCTGCGATCTGGATACCCCGCAAGACTTGGAACGCCTGCGTCAGCAAACCTCGCAGCGGGCGCCCAACGCAGGCCCTGGCGCTTCATCATGAATGACGTGCGGTGTGTGGCGGTGATAGGGGCCGAATCCACAGGCAAAAGCACGCTGTGCCGGGCGCTGGCGCAGGCCATGGGTGGACTAACATTCACCGAGCCGCTGCGACAGTGGGTGGAGCAGCACCAACGCACGCCCCATGCGCGCGAGCAAGAGCAGGTGCTGGACAAGCAGCGCCATGCCGAGCAACTGGCGCGGCATCAGGCCCAAACCCTTGGGCAACGCTGGGTGTTGTGCGACTCGGCGCCGGTGGTGACCGCCGCCTACAGCCAGTACTATTTTCAAGATTCAAGCCTGACGCCACAGGCGCTGGCTCACCACAGCAGGTGCTATGTGGCCACACTCTTTTGCACACCCAATGGCATCGACTGGGTGGCAGACCAAGGCCAGCGCGACAGCCCCACGGCGCGCACCGCTGTGCATGACGTGCTGTTACGCTTGGTAGCCGAACTGACGAAGAGCCATCCGCTAAAGGTGCTGGCTGGAGACGAGCGCAGTCGACTGACACAGGCGCAAGCTTGGCTGATGCAGATCGGTAAAAAGCAAATGCGTGCTTTGCCATTGGGCGGTTCACCGGTCATCGGGTCATAAGAACCGTAGAAGGTTTTGTGTCAACTCAGGCAGTGAGATGAATGGTCGTAAATTTTGCGCACGCTGGGTGCGTGGGCAACGACCAACGGCCCTGGTGCGTGGTGATGCACACGCCCATGCTTGAAAAAAAGTATCCGCTAAGACGGAGGCTACGCACCGGCCTCGGCTTCGGCTTCGGCCTGCACTCGACGCTTGAGCATCACGCGAATCATGTTGAGTGCCTTGTCGGCACCTATGCCACGCATGGCAGCGTTTGGATTGTCGTGAATGATTTGCTGCTGGGCTTCAATCATTTGCCGGTCTTCTTCAAAGGCGGTGTCAATGCCTGCTTTGACCTTGCCAATTAAGCTGTCGTCTGGCCTGGGAAACTTACAAGGTTGTATCCAGAAATAGTGGGTGGTGTGCTCGGTTTCGGGCGTGAGCAGCGAAAAATGGCGCAGTTGAAAGGCACCCTCTTGCTCGTGCGCCGGGCCTTGGGTTTGCGCGTCCACCGAGCCAGCCCAGTTTTCAAAAACGGTTGGTAGCCACCACACCTGGCGATTCCAAAAATTCACATGGCCTTCAAACT
>Ga0181585_10002675_pt1 | contig 15805 bp, 7 predicted proteins | sample 071ome_29_FD_132469 | JGI IMG/M metagenome (GOLD analysis project Ga0181585, IMG submission 132469) | Coastal salt marsh microbial communities from the Groves Creek Marsh, Skidaway Island, Georgia - 071407BT metaG (megahit assembly) | ecosystem: Environmental > Aquatic > Marine > Intertidal zone... | reverse complement strand
GCTTTTGTAGCGCAGGTTCATCCTTTGCTTGGCTTATATGCTGCCTTTATGGTGGGTTTAATCACTTCAGTATTTGGCGGAAGACCTGGTATGATTTCTGGTGCAACGGGAGCTCTTGCTGTTGTAATGGTATCTTTAGTTATAGAGCATGGTGTAGAATATTTATTAGCGACTGTGGTGCTAATGGGGGTTATTCAAGTTATAGCTGGTACCTTTAAATTAGGTAGATTTATAAGAATTGTTCCACACCCAGTGATGCTCGGCTTTGTAAATGGTTTAGCTATCGTAATTTTCTTGGCGCAATTGGGGCAGTTTAAAACAGTAAATCCAGCTGGCGAATTAGTGTGGCTTAGCGGTTCTAAATTATATGTTATGCTAGGCCTCATTGGCCTTACCATGGCAATCATCCATTATTTACCAAGATATACCAAAGCTATTCCTTCGGCGCTTGCTGCAATATTTGCAGTGTTTGCTTTAACTCAGTTTTTTGGAATTGATACGAGAAGTGTGGGGGATATGGCAAGTATTGCAGGTGGTTTTCCAACTTTTCATATGCCAGATGTGCCTTTTAATTTGGAAACTTTAAAAATCATTTTGCCTTATTCACTAATTCTAGCTGGTATTGGTCTGATTGAAAGTTTACTAGCCCTTACTTTAATTGATGAGATTACCGAAACTAGAGGAAGAAATAGTAAGGAATGTAAGGCTCAAGGTCTTGCAAATGTGGTGACAGGCTTATTCGGTGGTATGGGTGGTTGTGCTATGATTGGTCAAAGTATGATTAATATTACTTCGGGTGCGAGGCACCGTTTGTCTGGAATTACTGCGGCAATTTTCTTGCTTATTTTTATAGTGTTTGCAGCTCCGATCATTGAGGCGATTCCGATTGCAGCTTTAGTGGGAGTAATGTTTATGGTGGTGATTGGTACTTTTGCTTGGTCAAGTTTACGTATTATGAATAAAATTCCAAAGAGCGATGCATTTGTAATCGTGTTAGTTTCGGCAACTACAGTATTTTATGATTTGGCGATAGCAGTGTTTGTTGGTGTGATTGTGTCAGCATTAGTTTACGCTTGGGAAAGCGCTCATCATATTACGGCTGTTACTGATCGTAATGATAAGAAGAAAACCAAAACTTACGATCTTTATGGTCCAATTTTCTTTGGTTCGATTGCTTCATTTAAAGATTTATTTCACCCAAAAACTGACCCACAGACTGTCATAGTAAATTTTGAACATAGCCGTGTTTGGGATCATTCAGGTTTAGAAGCTTTAGAAAAATTAGCTAAGAAATATGCTAAAGAAGGCAAAGTAATTAAGTTCAGGAAGCTTAGCGCTGACTGTGCAAATCTTCTAGAGAAGTCTGGGTGTACTATTGAGCGTGATAAGAATTCTGACCCACACTACGAAGTAGTAATGTAATAAAGGATTTCTAGCGTGCACCAGATGGTGTCCTGGCAGATCGCTGCGCTCCTGCATCGGGAATTTTGGTGGGGTCTGGGAATGGAGAATTTAGGTGCTTGCACGGTGCTTTGCGCGTGCATTGTAATGCAAATTTAAAATTTAAAATTCAAAATAGTTTCCTACCCTCTATAATGGAATTTATGGAAGATGGAACTCATTCTCACCATAACCTAAATCGTTGGGCTCTGATTTTTTCAGTTGGGGTTTCGATTTTGCTGGTTTTAGTTAAGGCGTTTGGTTGGGTGCAGACGGACTCGCTTAGTCTGCTTTCTTCATTACTTGATTCTAGTTTAGACGTTATTATTTCATTGCTTAATATGCTTGCTGTAATGTATGCGGCAAAGCCGGCGGATGATGATCATCGCTTTGGACATAATGCTATTGAAGACATAGTAGGGCTAATTCAGGCTACTTTTATTGGGGCATCAGGATTGTTTTTGCTTTATGAAGCAGCTTTTAGATTTAATAACCCGCATGCGATTACTGATTCGGTTTTAGGTATTAAAGTTATATTTCTATCTTTGCTTGGAACTTTAGCGATTATTATTTTTCAAACCCATATTGCTAGAAAAACTAACTCGCTAGTTTTGAAGGCTGACCTTTTACATTACTCGACTGATTTTTTAGTAAATAGTGCAATTATTTTTTCACTTTATGTGAGTGGTTCCTCAAAATATTCTTTTGTTGATCCTTTGGTAGCGAGCTTAATCGCTATCTACATTTTACGTGCTTCTTTAAAAATTGGAATTAGGGCATTTGATCACTTAATGGATAAAGAATTGCCAGATGATAAGTTAGCTGAAATTAAAAAACTGATCAAAGCAGAAAAGGGCATTTTAGATTACCACTTACTTAAAACCAGAAGGTCGGGAAGTAGAAAGTTTATTCAACTCCATATCGAAGTGGACGAAAAATTAAACCTAAGAAAAGCCCATGATATTGCTGATAGTCTAGAAAAAAAACTTGAAGCTTTAGGTAAAGAAGTTGAGGCTATTATTCATATTGACCCAGTAAAGCAGAGATCTAACTAGCTTCGCTAAAAGATTTTAGGTTTGAATCTTTCTGTCAGATCATTAATCGTCAGATGTGTTGCTAGCTCTCCAGTGTTTTTTAACCATTCTGGTAGAAACTCTGGTTGATCGATATAGCCTTCCTCGCTTAATGGTTTAAATAATTTAATATCGTCTATGGTGAGTTTTCCTGAGAAAAGTAAATACATATCGTTGATCAAGCCACTATGTAGAGATTCTTTTAGAAAAGATTCTACTGCAAAGAGACCTTGGAGATATACATTATCTTTATAAAAATATATTCCTCCCTTAGCTGTGCCTCCTCTTAATATTCTGGAAGCAGAGCCGTAGCTTTCTTCTTCATTTTGCCCATGCTTTCTAAAAAATTTGAATAATTCAATAAAGTCAGCTCCTTGTTCGGCTTTATCAAGGGCAATAATGCGTAGGGCAATGCGTTTTAATCTAGTCAATTCTATAGCAAAGTTCATATATTCAGAAAATATAGCCAGACCTTCTTGGGTTGCAGTTATTCTAGGAGCAGAATAGCCTAATGTTTTTAGTGTGCTTTGCTTGCGACCATTAATATAAGTTAAAGTATGCGTCATGATTTCATGGTGCAGTAACTGTCTTAAATCTGCTTCTGAGAATCTATAATTCTGATTAATTTTTACATAGTTTGGCCCAGCAGCAGCTTTTGCGGTTATGTTTCGGTCTGTAAAGATTTCGATAATATTACTAGGTAAAACAACTTTAATTTCTTGTCGTAATTTTTTTGCAAAATCAGAAGCGCTATATATCATATTTTCGCTTTGAATAGAATTTTCATAACGCTTGGCAGTTTTTAAAAAATACTTAGCAACTTGTAGGTTAGTTTTTTGATAACCTTTGATTAAATCTTGGGGCGAACCATAAATTATTCTAGAGAATTTATTTACATTTTGGGTTCCAACGCCCTCAAGAATTTGAAATCCATCTAAATAGCTTTGCGCTGTTCTAGCTAGAAATATTAAAGCTGGATGTTTTTCATTTCTGATTTCTTTTAGATAGTTTTTTAGCTCTGTTATTTGTGAATTATAAGAAATTTTTGGGTAAGTTACTTCTGGAAGTATTAGATTGTTCTTAGAAAGGTTTTTAAAAAACTCTAGCTTAACATTACTATCCCAACTTAAGGGTCCGATGATTAAAAATTTCTTACTTATTTTAAGTAATTTTTTATCAAACTTACCAATATATTTTTTATCAATCTGGTTCACTATTAAACCCGCTTCATTATGATGTTCTTTTACAATATAAGATTAAAAAATAACAATGAATTTTGAGCAAACTGCGATTTTGGCAATTATGGGTATGGTGCTGGTGCTCTTTATTTGGGGTAAGTTTCGCTATGATTTAGTAGCATTACTTGCCTTATTTGGAGCTGCTATTTGTGGTTTGATACCTAATGATGAGGTTTTTTCAGGTTTTGGCCATCCGGCAACTATTACTGTGGCAATAGTTTTAATTCTTAGTTATGGCTTAACAAAATCAGGTGCTGTTGAAGGTATTACCAGTTTGATTGAGCCTATAGCTAAAATACCTTCTTTACATATTGCAGCACTAATTTTTATAGCGGCATTTCTATCAATGTTTATGAATAATGTTGGTGCTTTAGCTTTGCTTATGCCAGTTGCAATCAGTTCAACCTTAAAAGCAGAGCGGGTGCCTGCGACAGTTTTGATGCCATTGTCTTTTGGTTCTATTTTGGGAGGTTTGGTAACTCTAATTGGAACCCCGCCAAATATTATCATTGCCTCTTACCGTAAAGAAGTGACGGGTGAAGCTTTCACGATGTTTGATTTTGCTCCAGTGGGAGGTGCGGTTGCATTTGCTGGAATTTTATTCATCACATTTATAGGTTGGCGCTTTGTAGCGGTTAGGAAGACTAGTGCGGGGCAAGACTTGTTTGATATAGAAGGCTATATCTTTAAGATTAAAATTTCTAAAGATTCTAAATTCTTAAACAAACAAGCAGGCGAAGTTAATAAGATTTTGAAAGAATATAATGTCAGATTACTATCTTTAATGCATAAGCAGCAAAGATATCCACTAGTGCCAAAGGAGCATAAATTTTTGGCAAGTGACTTAATTTTGGTGGAAGGTTCGCATGAGGATATAGATCGTGCAGTATCTGATTTTAAGTTAAAATTGATAGGCGCTGATGATATTAGAAAAGAAGTGGAGAATTCTAAAAATACTAAAGTTCTAGAAGCAGTAGTTACTCCTGGTTCTTATCTAGAAGGTCGTTTGGCTAGCAATGTAAAATTTAAACAAAGCTATGATGTAAATTTGCTTGCTATCTCTAGGTCAGGAAAATCTTATAAAAGCTGGCTAAAAGATTTTCGCTTTCAGTCGGGAGATGTGGTTTTATTGCATGGTGATGGTGAAGAGGTAGATGATGCGATAACTAAGCTAAATTGTTTTCCATTGGCAAAGAGAGATTTAGATTTTGGTAAACGTAAATATGCCATACCTGCTTTGTTAATTTTTATAGCGGCAATTTTAGTAGCGGTGACAGGTTTAACAACTTTGCAAGTTGCCTTAGGTGGGGCGGTAATAATTTATGCTCTGTTTAACATTGTTCCTATTAAAGAATTTTATAATGGCGTGGATTGGCCAGTGATAGTTTTGCTTGGGGCGATGATACCAGTAGGTAATGCTCTAGAGAGTACAGGCTCGACTAAGTTGCTTGCTGATTTATTATTGGATTTGTCTGGAGGAGCTTCGCTAGTTGTAGTGTTAACCTTAATTTTAGTCATTACTATGACGCTTTCGGATATTCTAAATAATGCTGCAACGGCAATTTTAATGGCCCCAATTGCTAAAAATATTGCTGAAACTTCTGGGGTAAGTGCTGACCCATTTTTAATGGCAGTAGCAGTAGGTGCATCTTGTGCCTTTCTTACCCCAATTGGGCATCAAAATAATGCTTTAGTTTTAGGTCCGGGGGGTTATCGTTTTGGAGATTATTGGAAAATAGGCTTACCCCTAGAAATAATCATAGTTGCCGTATCTATTCCTATGATTTTATTAATCTGGCCATTTTAGTTGGTCTTATATTTAAATTAACATGCAAACAGCTCAGCAAATTTTAGAACATATTTATGGCTATGGTTCATTTCGCGGTGATCAGGAGAGAATTATCGAGCATGTAGTAGCGGGCGGCAATGCTTTCGTCTTGATGCCAACTGGTGGGGGTAAGTCTATCTGTTATCAGATTCCGATGTTAATGCGAGATGGTGTAGGTGTTGTGGTTTCTCCTTTGATCGCTTTAATGCAAGATCAAGTTAGCGCCTTAAATCAGGTTGGAGTTAAGGCCGTTGCACTAAATTCTAGCTTAAATCCTGCTGAGGCAAATGCTGTAGAAGAAGCAATAATTAGGCAAGAAGTCGATATAGTTTATGTTGCTCCTGAGCGTTTATTGATGGAGTCATTTCAGAATCTACTTAGGCAAATCAAGCTTTCATTATTTGCAATTGATGAAGCACATTGTGTATCGCAATGGGGGCATGATTTTAGAAAAGATTATACCGAGCTACATATTCTGGCAGATAAATTCCCGGATGTACCAAGAATAGCTTTAACTGCAACTGCAGATGCACCAACTAGAAAAGATATTATCGAGCGTTTAAAATTTAATGATTGTAAATCTTTTGTATCAGGCTTTGATCGTCCCAATATTAATTATGCGATTGCGATAAAAAATAACGCTAAGAATCAGCTGCTAAATTTTCTAAAAGAGCAGCCTGAAGGTGAGAGTGGAATCATATATTGTATCTCTCGCAAATCAGTAGAAGAAACGGCAGAATATCTAAAAGAAAACGGCTTTAATGCTTATCCTTACCACGCAGGTTTAGGGCCTAGAGTGAGAGAAGAAAATCAAGAAAGATTTTTGCGTGAAGATAGTATCATTATGGTTGCAACTATTGCTTTTGGAATGGGTATAGATAAGCCAGATGTGCGTTTTGTAGTGCATATGGATATACCAAAAAATATTGAAGCATATTACCAAGAAACCGGTAGAGCTGGACGAGATGGTTTGCCATCACAAGTTTTAATGTTTTACGGCCTGCGCGATGCTGCTACGCAGAAAAATTGGATTGAATCATCTGGTAGTAGCGAAGATCAAAAGCGTATCGAACATCAAAAACTAAATGCATTGCTAGGTCTTTGCGAAGCTTCAAGATGTAGACGCCAAGTGCTATTAGAATATTTTGGTGATCATTGCGATCCTTGTGGTAATTGTGATAATTGTCAGAACCCACCTGAAGTTTTTGATGGCACAATTGCAGCGCAAAAAGCAATTTCTACAGTGTATCGAACCAAGCAACTTTTTGGGGTAAATTATTTAATTGAAGTTCTACTCGGCAAAGACAATGACCGTATAATAAATTTTGGCCATAATAATTTAAGTGTGTTTGGGATCGGTGAAGAATATAGCCGCCAAGAATGGCAATCAATTTTCAGACAATTAGTAGCATCTAATCTCTTGCGAGTGGATATCACCGAACATGGTGGCCTGAAAATCACTGAAGCAGGTTTTAGTTTTTTAAAGGAAAAACAAACTATCAATTTACGAAAATATATCGGCAAAATTAAAAAACCAAAAGCGGCGAAGAAAACGAAAATTGAACAAAGTTTAGAAACAGAAGAAGAGCAAAAATTATTCGAAGCGTTAAAGGCTAAAAGACTTGAGATTGCAGGAGAACAGGGTGTGCCACCATATATAGTTTTTGGCAATGTGACATTGGTTGAAATGGTAAAATTTAAGCCTCAAACAGCGGAAGAATTAACTAAACTAAATGGCGTAGGAGATGTTAAGCTGCAACGTTACGGTGATGCTTTTCTAGAAGTTTTGCAGAAAGCTAGAGATTAAATCAGAAGTGAGCTTATCTAGCTATTTGGGAATCAGTTGCTACATCTTGTTTGCTTTCTTCTTCAGCAATGTCCTTCGTTTCAACTAGGTCCTTTACTCTTTTGAATATAGATTTATATAGGTCAGAAGTGCGTACAATATAAGAGGAGTTGCCTACTTCCTGTAAAAGCTCTACGCTTTTTTCATCTACAGAAAGTCTTAATTTTAGCAATCCGTCAATGCAGGTTAATAACTCTGGTCCTTGGCAGAGATATTCTTTAGGGAGTGAATCTTGTAATATTATGTTGAATGGGCATAATCCGTCATTATTCATTATGTCTGTTCTAGCCCCATTTCGGATGGCCTGTTTTAAGGTGCAAAGGGCCCTATCTCTGGTTATTTCATTATTTGAAGCAGCGAAAAGAGCCAACCAATGACATAGGGTGGAGCCATTTTGGCTTATTACTAAATCGAAAGGGTTTTCAATATGAGAATTTTTAATCTTTTCTACAATATCGAGGACTTTCTCTTCGCCATGAGTAGCAGGGGGCAATGAAAGTAATAATTTTTTCACTCCTTTTTCATTTAAGCTTCTGCTGGATGTACAGCCCATATTTTTAAAATTAGTTTATCTAACTCCTAAAGCTATAACAGCTTGTGCTAATTTTTTAAAGGCTGCAATATTTGCTCCTTTTTTATAAGGATAGATCCCATTTACTTTTTCGATGTTTTCAGTACAGCTAGCATGGATGTCTTTCATGATATTTTGCAATTTGCGATCTACTTCTTCGAAGCTCCAATGTAAATGCATTGCATTTTGACTCATCTCTAAACCAGATACAGCTACACCACCAGCATTAGCCGCTTTAGGAGGGGCAACAATAACGCCAGCTTTATTAAAAACTGCATTTGCACCGTTAGTTAAAGGCATGTTGGCTCCAGCTGAAGTAGCTTTAATGCCATTCTTAACTAGCATTTTAGCGTCATCTTCGTCTAATTCATTTTGTGTAGCACAAGGTAGGGCTACATCACATTCAACTTCCCAAGGTTTTTTACCTTTGAAATATTCACAATCTTTTTTACCTTGGCAAAAATCAGTTAATCTACCGCCGGCAGCTTGCACTTTTTTGTAAGCATTAATTTCTTCTAAAGTGAAACCATGAGCACAATAAAGCATACCTCTAGAGTCTGATAAAGTAAGGACCGTAGCGCCTTCTTGGATAGCTTTTTCAGCTGCATAAATTGCGACATTTCCAGCACCAGATACGGTTATTCTTTGATTGCGAATGTCGATATCATGTGCTTCTAAAATATTTTTAAGGAAATACACGCAACCATAACCAGTTGCCTCAGTTCTTCCTAAGCTTCCACCGAAAGAAATACCTTTACCAGTAATACTTCCAGTTACTTTTCCAGCTGCTTTTACATATTGTCCGTAAAGCAAGCCTACTTCCGTAGCTCCCACTCCAATATCACCAGCTGGCACATCAGTATCTTCACCAATATGACGATGTAATTCATTCATGAAAGATTGGCATACTCTTTCCTTTTCAGAGAATGATAGGTTTTTAGGATCTACATCAATACCACCTTTACCGCCGCCCATAGGAAGGCCAGTTAAGGCATTTTTAAAGATTTGCTCAAAAGCTAAAAATTTAAGAATACTTTCATTAACAGAAGGGTCAAAACGTAACCCCCCTTTATATGGTCCAAGTGCGTTATTTTGTTGTACTCTCCAACCGCGATTTACACGTGCATTACCTTGATCATCACGCCAGGTAACACGGAAACGGAATATTCTATCAGGTTCAATCAAGCGCTCTAAAAGAGACTCTTTCGCATAATTTTCATTAGCCGAGTAAACATCTGCAATATCTTGATACCAAGCAATTACAGCTTGGTGGAATTCAGCGTGTCCAGTGTGGTATTTCTCAAGATATTTACATAGTGAAGCTTGATCTTTAATCATAATATTTCTAAAAAGTTTGAAGGACTTTTATATATTTGGTGATGATCTATGTCAACAATAACCAATATTGTATTCTTGCTTTTGATTTTTGCAAAAGCTGCAATTGCTCACCAACCGGTAATGAATATTGGTCCTGATGATGAGTTCGGTATAGGCTTTCAAATCACCCAGGAATATTTTGGTTCTAGTAGTTTATTAAAAGGCGAGGGGGAAGTTGAAAATCCGAATAAATTAAAGACCCATATCAATAACACATGGTATGAAGGAGTCCTAGGATTTAAGGGAGGTAATAAGCTTACTTTTAAACTGCCTTATACTCAAAAATCCAGAGTAAAGGATTCATCTGGTGGTGTTTTGAAACAAAAAAATAGCGGCTTTGCCGACTTGGAATTGGCGTATTCATTCAGGTATTATCGCAAACTTTCAGGTTATCATGATTATTTTGCTGTTACCCCTTTATTAAGGCTACCAACTGGTAGTGATGCAGGTGATCTCCCCTTAAGTGATGGTAGTGCGGATGTGGGTTTAAGTCTTTCTTACCACGGTGATAGTGCGTTATTTTATCATTTCTATGATTTGTTTTTTTGGAAAAATAACCAGGGTGTTAGAGGTATGCGAGAGGGTAATGAAATTGGCTTTGATTTTAATTGGGGTTACCGTACCTTTCATCACCCAGTTACTAATTCTGGGGTATTTATTATGTTGGACAGTAAATTAAGGCATAATGATAGCCCAAATGCTGCAACTCTAACTGAAGCTGAAGGAGGAAGTCTTGCATTGGCAGGGCCAGCCTTAGTTTTTTACAAGAAAAACATCATTTTTAGGGCTGAATATAATTACCCATTTTACGAAAAAAAATACGGATCTGGGATAGCTCATGGTGACCAGATTAATATAAAGGTTGGCATGGTGTTTTAGCTGTAAAAAAAAACTGCATTTTATGTCCCTAATTGTTTGACAAGCGCTTGATTTTGGAGCATACTGGCTAAGTAACTAATTCGTCGAAAATTAGTTCGTCATTTTTAACTACCTTAAGGAGTTTTTTTAGTGTCTTTTAGTGATCTGATAAAAGATTTTGGTAAGTCCCCTCCCGATGCCAGGCGTTTTAAGCTAGAGGGCGGAAGGGTGCGGTTAAAAGATGATGCGGGAAAGTGGCAAAAATATGATAGCCTAGAAGATTTAAATACATCTGGTCTTTCAATTGCGGTCAGGTCATTAATTTATCAGCAATATTTCGCAAAAAAAGCAGAGTCTGTTGATGCCAAGAGTAAGGCTTACGAATTAATAAAAGAAATAATCTCTCTCTATGAAGAATCTGAAGTAGCCAAACATGGTTATCAAGATGATATTCTGAAATGTTTTTATGTTTTATTTGCCAGCCTACCTAGTAGAGCGCACACTACAAGAATGGTGGTTGAGCTTATAGGTGAGGTGGAGGAAAAGTTTGGCTATGAGGTGGATACGAGAGCTGAAGATTCCGTCTTAGATTCTGATGATGCTTCTGCGGCTGAGAAGAAGATGGCTGCTGATGCCAAAAAAAGAAAGCAAAGTGACGCTAAGGAAAAAGTCGAAAATATGCGCGCTAATCTCTATGCTGCAATGTTCGCAACATTACCAAAAGATTTGGTGATCGATGGGACGAGAGGAATAAGTGCGGCTGCTGAGTTAACTGCAGCTATCAAATTTGTGACAGAAAAAGATATGACCTCCCCTGCTGATGAGGAGGAAGAGAAGGAGGCTGATGAAGCGGTCGAGGAGCTCAGCTCTGCTAACAGATATTACAGAATTTTATGTTTAAAGGAATATCTTGCAAGGCATTATCCCAGTAGTGGTTCTAGAAGTCTTCCTGCTGGAGATTCTTTTCAATCTATAATCGATTTTATTACTGGTAACCAGCTAAGTTCTGCAGAAATAAGGGAGCTTCTGGGTGGGTGTAAGTTAGATTTGCGTAACGCTGGCATTAGGTTGGGTCTTATTAATTTATACAGAGATCATCTAAAGGGTCGTTTGGAGCAGATTGATTGGTATGACGAGAGTAGGGATGATAGGGCTGTAAAGCCACAATCATGGTCTGCTGCTTTTAATCTTGAATTTAGGCCTCACGGTTCGATAGCTTTGGATGTGGGTGCTACTCGTGATCTGGGAGAATTTTTTGGAGCCTTAGAAAGCAAGGCTGAAGAAATATATCAAAAAGAGCTCTCTAATAAGGTGTTATATTGTTTTTACGAGCTTGTAAGGGAGCAGTATGAATATGTGTGCGTTGATACACAGCAAAATGGCCATTTTGACTTTCGTGGTCATAAACAGCAAGCTGCTAATAATTTCAGGGCTATTTTAAGTGAGCTCGAGTTACTAATGACAAGCGATGCCCCTGCTAGTTTGGCTGAAAAAAACAGGGTTGTGCAGGAAATTCTTAAAAGATATCCTTATGTAGAAAATGCGCAATTACATACTAGGGAAGATGAGTGTCTAAACTTATATGAAGCTTTTCACTCTGTTTCTAGAGGTCCTAGAGATACACCAGGTGGAGTGTGGTATAATGGTGGTAGAACTATTTGTTTTGCGGGTTCCAATCAGATAGATGCTTTTTTTGTAATTGGGAATTTTTCTCCTATAGAATCAGTTTCAGTAAAGGGAAAGCATTATAATTACTATCGTTCAATATTTAATACTTCGGGAAACACGTCTAGACCTGTTCTTACAGAGGGGGCTAAAGAGGAGGTAAGAGATTTAGAAAAGTCTAGAGGTTATCTTGCGCAAATAATATCAAAAGCTGGTTCCGGCACCGCACTGGGTGAAATTGAAGAAATTCAGATTGTGCAAGGTGGACCTAAAAACCATCTTGCCGATATTGTTAAATATAAAGATGGGGAGGGGAAAACTAAACTTAAGGTTATATGGCCGATTAGGGAGGACATAAGTAAAGCTGAGGAAATAATTCTTAGTGAGTTTGTAGCTAAAAACCAGGATTTATTTGCGAGAACTTGTGTTACAGCAAAATATAGAAATTTTGCTGAAGCTTTACAGGCTTTAAAAGAAAAGGAAATCTCTGTAAATGATTTAAAGTCTGGATATCAACAGTTATTCCAACGTGACTACCTCAAATCCATTCAAGAGGGAGTAAGGGAAGTTTCATTACCAGAGATGGATCCGGCTGGTATCCCAGCTATTTTGGATGCCATTCGTAGAAAAGGTATATTTCTTAATAGGTTAGAATTTTCAATCAAACCAGGTGTGAGCTTGGTGGAGGAGCTGCAAAGTTTTTACAATGAATGTAAAGATGAGCTACCTGAATATAGCATAGTAAGAGAGTTGGTAATTAGAGAGGATGAGTTTCGTGAATCCAACGATGCTAAGCGTATCATAAGCATTTTAGCTAAGTTTGGCGTTAAAAAGCTTACTATTATTTCTAGAGATTCTAAAGTCATTAGCTTAGCTGATCATTACGCTAATATTGAAGAATTACAAAGCTTTGTTGTAAGCGAAGGGTTGGATATTGAGTTGAATTATCCATTTTATTATCACGATTTACAAGAGCAAAAAAGTAGAGCTAGAGCTTTGGTAAGAGGGATTAGGTCTGGTGCTCTTGCTGGAATTCAGGTCGAATTAAATGAAGCTGCTGAGGCAAGAAGAAAGAGAGATGCATTAGAGGTAGAGGGGAGTGATGCAGATGGTAGTATAGATGATGAGCTTGCTGCTGGAGCAGGAAAGGTCAGGAGAATTTACCATGAGGATCCAGAAGAAGAGGAGTTTAGAGGTAATGGTCATGCAAGATTAATTACTGCTGGCGCAGGAGCTTCAGTGGAGCAAACTCAGAACTTACAGCAAGAACAAGAGCAAGAGCAGGAGCAGGAACAGGAACAAGAGCAAGATTTAGAGCAGGATAAGAAATTTAACGAAGATCGCCTAATTAGGCGTGCTAATATTCATGATAAGGCTAATGCTCCCGAAGCTGAAAGAGTGCTTCATTTAGAAAAAGTGATGAGAGAAAAGGCGGCAACAGATTTGCAGGAAGTGTGGTATAAAATCACCGGTAACAATGAGGATCTAGATCGGAAGGAAGTAAAATTTGTTGATCAAAAATACAAAATCACTGCTATGACTAGTGATGCGGCGGAGATGTTGTATAGCTTTTGGCACGAAGGTATTTTTGCGCCAGGGCTTAATATTTCGTATCTACCCGAAGGATTCTATTTGGTGAAAAAGGGGTCTGGTGATGCAGTAGATATTATTTTAGATTTTAATATCAATAGATGTTTTTCTAAGTCGCCATATAAGCGTCTTACATTTGACCGGGTTAGAGAGTATGATTACAACACCGATCCTGACTTTAATCCTCTTGATGTAGAAGATATCAAAGACCGCCCAGGCATGGAAGCTTATATTTTTAGGCTTGAGATGCCTGGTAGTAGAACTGACCGTGCTAAGCGTAGTAAAATTAAAACTTTACTAGATAAATATGAAAAAGTTTTTGATGAAGAACTGTTTGGGCGCATAGGTGCAGAGTTTGTAGAAAAATATCGTAAAGCATTTTTAAGGTGCGCCTATCATGGAGATTACTCATCCCTAGAAATATTTGTAAATATATGCACATCTTTAAAAGAGCGCATGGCAGAGACTGGGCACTTTGAATCATTCTGTAACAATTGTCTGAGTCCTGTCGCAAATAATCCAGATTCTGGCTTTAATTTTATTACAGAGAGTGAGAATTTGCGCTTACTAAATAAGTTATGTGATTTTCGTCCTAAAGAATTGGATTTATTTTTTGCATTTGCAAACCGTAACCATGATTTAGCGGCTAATTTACCTTCAATATATATGGTGGCTCCTTTTATTGAGTTTAAAAACAGGCTGCTTAGGTTAAATGTTGATATTAATAAAATAGATCTACCTGCTGTTTTTAATTTTGTAGGCGATGGTGATTTTAGGGTTTTATCTTACAGGATGGTGAAAATCTTATCGCACAGCGCATGTACCGGAAATAGAGTGGAATTTTTTAAGCAAATGTGTAGCGGTGCATTAAATCTAGAAGAGAAGGGGATTTACCACGCTTTATTTGTTGATAATTTAGAATATCTAGATTCTGGCATGGCCCTCGTCAAAGACAAGATGGAGGATGTAGGTTTTGGATCTGCACAAGGTAAGCGTTCATATAAAACTACGTTACTAGATTTGCGTTCTGCAGATATTAGTCTCGATTATGATATTTTGGTAAGTAAATTACTTCGTCATATTGCTAGTCCTGTTGATGAGAGGGGTGAAGAGGAAAGGATATCTCTGGAAAAATATACAGGGCCAGGAAATAAGGAATTAAACACTCTAGATCAGGTGAAAATATTTTTAGCAGATATCGATTCTATAGCTGGTATAGATGAAGAAGATAAGAAATATTTGCTCAAGCTTTTCATAGATTATCCTTCTAGAAAAAATTACAAATCCGGGGAGGTCCAGAAGCTTTACAATGTTGTTAAAGGCAATAAAGATAAGTTTGCTGAAATTTTCAGCAAAATTAGAGATCATAAGCCTGATTTTTCAGATTTATCTTATGTGGCTGCTGCTACTTCGCCTTATTTACAAAGTGGTCAGAGTGCTAAATATGAAGAATTTAAAAATATTCTGGGCAGAGTGGTTGCCAGTCAAGAATGGAAATATTATGCCAGAATTTTTATAAATCTCACAGATCAGCAAACTAGATCTTTAGCGGGTCAGGTTGATTTTAATATTATTTATAAGAAGTTAATTGATGCAAGAGCTGATGCAAGAGATTCTAAGTTTCAGCAATTTTTTACCATTCTTTCTTATGTAAATTTAAACCCAGATACAAATCTTGCTGATTTGTTAAGTGAATTAAGTGATGGAACCTTTTCTGCCGAACTTGATAATTTTTGTAAGATATCTTTGCGAGAACCTGCTCAATTAATTCCTATTGCTGATTTACTTGAGTTTGTTGGAAGGTACAAAACTTTAGCTACTACGGCTGCTAAAGAGACAGCTTTTATAGATTTTTTTGTTACTACTCGTAATATGAGTCGAGAACCTCTTGAACAGGAAGGTTTGGATTATTATACGGTCTCTCGTTTGTTAAGAAGTTATAATGAGAAATTCGTAGAGCATTCTGTGCCCTCTCCAACTCGAGAGTCATTCTATAATTTCGCAAATCAACTTGACGGAGCTGAGGAGCCTAGACGTCCTACAACTCCAGAAGAAGTTACAGTCCAAATTTATATACAGCCTGAAAATATTACTCACGCATCACGGTCAATGCCAGTAACCATAAATATAGCTACTTATGATGATTTTATGCGTTCTGTGCAGCATCTTAAGAGGTTTTATACGAGAGCGAATGGTATAGAGATTTCATATTGGTATGGCAGCCTAGTACTAATAACAAAAGATAATTTTACAACATTTAAAAGAAGTGTCCGAGGTATACTTATTGCGACTATGTCTGAAAGAGAGTTTATCCCCGTC
>Ga0181585_10002669_pt1 | contig 15844 bp, 14 predicted proteins | sample 071ome_29_FD_132469 | JGI IMG/M metagenome (GOLD analysis project Ga0181585, IMG submission 132469) | Coastal salt marsh microbial communities from the Groves Creek Marsh, Skidaway Island, Georgia - 071407BT metaG (megahit assembly) | ecosystem: Environmental > Aquatic > Marine > Intertidal... | reverse complement strand
CTTATACTTAGAAGAAATTTGCTTACTTATTACATACGATGGAATTGTAGAGGGGTCAGCATAAGGTTCATCAAGATTCGCTATTGACTCTAAAGCATATTTTTTAAAATCGTTAATTCCAAGCTCAATTTCTGTGTGATTTGTTTGGTATTTTTTAGAAACCTCTCTTGAATATTTTCTTTCATCGTATTTGTCATCTTCTAAAACAACAGAAAAAGTATTTATATCCCTCCCTCTTTCATGCATATTTTGAACAATATAAGATGAATCAATACCTCCTGATAAAAAATTTGCTACCTTAACATCTGCCTGCTCTCTCAGGTTTATTGAATCTGAAACTAAATAATTAAATCTATCCACTTGAAAAGTTTCATCCGAAACATAATCTTTCAAATCCCAGTATTTCTTAAATGATGAGGTTATTTTATTATTCTCAAAGGTAAATTCTGCAAAATGTCCTGGCTTAAGCTTAAAAACATTATTAAAAATAGTATTTGGCGATGGGACAACACCATAATTTAAGTATTCATTATACGAATTTTTATTGATATCCAAATTTTTACTCTCTTTTGCGACAGATAGTAAATTTGATCCAAATGTTACATCTGAATTACTTTTTGAATAAAAGAGTGGTTTTTGCCCAACCCTATCTTTCAATATAATCAATTTTCTATTATCACTGTCATAAAAAGCAATCGAAAATTGCCCAATCATTTTATCAATAAACGACATTCCATAATATGTCAAACCATTGAGAACTACCTCTGAATCAGAATGATCACTATAAAACTTTAATCCGTCTTTTTCCATGGCGGTTCTTAGTGATTTATGATTATATATCTCACCATTAAACATCAGGATCGTGTTTTTATCTTTATTGATCATTGGTTGAGATGAGTTTTTACCTAAATCTACAATAGCTAGACGGTTAAAAATAAAATGGAAATTTAATTTATCTTTATTTCCAAATAAACTATCAAAAACACCGTCTTTAGATTTTTTTTCATCCGGACCTCTACACTCAATTCTTTCATTATTTTTATTTAATGAAGCAGAATTAATTACATTATAAGATAATTTACCTATATATCCGCACACACGTCTATTTTAAATTAATGAAATTGATAAATTAACTATATTTACTCAAATAAGATTTACTACAAATTCAATTATTTCAAACTGTTAACATTAATTATCTATGAAAAACAAAGATGTTGTATTCATTTGTGGAGAATACCCTAAAAATCACATCACGCCAGACATAGGTAATGATCCAAATTATGTGTTTGTCAACGATCCTGGCTATGAACAAGTTAGGCTTTTTGATCAAGATGGTAATACTGTATTGGTAAATTCTTTTATTGAATGTGAGCATTACGTAAATGGAACTTGGAATTTTTATCCTGGAAAAGACGAAATTATATTTATTACTAATGTGAATATTTTTTTATTCGCTTGTCTATTTTTAACAGTAATGTATAAATTTTTTTCAAAAAGAAGAGTGAATTAGCTTGATAAAAAGATTTTATAAAAAAGACTTAATAAAACTCTTTGCACTAATGTTGCTTCTTATTCTCCCTTGGTATGTTATGGGAATATCCTCAGAATTGAAGCCGGAAAAAATTACTTCAGATCTTAGGTTTTATGAAATTAATACGTGTGAAATATCATTAGTAGATTTCTTAATTCAAAATCCAAATGTAGTTTACCAAGACCATTACAAAATCAGTTACAACAATTACTCCTCTATGAAGTGTTTTGGAACTATCACAGGTATAGACCAAATAAATCATGTTTTTTACATCTCAATAGGTACAAGTTCTAATTTGAACTTGGTAATTCAAACACTTGTTTGGGTTTTAATAATTTCATTTATTAAAAAAAATAAAGATGTTGAATTTTCTTTTAAATTTATTTTTTCCTTGATTCTTTCTTCTCTATTGTTTGTATTAATGGTTTTTTCAGAAGAAAGATTTTACTTAAAAACACTATATTTTTTTGATTTCAGTAGCTTACAACATTTTGTACAACTTTTTTTTACAATATTTTTTGTATCAATAACAAGTTACTACATTTTGCAAAGTAGAATCAGAAGTTTATGTCATTACTTACCTTTTCTTTACTTATTTATTGGTGTTTTTAGTGGTTTTAACTTTAACTTTTTTACAATTGGGTTAACTTCCTTTGGCTTTGTTAGGTGGTTTGTAAATAAAAAGATTTGGTTTAATTTTTATTATTTAGTATTCCTATTGCTCTTATGGACAAACAATGCTTACAATAAAGAATTTTTTGTTGATCCAGATAAAATTAGGGGTTTTTCGAGTGCTATGTATTCAAGTTACAATGTTTTGTTTTACTCATTATTTATAATTTTTCTTATCAATGGTTTAATTTCAATTTTTGAAATTCAATATAATTTTGAAATTGAAAAATATTTTTATAACATGCTCTATAGTTCATCACTTATCTTTTTTATTGGGTTCGCTGGTTCAGGTATCCCACTTTTTAATTTTCTTAGTTATTACTTATTTGGTTTAAATAAATACGGAATAAATCGAACAAATTTATTTGAACTTAATGAATGGGGTGAGAGAATGGCTTGGAGAGGATTGTCTCCTAGCGCTGAAACAATTGGTGAATTTTTTGCAATCATAATTTTTATTTATTTTTATTTATTATTTAATAAAAATATAAAGTACAACCTATTTAATTTCATTCTTGCATTCATATCTTTTGTCGGCTTGTTGGCCTCAAATAATAGAGCTGCTTTTATTTCAGTGCTTTTATGCATTTTGATGCTAATTTATAAAAAAAATTTTAAACCTTATATGAACTATATTCTTTTAACAGGATTTGTAGGGATTTCTGTAATCTTAATTGGAATAAATAATTTTTCCTACTCGCTTAACTTTTTAGGTGATAGTCTTCTGAGTGATGCTATTTACTACTCTCTGAATGAAGATAACTATTCTTCCTCAGTTAATTATTTTAAAGATGTTAAACAAAATAAATCTTTTCAATATGGTCTTATTTCTTTGATAAGTATTGTTGGTTTTTATATTAATAGATCAGAATTGTGGGGAATATTTTTTGCGCGGCATAATCCTGAAATTCAAGATACTTTATTTGGAAGTGGGCCATTAAACTATGGTCAGCTTTATGGCGATATAGATATTAATCCTACTTATAGTTTTTTACTACCGCATTCAAGTATTTTAAGTTTATTTTTATTTGTAGGAATAATTAATTTAACAGTTTTAATAATATTTATTTTAAGAAAGTCAATTCTTAAAATAAGATTTTCGGATAATATATTTATCTATCTTTCAATTTTCGCTTTGCTTAATTTATTAAAAAGCGATTCCATAATTTATTTTTCTAGCTTTGCTAATTATCTATTCTTTTTCTACAGTGCATATAAAATAAAGAAATAGTAATAATTAGATCGTAGGTCTTTATGAAAGTATTGGTATTTGGAAGTAATGGACTTGTAGGAAATTCAATAAAAAGAATTTTTGATAAACAATCCCACTACACTGAAGTTTTTTTCTCAACTAGGAAAGATACAAATTTATTTAATTATGAAGAAACAAGCAATACAATTTCAAAGTTTAGGCCAAACGTAATAATTAATGCTGCTGCAAAAGTGGGTGGTATATACGCTAACAATACTGAGCGAAGTAATTTTCTAATTGAAAATATTAAAATAAATACAAATATTTTAGAAGCCTGTATTCCAGATAATAAAATTAAAATAATAAACCTAGGAAGTAGCTGTATATATCCACTAAATGCAAAAAATCCAATATCAGAGAATAGCTTTATGACTGGAAAATTAGAACCTACTAACTCTCCTTACGCTATGGCAAAGCTAACTGCTATTGAACTTGGTAATTCGTTAAGGCTGGAACACGGACATAAAGTGATCAATTTAATGCCTACAAACTTATACGGACCAAATGATAATTTTTCAAAAGAGTCAAGTCATGTTATTCCAGGGTTAATCAGAAGAATGAATGATGCAAAATTAAACTTAGATAAGCAATTTTCAATATGGGGATCAGGACGCCCTCTTCGTGAGTTCTTATTTGTTGATGACCTTGCCCTTGCTATAGATTATATTTTAAAAGAAGATATAGATGAAAACTTAATAAATATTGGCAGTGGAGAAGAAATTTCAATATTAGATTTGGCAAAGAAGATAAAAAATGTTGTTCAATATGATGGAGATTTAATTTTCGATTCCTCTAAGCCTGATGGAAACCCCAGAAAACTTCTCGATAGTAGTCTTATATCTAGTTATGGATGGAAGCCAAATACTAAACTTGATGATGGATTAGAAATTTCTTTTAAGTGGTTTGTAACGAAATTTAATTTGTAGAGTTTTCCCAGGTAGGTTTTAACAAATTACTTTCAATTAAGACTTTTTCTCTTTCAGCTAGTTTAAGGTCGCTTTCAACCATCATTTTTACCAGTTCTTTAAAAGAAGTTTTTGGATTCCATCCAAGCTCTTTATTAGCTTTTGAAGGATCTCCTAATAAATGATTCACCTCATTAGGTCTCTCATATTTTTTGTCAGTAGTTACATAATCTTCCCATTTTAAATTTACAACCTTAAATGCTTCTTCAGCAAAATCCTTTACACTATAAGCTTTACCAGTTGCGATAACCCAATCATCTGCATTATTATGCTGTAACATCATCCACATAGCTTGAACATAGTCTCCAGCAAAACCCCAGTCCCTTACTGCCTCTAAATTACCGAGTGTTAATTTATTTTGAATTTCATAATAAATTCTTGCAACTGCTCTGGATATTTTTCTAGTTACAAATGTTTCTCCTCTCATTGGGGATTCGTGATTAAACAATATGCCATTTGAACAAAACATATCATAAGATTCTCTATAAATTCTGGTCATATTATGAGCAAATAATTTCCCTGCTGCATATGGACTTTTTGGAATAAATAAAGATTCCTCGTTTAATGGTTTGTTGTCTACTCCGCCAAACATTTCAGATGATGATGCTTGGTAATATTTTACGTCATTATCTAAATTTTTTACCGCGTCTAATAAAGTAACAGATCCTGAGGTACTGGTAAGTGAAGAGAAGTGTGGATTTTTAAAAGACACAGCAACGTGTGATTGGGCTGCAAGGTTATAAACTTCATCTGGTTTAATTTTTTGAATCAATGAATTTATCGAAGAAGAATCAAGAAGGTCTGAATAGTAAAGTTTGTAATTTCCAGAATCCTTGTATTCAGATATTAAATTATCAATTCTAGATGTATTAAATGTCGAAGATCTTCTGATAGTTCCGTGAACTTCGTAGTCTTTTTCAAGTAGTAATTTACTTAGATAATATCCATCTTGGCCAGTTACTCCAGTTAAAAATGCTTTTTTCATCAATGATGATTGTATACTAATTAAATCTTTTAATTTATATTTTCTTTAAAATATAAATTTCCTAAAAAATAATAGAAAATTAATGGAAAATGGGCATTTTCCATTGAGCTGTCAAAGAATGATATCCAAAGTAACGGAAATATGTAAAATAGTATATCGTATTTTTTTGTACTTATTAAATAGTTATAAATTAGAGCAAAGAAGAAATAAATAAACAATACTAAATGTATATATCCTCCTCTGCTGAAAATTTGAATAAAAAAGTTGTGTAAGTTTTCATTTGTTTCGTCAAGTCCTTTTCTATCATTGCCATAACCTGTGTTGTCGATACTGAAAACATATAATTTATCACTAAACCCAGAGCCTTTAATAAGTAAATTATTTTCTTTCATATAATCTATTTGATCTTGCCACATCCATAGACGCCAATTCAAATTCCCATCTCCGGAATAAATTCTGTTATTTTCAATATATAAAATTGGGTATTCTTCCTGATAATGTTGAAGCCTATATTCCCCTAGGGAAGAATATGAACTTGAAATAACTTCAGCTGAAATTTCTTCCGGAAAATCTTTAACTTGCGAAACAATTGTCGAGTATGTAGCGAGTATAAAAAATAAAATAATAATTGGTAAATTATTAACTAATTTGATATTTCTGCTTTTTATATATTTCCAAAGTTCATATATGGAGAACAATAATACTCCTATGAATGCTCCTCTGCTTCTATAAAGAATTAATGGAAGAAAAAGTCCAAGATTTATCATATAAAGATTGAAAGAAAACTTTTTGTACCTCCCATATTTACTTATTAGCAAATTCGCAATTATAAAAAATAGTCCTAAGTCTGAACCTTTATGTGGTTCATATTTATCAGATATTGTTAGGACAAAGTCTGAAACAACTACAGGGACATCGTATATTGAAATATAAAAAATAAGTAATAGTCCAGCTTGTAAAAGATAAGTGTGGGTTTTCTTAATTTCTACATTTCTAGAATAATATCCAAAAAATAGCATAGAGGTTGGCCATATGTAAGAACTAGCCTTATAAGTATATGGGGAGAGAAAACTTGAATTAGACATTACAGCTAAAATAACGAAGTAAAGAAATATTAAAATTAAAACAATTCTGTAGTTTTTGTTCAAAAGAGTCGAATTTATATTATTTGACCTAAAAAATACTATATATAAAAAAATTAAAAAAGTTAAACCAATGAAAATTTCTCCTAATCTCAGATTATGTATGTATATTCCTACAAAAGATCTTGAAAATAAAAAGGTCATAAAAAAGTAAAATAAAAAAAGAAAATTAATATATTTTAATGCCTTGATTTCTAAATTATTTTTATTCATGGTTTTATGAGTTTATAATGTTCTTCTAATTGTTTATTTGCATCAAGTATCATCATTAAAGCCCAAATGCAAAGTAAAGTTCCATGAAGATCAGGCTCGTTCTCTCCGTCAGTAATAGGAACACCATAATAATGCGTCTGCGACTTGTTTCTAAAGTATGAAAATCCACCTGAGCCTTCGTGATATAATTTTTTTATATCATCTATGGAGTCATTAAAAATTTTCAATATTGCTTCTTTTTTATAATCTGTTTGTGCTGAACACCTGTATAAAACGTATATGTAATCAACAATATCACAACCCTCCATAACTGGTTTATTATTAATACAGTAATCAATTAATTTTTCGGGGTAATGAATTTCGTAATCCAACCAGTCAAGGCCTGTAAGTACCTTCATGGCACCGTTAATGATTTCTCTTGAATGGTTTGGTTTAGTTGTATAATACGAACCTGTATCGCTATTGGCTATCGAAGCAATAAACTCTTGAAGTAAATCATCATATTCGCTTGAATTAATTTTTGAGTACACACACATTGAGGCAAACTGAGCTCCTGATGACCAAGGAGTGCTCCAATTCAGAGAATTTAAATATTCTTTTACCGATAAGTCGTCATTCTGCTCGGGTATATATGGTTTAGAATTTAAAAAGCCCACTTGGTAAATTGTTGAGATAGCTTGTTTAGTCTCAGCATTAACAGCTTTTTTAAACTTAATACTGTTTGTATCGTATTGAAAAATAGGTAGAAAATTTAATATACTTCTGATGAGATCTTTTAACAAACTACTCGGAGAAAATTTAGAATAATGATTTATTAATACATTGTCTAAAAAAGAATTTTTAGGTAAATTTTTATAGTTTTTTTGAAATGAATTAATGTAGTCAATCCATTCTTTTCTTTCACTATCACTTAACTTATCCCACTCTCCAAGCATGTAATATAATTTCAATCCAAAAGTACTAAATCCTAAACTCAATAGTTCGGAACCATTGTTTAAAGAACTTTTGGTTGGAGCAAACTTTTTAAAGTCTTTCTTATTTAATGAATTTATAAACTTTTTAGATGAATCTATAGCGTGTAATGCAAAATCTAAATTCTTCATTTTTTTAGCTTTCTTATCAAAGATGCAACAAAACTTTGAATATTTAAAAATATATTTGCCCTAATTTTATTAATCGTTTTGTTTCTTATTAAAAGGAGGTTTCCCTTAGAACCTTTTTTAAAATCTACTTTTGATTTTTGTTTTTCTTCTACCAATTCTTCAAACAAACTAAGGAACTCTTTGCACATTTTGTCTGAATTAAAAGGATAAGTTTTAAGTTTTTCAATATATTTATCATAATTTGAAATAATCTCTGAAAGTTTACTTTCGAAATTATTGTTATCAAAATTAAGACCAAAGCCATTACAGTATTCAGGAATGCCACCACTGTCTGTATAAAGAATCGGAAGGCCACACTGAGCTGCTTCAATATGGTGATTACCAGATGGTTCATTAATGGAAGCAGTGACATAAAGGTGGTGTTTTTTGAGTTCTGCTGATAAATAATGGCCCGCAAGGGGTTTCACTATGTTGGAGTGACTAAAAGCATAATCATTATTCATGTTTCCAATATATGTAAACTCAATTCTGTTTTTCCAGTTTTCTTTATTTACCATCTCGTCAAGTTTTTTATAAATATCAAACCCTTTATTTTTGTGTGAGCTCCAGTGATGAGTAACAATTTTTAAAGGCGAATTTCTATTCCATGTATTGTTATTTTCTGTATTAAATATTTCTGGATTAGCTCCAGCAAGAATTACTGATGTTTTTTCTTTTTTCATTCCTATATTCACATATATGTTTCGTAACCACGAACTGACAAAAACAACTTGATCTGCAACATTGCTAGCATTTAAGTAAAACTGATTGATATTCTCTGTATTTTTTCTTTCATCACACTCGTTTATTCTTTGAACAACTGCAACATTAGGGTTAACTAATTCTTTGTACTTTTCTATTTCAATGTGATTAAATGTGGATGATGATTCTGACCTGCTTCTAGGATCAGTTAGCAATATTAGGTCAATATCAGGAATTGACAAATCATAATAAACTTCGTGGCCTCTGTCTTTTAGATAGTTAGAAAGGTTTATTGCAAATAAATTACCGCCGCCCCAAGGTCCTTGAACAATTTTTGATCCAATACTAATTTTCATAAAATTTTTCAAACATTTCTCTGAACATTTTCATCCCATCAGGAATACTATATTTTAAAGCATTATGATAAGCATAATCTGTATCAGTTGTAGCTTTACTAAAATTTCTTGCATCATAAAGGGAGTTTTTATGCAAAATCTCACTAGCTACACCTACATCAGTCGATAAAATTGGTGTTTTAGTTATCGAGCACTCAAGTATTGCCTGAGGTCCACCTTCTATTCGAGAAGACACAATATAAAGATCTAATATATTGTAAAGCTTGTTTAATTTATTTGAATCAACCATTTCGAAGTATTTAAATGGAACATTTGCATTTGTGAGTCTATCAATTAAGTAATTCCTTCTTTTTCCTGCCAATACAACTTTTATATTTTTATTATCGTTAAACATTTCTAAAACTTTTTCAAAAAAAATGTCTGGACCTTTAATCAATTTAGGTGACTTAAGATCACTTCCTTCAGTGTCTCTTTGGAAGCTTCCTACTAGAAAATCATTATGGCCGAAGCCTAACTCTTCTCTTAATTCATACTTTTCATTAATTTGATAAAATATATTTTGATTAATCCAAAAAGGTATCGAGGTAATTCTTTTATCTGTTAAAGTTTTTAATTGCTCTTTCGTTTTAAGGCTGATTACGTGGTATTCGTCTACGTATTTATCAAGTTCAAAAAAATCTTTAGTATCAAAATTATCAAAATCAAAATGGTAATGAGAGCAAATTACTCTTTTCTTGAATAATTGAGATTTTGGAATCTTTTTCCAAAGCCAAGGTGCAATGATCCAAATAAAATCTGAATTATAAATATATTTTGATGAAATATCTGAATTGTTTGCATACCACTCTCTTCTTACTCTATCAACAATCCATGACTCATTAATTTTGCTTAAGTAAATTTTCATAAAATATATAAAGTCATTTATTACACCAGAACTAATATTATTAACTTAAAGTAATTATTAGTATGCAAAAAATTTTTATAACAGGAATCACTGGACAAGATGGCTTGTTTTTGACATCTAAACTTCTAAATGAAGAAGTAGCTATATACGGAAGTACAAGGCAATCATCAACTAAGAATTTTTATAACAATTTATCAAAAATTAATAATTTAACAAATACTGAAGTGAGGTTGTTTAACCTAGATCTTTTAAATTATCAATCTGTTAATACTTTTTTAAGTGACGTTAAACCAGATAAAATTTTTAATCTTACTGGTCCTAGTTCTGTTTATAAGTCAATAACAGACAACCAAAAATCTTATAACCAAATCATAAATATTTTTGATAATTTAACTGCCTCGGTGCTTAAAAATAAGTTAAAAACAACTATTTTTCAAGCATCTTCTTCAGAGATGTTTGAAGAAAACAAAAAAGGCATTTATGATGAAGATTCAAAATTAAATGCCTCAACTCCCTACGCCGAAGCAAAGATTCATAATCATTTAAAATCTATAGATTTATCTACAAAATACAATCTCAATCTTTATTCAGGTATTATGTTTAACCACGAATCTGAATTTAGATCAAAGGACTACCTTATAATGCAGGTAATTGAGGCTGCAGAAAAAATTGCAAGTGGAAAATTAAATCAGTTTTCAGTTGGAAGCTTAGATTTAGTTCGAGACTGGTCTTTTGCCGGAGATATTGCAGATGCAATGTTAAAGATAAGCGAAAGTGGAAAGTTTAATAGTTATGTTATTGGTTCTGGGCAAGGTGCTTCAATTTCATATGTTTTAAAAGTAGTTTTTGAATATTTCAATCTAGACTTTAAAGAATTTATAAAAGTTGATAAAAATTTAAATCGCAAAAATAATAATAAAAAAATTATTTCTAACCCCAAAAGAATTCAAAAAGAGCTTGATTGGCAAACTACATTGTCACTTGACGAATTGATTATAAGATGCATTGAAAAGAGATCTACAAATTTGGTATGATATTTTTTTTAACACATTTTGCATAGTAATTTTGCTCAATAGATTTCTCCGATGAAATATTTCCTTCCATATTCAAAATATACAATGGTTCTTTAATCTGATGTATATGAAGTTTATTTTTTATTAAATCTGAGAATAATTTATAGTCTTGTGCATAGTAAAAATTTTCGTCATAACCTCCTACAATATCTATACAAGATTTTTCTATCATCATTGTTCCATGAATAAAAGGGTTTTTAAATTTAAAGATTAATTTTGTTGGAAGGTGGAAACTAATACCGGGAATTGTTTTTTTAGTATTTTTAACTATCGCCCTTGCTGTGCAAACCCTGTAATGGCTATTGCAAAGTATATTTAATTGCTTTTCAAACCTATTTGGAAGAGATATATCATCATCATCTTGTCTTGCTATATATATTCCCTTTGAATGGCTAATAAGCTTATTTAAAGATTTTGTTAGGCCTATATTTTTTTTGTTACGGAACAACTTTAATCTACTATCGTGAATAGCATTTAATACTTGCCATGTGTCATCCGTGCTTCCGTCATCTAAAACTAGTAATTCAAAATTTTTATAGGACTGATTAAGTACGCTATTAATTGAGTTTTTTACTTTTAAAGTATTGTTGTAGGTAGAAAGTATTACTGAAATTTTTGGAGTTGCATTTAAATCCATTATTTAAAATTTTCTTCAAACTTTGTCTTGAGAGTATTGTCTGAAAGCTTTTTATCAATATAGTTTTTAACATCATAGCTAAGTGAATCAAGAAGAGTATTATCTTTTAACATGTATAATTTTTTTTCCAAATCAAGGTAGTTATACTGTTCAAATTTAAATATGTAATCTTCTGGAAAAAATTCAACCATGCCTCCAAAATTTGGAAAAATGGATGGAACACCCATAGAGGAAGCTTCACACAAAAGCCTAGGTTGTCCCTCATACATCTGTGTAGCAGTAACAACTGCTAAACTATCTTTGATTATTTTTAATGTTTCCTCGTTGCTTATTTTCCCTAAAAACTCTACATTGCCATGATATGCATTTTTCAATTTATCTAAATCCTCTCCTTCTCCAATAATTTTTAAAATTATATTTTCAAAGCCACAATTTTTCCATGAATTAAGCAGATTTTCAACTCCCTTAGGTCCAGTTATTCGGCCAGCATAAACTATATAATCAGAATTTTTATTATATTTGTTTTTGGTGTTCTCCAAATCTGTAATTGGATTTTCATAAATTTTAATTTTTTCTTTATTGATTCCTAATTTATGAAGATATGTTTTCTGAAACTTAGTCATCACTAAAATTTTAAGATTATATTTCTGTAAAATTTTTATATATTTTTTACCATACCGTATTAATAAAAAAGATTTAATATACGAATCTTCATAATATTTATTAAAAATAGAGTTTGTTTTACTAAATCCGCACTTGTGACAATAGTCTTGTCCACTTAAATGAAATTTTGAAAAATACGAGTCTGAGCAGCTAAATCTAAAATTATGGACTTTAAGAATAACCCTTACGTTTAATCTCTCTAAAACTTTAAATAATCCTAAATTAGCTTTAAACCAAGTATTGTGAATGTAAACAATGTCTGGTTTAAAAGAATTAAATACCTTTAGCAACGCTTTATTAGATTTTCTGTTGTTATTTGTTATAAAAGACTTCAGATCACTTAAGCCAATTTTACTAGAATTGTCATACTCTAAATATTTAACATCATAGTACTTAGATAAAAAATGCTTCTCTTCTAAAATATTTGAATCCTCGCCACCAAATTCTCGATATTTTGTATTTACTAGAAGCAATTTTTTCATAATGTCTGTTTTTATAATATTTTACTTAAAATTTTTGTTAATATTTAAACACTTTCTTTAGGCTAACATTGATTTATAGATTATGTTTCAACCTATATTTTTTATCGGTATGTCGAAAAATTGTTTTGAAAATCTTAAAATTAATTTAGAGTTTCTTTCAGAATATAAAGAATTTACTAGTAAAGAAATCAAAATTTGTATTATTGACTCCGATTCTGTAGATGGATCAAAAAATTATTGTAGAGATTTAAAAATTCAAAATAAACTTGATGAATTTATAGAGATAGATAATTTAGAAAATTTATATAATTCTCGGATCGAACGTCTAGCTATATGCCGTAATGAAGGTCTAGAGTATATTGACAAACATTGTAATGATAAAGCTGTTTACATACCTATGGATATGGATCTTAATTTATTCAAATTAATGAGCTTAAATGAGTTTGAAGAGTTAGTAAATTATTTTCTTGATTGCGATTACGACTCTATATTTCCATTTTCGGTACCGCACTATTATGATATTTTTGCATTAAGAAAAGCTGGCTGGGTAAATGGAAATAATTTACTAAAATCAAAAAAACTAAAAGATAAATTTATTTTCCCATCATTCTTATTCAATTATTTTCTAATTTTTAGTAAACAGAAACATGTTGATGGATTTAAAGAAGATTTAATCGGCGTTGAAAGTGCTTTTGGTGGAATGGGTATGTATAAATTGGATATAGGTTTACTTAAATCTGCAAAATATAGTACCAGTGATCACGAGATTGACTTTCATTCTGAACATTTATTTTTTAATAATCATTTCAAGAATCAAGCAATATTTAAAAATTGGAAATTTGACTCTCCTTTAGAATATACTTTTTTTAATTCATATAGTTATTTAAATAAGATCATCTATATTTTAAAAACTATAAAAAACGACTTTAAAAAATTATACAAAAAGTTTGAATATAGTGAGTGAAGCTTATAGCCTGTCAGTGATTGTCCCCTTTTATAATGAAGAGAGATATCTCGCAGAGTCGGTTCAAAGACTTTTAAATATACAGATTTGTAATCAAATTCTTCTTGTCGATGACAACTCAAGCGACAACAGTCTTAAAATTGCAAAAACCATTCAAGCTTCAAATAATAATGTTGAATTAATTAAGTTAACAAATAATCAAGGAAAGGGTAATGCAATTAGAGAAGCGCTTAAGTCTGTTAAATCAACTCATACAATAGTTCATGATGCAGATCTTGAATATTTTCCTGAAGATATAATCCCAATGTTTGATTTAGCCAAAAAATACCCAAATAGCATGGTGATTGGCTCTAGAACCCTTGATGGAAAAGAAAGAGACAACAAATATAAGTTAACTTTTTATGCAAATAAATACTTAACTTATTTATTTTCTATTTTAAATCTTTCTCGTTTATCGGATATAGCTAGTTGCTATTGGCTGATTGAAACAAAAATACTTAAAAAATTAAACATTACTGAAAAAGGATTCTCAATAGAAGTTGAAGTATTATCAAAGTTTTTAAGAACAAAAAATAAAATACTGGAAGTACCAATTAGTTATTCAGGTAGAACCTATCAGGATGGAAAAAAAATTAAATTTGTAGATGGTATAAAAATATTTTTTAAAATTTTGAAATATTCAAGGTTGGCGAATCCTTTCAAATTTATCAAAATTTAATACAAGAAAAAGATAAATTAAATAAAAAACATTGAGAATATATCTATAAGAAGATTGTATTTCAATATTTTTCCAATAACTTATATAAAGAAGAAATACAAATAGCGTATTTATTAGAATAAAACCTAAAATTAAAATTTCATCTTTTTCAATTTTAAATGAACGATTCACTGCAAAAAAAAGTATAAGAAGGAAGTAAATAAGTATAATTGTTAACGGTTTATCAATCCATAAATTTAAAATTATTTTAGAAATATTACCAAACTCTAAATCTCTGAGATATAAAAAGTCTAAAATTAAATCTTTATAATCTAAATCGCTTGTATAAGTAATGTAGTTCGCACTGTCAAAATATAAATTTTTATAAAATAAATTTACTGATATTGGTATAAAGGAAAATATAATAGTTTTTCTATTTTTTAGAAAAACTATTAACAAAAAGAAAAAAACTAAAGACAAAGTAGCAACAAATTGCTTAGTTAAAGCTAAGGTTCCAAACATTAAAAAAAACAATTTTGACATTTTATTTCCACAATTTAAATACTTTTTTATGTTAAAAAAATAAGTAGCTACCAATATGTTCAGCAAACCCTCTAGCATTAGCGAGTTGGCAAATAGGTAGAACAGCCAATCACTATTTATTAAAAATAAAAACAAAGTTAGTGCCGAAAATATCTTATTCTTTAAGGTGATTTCTAGATCAAAAATTATTATCAAGCTAATAAAAAGTAATATATTTGCATTTATTTGTATAAAATAAAAATCTAGTATATCAAAATTAAGACGCATTATTACTGTTTGAATATATGACAAGAATATACTTTGGCCATCAATTATATTGTTTTGTATTGCATAAAAATAATTATTCTCATATATCATTTTTGCAATAGGAAGCCATTGAACCTCAACATCAGTATTTAAATCTGCATAAACAGATTTATCTGAAATTGTTGTTATGTTTAATCGATTAAATAAGCGCATAACGAAAAAACTGGTTGAAAGTATAAATAAATCCCTCTTCTCTAATCGTGTTAAAATAAATATTGCCCACACAAAAAAGACTAAATAAAATGTTTGTCTTGAAAAATAATTTTTTGTAAAAACTAAAAAGAAAAGATCAAATAAATAAAAACTCGATAGAAAAAAAACAATTGACAAAGACATTGAATTAATTTTTAATGTTTTTTTTAAGTAATAACCTAATGTTGTAAAAAATAATGATGTAATCAAAAAACTGCCAAATTTAAATAGACTTTGTTTGGTTATTATTTTTGCAAAGTCTAATTTAAAAATATTAAAAAGTGAATTAAATAAAATAGGTAAAAATAAAACGATGGTTAGGTTCTTTTTAAAAATATTTTTTAAATTCATTTTGTTTTAATGTTAATAAATTATTTTTTGATATGAAATTAAGATTATTTTCAAAAATTATTGTAATTACTT
>Ga0181585_10002664_pt1 | contig 15859 bp, 10 predicted proteins | sample 071ome_29_FD_132469 | JGI IMG/M metagenome (GOLD analysis project Ga0181585, IMG submission 132469) | Coastal salt marsh microbial communities from the Groves Creek Marsh, Skidaway Island, Georgia - 071407BT metaG (megahit assembly) | ecosystem: Environmental > Aquatic > Marine > Intertidal... | reverse complement strand
GGCTTGATAGATTGTTCAGCATTTTGATTCTCTAAAAGACTCGATGCTGTAAATTGATTGTTACCGGCAAAAAAATTATAAGGACCGTTTTTTGGCCAGAATAAAAAACTCGACGTCACGAACTTTGAAAACCCCAAGTAAAATGTCGCGCCAGTAATTATTGTGAGTGTAAGGTTCCGAAGACTTGACTTCATATTTCTTGAAACCGAGTGTATGCAATACACTGCCAAAGGTATGAGTGTAATGGCATTTGGTCTTAGTAAGATCAAAATCGAATGATATATTCCGAGGATGATGCTGCCGGTATTCGAGCGAGGAGCGCGAATGAGATTATCCAAAATCAGCAATATCACAAGACTTGCTAATGCACCTTCATTAATCCTCTTTATGTTTAAAAGAAGGTGGGGGTGTAGAGAAATTATTAAGGTGCCAATTCCTATTAGTGCTGACGAAACCCCACACTTGCGCAATATCCTCCAGCAGAAGCAAGTGATGCCAAGATGAACTAGTGATTGGAATACTATGATTCCTGATACCCCTCCCATGCTATAAAACGCAGACAACAGGCCAGGATATCCAATAGGGGTTGAGTAACCCAAGCCAGGATCGATTAAATTCCCATCAGCAAGTGACCTGGCTTGATCCAGGTAAGATGGCATTTCGCTTAGAAATGGGAATGAAAAGAGGGAAATAGCAATACCTATTGCTGCGAGCACTACAGGAAAATAAAACTTGCCAGAAAGATCGTCTGGGGCAGTACCTGAAAATGAGCCGAATATCTGCATGTGGTAATCTGTAGTTCCTGAGGATGTGCAATGGTTTACAGCTAAAGCTGAATAGAAGCTAATATTAGACCTTTCGCCGCTTGCATCTTTGCGGTGCATTTTAACGACAATTAGCAGATTGCTCTATTAGCGAACGCGAATTCGTTCACCCTGAAACCCAAAATTGCCCCCTATTCCCGAATAAATACTTGGGCGATGAGGGTGCCTAATTCGATGAATTATCCGTTCAGTATGCAGATAATCGCAGAGCAGGAGCGGGCTCTTCCAGGCGTATCACTGGGTATACTTAGTGTCTGATTACGAACTCATAATGGCGAAATATTAGTTAACTTGCATACTGAAAACCCTCGTCGCGGTGATGCAATAACTCTAACGTAATATTATCTTCTAACTAACCAAATATTGTGGGTAACATTGCTACGAACAAATCTTGTCTTCGAGTTTCTACCTCCCCTTAGATTATCTCGCCACTAAACTAACAGATTGTCAGCGCCCCTTTTTCGATTTTTTGCTCATAGCAAGTTTCATATAGTATCGTATTCTGAGAAGAAGAAGCTTGATCAGGCGTTTATAAAAGGAGATTTTTAATAAACGCTTCAGGAGGGTTGAAAATGACTCCTTGTACTTTCCGTTTTTCAATAGCTCATCGATTACTAATAGATCCAATCTATCCGAATCTCTTAATCGTTGCTTTTTAATTCGCTGAATGACGTCGAGGGATAAAAATTTAACACCTCGAAAGAAAAAATAATTTCTTGGATCATGTATTAAGCTATCTAACGGTAGATTAATGTACTTTAACTTCTCCACTTCCTCCTCAATATCCTTGTTAGCAATATATGGCAATGAATCTACAGTTGTAACAAAATCAATATCTGAAGATTCCTTGATCCCATAAGCTGCCAAAGAACCCCCTGCAAGACAGAACTCATTCAGATCAAGCCTACTTCCTTGAACCCAGGATTTGAATTCTGAAAATAACTGGTCAAACTTTGCAATGTGTTTACGATGCGCAGCATTTAGAAAATGAATGCCATTATTATTAAAAAGGGTTTCGCTTAATTCTATGGTCTCATTTTGATCATCATTAATATGTACAGCATGTTTCTCAATCCCAAATAGATTGCGAATTTCATCTTTCATTTTTATTAAATCTGCATCAGATTCAAACAGGAATGCCCGTAACACGCTATTTGGCTGATAACAAAGGTCTGCTTTTGTCTTGCCGCCTGAAAAGTCATCAGAATATGTGCCTAACCATGGCTCGTTTCTATAGGCAATGCGCATAAGGTTGTACATGCCGTTTCTCGAAATATTAATATCCTTGCGATACACAATACTCCCATTACGATTTAACACATTTTCCAGCTCTTTATTCCGTCCTTTTGCTGAAGGCCATACCAGCACTACGTATGCACTTTCAGATCTCAATCTTGCATATTCTAACGCCATGCTATCAAGGTACTCGATAGCCAATCCCTTATTTTTAAAGTATTCAAAATCGAACCTGAAATTGTCGTCACTAAAATCCAATCGGATCGTAGGCACATCAAAATTAAAATATATTGCTGTAGCCACGCGATGCCCGCCATCCAATACTGTATTGTCAATCCCCAAAGGTATAATACTGTCATCCATGTAACCTTGAGATTGTATAGCTTTGATCAACTCATTGAAGCTATTCAAGAAAGCATCCTGACCAATCTTATTGCTGTCATCATTTTCGACGAAGCCATTGAATACTCGTATGTGCTCCAAATACAAATTCAACGCGAAATATTTGTTTCTCCCGGAGATAAAAGCTTTTACGTAAATATATTTAGCGATTATGTCCAACCGCTTTGAATTAAGAAGTGATATCGACTTTCTGGAAAATACGTTGTACTCATCCGCAGTTAGAAGCTTTTTAATATTACTATTAAATTTTCTGGCTAATTCACTTGTCCTCATTAGCTTTGATTCGCTTCCGCCAGAATAGTTTGGTAAACCGCAAGCATCTGACTGGCTATGGCAGCGCCAGTGAAATTATCCAATATTAATTTCCTGCCGTTTCTACCCATCACCTCAAGTTCTTGAGAGCTTTTGGCAAGCAGATTGCGTATAGCACTGTTCAGATTCTCCTGATTCAGCTCAATGCACCATCCACATGCATATTTGTTCAATATATCCCAAGGCGTCCCTGTTGTGGTGATAACAGGAGTACCGGTAACGAGTGATTCACCCACAACAATTCCAAAATTTTCACTATATGTTGGCAGTACCAATGCATCAGCTTTTTGAAACAGCTGCCATTTCTCAGCACCATACACTCCTCCGAACAGAGTTACTTGCTTCTCCAGCCCTAAAGTTCTAATTAGTGCTTGAATAGAATCAACATATTCATCATCGCCCTCACCAACTATAATAAGATTAACGATACTATTTTCTGACCTAAGTGTAGAAATAGATTGAAGCAATAATTCCAAGCCTTTCTTGGGATGCACTCGAGATAAAAACAGGAGAGTATTACTTTTATCCCAATTATTTTTTAAATTTATCCCCTCTACCTCCACAGCATTAGCAACTTTGAATATTTTTTGTTTAACACCTAATTTGACCAGATTATTTAGTTCAAGCTCAGAAGTAGCATGAAAATAATCTACCTTTCTTAACGCTTTTTCTTGATACAACAGCATCGCCAGTTTCTTTTTCCAGATATTTCGGGATAAGAGCCATGGCTCAAGCATGCCATGTGGACTGAGCAATACCTTTATCCCCTTTTTTCTCGCCCACTTTTGCACCCACCACAATTGAGGCTCCCATACTCCGTTGATGTGTACAACATCGGGCTGAAAGTCGTTCAATATGTCATAAAACTTTGACCTGAAAGAGAAATAATCAATAGGTTCTGATGGTATTAGTTCGGTGCGCACATTGCTCAGGATAATTGAGTCTTCCTTAGGTTTGGAAACGACAAGCATTTCTACCTGAGTTGACAGGGCTTCGCATAACTGATTCAGATACGCCGTAATACCTCCCGCTCGCTTCCGAATAGAAGTACTATAAAATAGAACTCTCATAGTTTAGGAGAATCTGACATGAAGAATTAACCTTTCAGAGTACTTTAGTAACAGCTCAAGTTTGTTAATAGTTGCCATCAGCAATCGGTCTTAACATTTCACAGCAAGCTTTGACGCAATATTTTTGTAAAATTTACCAAATTTGGGGAAACGCCTTATGTGCAGCTATAGCGCGGCCAAATATTTGTATTCCTATTAATAATTTTTACATTAGCTCAATCGGTATTGGTCAGCTTATTTTGTGGATATATCTGTACCTGTTTTCTCTTCTCTGTGCAGATGACTTGTTTAACTCCCCCAACCCATCAACCTTGTTGCATTGCGAACGCTTTGCTCTGCCTTGACGAGTATAAACTCGATATTTTTACAAAACGTTCATGACAGTATCAATCTTGAAGGCGTATACAGTAAAAACTCATCAGGGGCATCTGACTCTGACACCATAATGTTGGCAACCAGTATAGAACATCCATCAGCAAGTCACGATTCCTGATTACCTGTCATTGTTATGCTGGTTACACGTTTTTTGCTCTGTTGTTACACAGGCTCACCCGTTGTCTGGTTAAGAATTCCCCTAAAAACCAAGAGAAAACGATGAGCTTTTCGCGGGAACAATACGCTTGTATCAGAACGATGGGTCGACGAAAATACGGTATGAGTTTCTTCTATAGAAAAGGGGCTGAAAATAAGGTCTGGCATGAAGGTTCTCTTCAATCAAGAAGCCTTTTGTAAACTTTTATCGTATCCTGAGCATAAGCATCCCAGGTATGTTCATTTTTTATAAGTCGGCAAGCAGCAGCGCCAATTCGTTCTCGTAGTCCCGGATTACTAGACATTTCAACGATGGCATCGGCCAATGCGCTCGCAGAATCATCGGGTATGATATATCCAGTTTGCAAATGAGTAACCGGACCGCCGCTCTGGCGCGTAGTGATCACAGGAATCCCCGTTGCCATCGCAATTTTTAACGATTGAGCACAACCTTCCGCATAGGAAGGGAAGATAAATAAATCATTTTCCGACAGAAAAGGAATAAGCTGCTTTACTGGCACACTACCATGAAGATGTATGCCATCGTACTCACTAAACCACGAAGGCATATCGATATCTCTTCCAATATCCCCAACTATATTCAATTCGAAGTCAAAATTTCGACTAATTAGTTGTTCAGCCGCTTCTATAATAAGTTGGGCGCCTTTCCTTAAATTAAATCCACCGATGAATAAAACCTTTACTTTATCTTGTGCTGCCCAGTTATTTTTTACCTGGAAAAAAGCCTCATTTATCCCCATGTTCACTACGTCAATCTTCGACGCATCAAATCCATTCTCCACGAATGACTCTTTCACGTAATTAGAATTAACCATTAAACGATCTGCCATGCGGCAGTCTTGCAAAACCAGATTCCAGAATCTTTCACCCGGCCCGGCATACTCTGCTGGCGGCGCACCCTTGCGAGCCTTTGTTAACTGTTTAAGCATCTCCGCCGGATGAGCAATGCTATGGTCTACCAGGATTTTCATGCCGGCTTGCCTCGCCTTCATAATTGCACCGCCTTGCCCGGCACCGCTGCGCACATGAAAGACATCTGCATCAGCGATATATTTTTTGGACTGTGCACCGAAGGCCTTCCACCCAGTGCAAGCGGCCCAGTCACGTGAGACCAGACGATAACGCGATAGCAGAAACAGGAACTGGATAAAAAATTCCGATCTTGCGCAAGTTCGAATTTCATCAGAGGATAGCTCTTCGATTCTACGTCTTTTCAGGCCTTCGACTAGATTTTTGCGCCCGATGATTCGACCAAGAAATCGAATAGCTGCTTCGGGAAAATGCTCCCCGGGAACCCAACCGGTGATTACTTTCACATCAATGTTATGTTTTTTGAGGAATACAGCGGTATCAAATAAATTGATTATCCCCTGACCGGTAGTAATGAGAATCTTCATGTTCACTCGTTCAATATATTCAGTGACAGATACTTTCTGTAGCTAAACTGCCATGTTAGAAGGGGAAATTAATAAAGATCCAAAACTATATTAAGACTAGGCTGATATATCTTGCGAGCTTTCACTAAGATAGTTTCGCATGAGTTCAAGGCCCTCGTTGATATTAATTTGGGGAGCCCAATTGAGTTTTTCGCGCGTAACGGATATGTCAAGAATATTTCTGGGAACATCGAAAGCCCTGCGCTCAATATATTCGATTTGCGCTGTTTTATGACACACATCCTGCATCGCCTGCAGCAACTCATTCAAGCTCAATCCTGTGCCACTACCGATATTGTAAATGGCACTTGAGTCATCAGTGGAAACGGCGTTGGCGACGGCACGCACCGCATCTTTTATGTAAATATAATCCCTGATGATTTCACCATCCCCCCATATTGAAATCTTTTCATCATTAAGAATCTTTCTGAGAAAGATCGGTACCACGCCTTGCTGGCCATTGGGGTTCTGTCTCTCGCCATAGGGATTGGAAAATCTTAATATATTGCAACTCAATCCATAAGTTCGTTGAAACAGTAGAAAATAGTATTCTATTGCGCTCTTTATAATTCCATATGATGAAATGGGGTTTAGTGGATGACCAACTGGAATTGGTATTGATTGAGGCTCACCATAGACTGTTCCCCCAGAAGAGATAAAGGCAACTTTATTAATCGTGCCGTTTTTTACACATTCCTGCAGCAGATTTACGGAAGCCACAAGATTGGTTTCGATATCATACTGAATGTTATCCATTGAAACCGAGGGAATTGTTGAACTAACAAGGTGCACGACAATATCAACAGCTTTCAGGGCTTGTCGCACCTCTACCCGATTATTGAAATCCCCTTCGATGACCTCTATCTGATGTTCAATGTGTGAAATATTCGACCTCTTGAAATTGATCTTATCGAATATTTTCACACAGCAGCCATCCTCAAGCAGACATTCAGCTAAATGGGAGCCAATAAATCCGCCGCCCCCAAACAATAGGTATGTTTTGCCTGAGCTCATATCAACATGTTTCTCTGAAATATGTGAATCTCGAGATGACTATGATTCACAAGTTAGCAATAGTCTGTACCGTCTGTGAAGTATTTTTCGGTATCAACAAATTGTAAACTCCTGTTAATACCTCACGATATTTCGATGGGAAACTCGCCAGTAATACCACTTGGCAATAACCCGCTCGGTACCATCTTCAGCTTCGGTTGTCGTAACCGGATTTCTGCCGATAACCTCAGCGAATTCTTCAGGGTCGCTCACCAGCGTTGCTGTCATCTCATAGATCTTGCCATCGATCTTCAGGCGCACACGCGGGTCGCGCTCGACATTGGCCCACCACTGTTTGTAATGGGGAAACTCCCCATCAAGTCTGGCGCCTCTGGCGCTGCCACCTATATATAACTGATCGCCGCGCGGCGTTGGCAAAATGGTTACCGAGTAGGGAATGCCATACCAGGTACGAGTCTCCAGCATGATTGTATTGCCGCGCACTGGATGTGCTACATCCAGGACCCAATCCCAATCAGAAACTGGCTCACTGACCACTTCGCCTGTTAGCCACAATCCAGGCAGAGTCATGCGGCCTCTCTGATTGTATTCTTCGGTTGTATAGTCCATGTACTCGGGTTCGAGCCCGGTAATACGCAGGGTCAGCAGCGTGCCTGCCAAAAGAATTCCAAGCGCCAGCAGGCCTTTTCCTGATTTACCCATGATTCATTACCCCCTTCAGGGCTGGGACTAGCAGATGAGAACGTCGATTGCAGGTTACTGTATTTTTACTCTGACCCCTTATTTAGTCACTAATGCCTAGTGCTTCCCTGACCTCCACGACACGTTCGCCGCGCAGGCCACCTACCATTGAATAATTGCCTTCATGACAGGAATATTCATAGATGTGCCCACCTTCTTCACGCGTGAAGGAAAACTCGCCGCGCCAGGGCTCGCTGTAATAAGTCGGGTCATCGACTGTGTATTCGTAAAATAATTCATCAGCGGAGACGCGGGTAAAACGCTCTCTTACTGTGGCATCTGCGCTGATCAGCATAGGCCGGTCGATGGTAGCCCGCTCAGGCATATCGCCTCTGAAATGAGTAGTTTCGACAACCAGGGTATCTCCTTCCCAGTGTCCTACTGAATGCCCTTCCAGGGTTCTCCAGGCCTCAGGCCCGGTCTGCCCATCAAGGTGAATAACACGGACCAGACCCATGTCTTCACTGATGATCGCCACCTGATTCTCTGTTTGCACAAAGGCGTGAAAAAGCTGGTACATGAAAGCACGCATTGGCGGCGCACCCCAACTCTCGAGACAGCGCTCGACTCCTGGTCTTTGTTCCGGGTGATCAAAACCAGTGTCTGATTTGAAATAATGATGGCTCGCCACTTGCTGGCCATGGTCATTGAAAGGCATGCGCCCGTCATCCGGGTGCACAATCACCGAGCTGCGGTACTCACCCTTCACCTTGAACAAACTGGGCGGCCCAAAAATATCAATATCTGGATCGGTATTATCTGGAGACCCGGCCTGAACTGCCTGGGCAAACCCGGCAGCCTGCTCTGGTCCCAGCACCAGCGGCAGACCAGGAGGCCGCTCCAGCATAGTATGGGTTACTGTTGTCCACACGCCCTCCAGATCGGGCTGATCCAGGCTATTGCGCGGCGCAGTATAGATTTCCGCTGATTGGGCAGTTGCGAAAGAAGACAACAAACAGCTGATGAAAGTTGTTAGCAGGGTTTTTGAACGCATATCGATCACCTATCCTGGATGCCTGTTAGTTTGAATCAGGTCCATGATGCCTATTAAACTCGGCGTTGAACAGTGACGAAAGTCACTATAGCTTACCGATGCTGGAAAATCGCTTACAGACTCGATAAATATGAAGAACACTCGCAATCTAGTGATAAGTGCCTTGCAGCAATATCGCAAGGATATTCAGCCAATCAACATTGCCCAACCGAAAAATAGATCTCCGTCTATTCATTAAAGTTATCGAGAATCGCCGGATAACGCAGCAGTACTACTACCCAGACGCTTGCCAATAGACAGGATTGAAACCAGAAGCTTGTGAAAATAGGCCCTATGAAATTTTCGGCCCTGATAATGTGAAACAGTATCGCACCACCGAGATGCGCGCTGAGCGCGAGAGCACCAAGTATCGATGTTCTGGGCACAGCAAAAAGAATTGCCGCTGTCACTTCTCCAAACCCTATCAGAAATACCCATGGTGACATGGCTTCGATACTGGTCAGCGGATTCATGCCCGCCATTTTTGTGCCACCCGCCAATAGTAAAAACAGGGTCATTGGAACGACAAGCACCCAGGCCAATCTACGGGATATTTTTGATGACTGTCGCATAGTTAATACTTTTACAGATGCGATGGTTTCCGACTGATTTATTAAATTCTGTTCCTAGTTATATCTATTCCCATAAGTAAGCCTACGCCACAGCCACTCCATCGGCCCAAACCGATATTTGTTCAGCCAGACAGGACTGAACCATAACTGGAAGGCCCAGATTGCGAATACAATCAGGTAGAGTTTCCAACGCTCGAACGCTCCAACCAGGCCCAATCCAAGCCCGGTAAAAATAAACAGGCAAATCACCGAGTGACTCAAATAGTTAGTCAGGGCCATACGGCCCACCGCCGCCAGACGCCGCTGTAACCCGACCCAGACACCACTTTTGCACATCAGCATTATGAGGCCCAGATAGCCCAACGCCATACCAAGCCGACCGAATTGGTAGGTCCAAATCATAATCGGCACCGACGCCATCACATCATAATCAGAAACAATGGCCAGTCGCAGTTCCCACAGGTTCACAGTGAGTCCCAGGGCGAATCCACACAGAGCAAGTAATTGATAGAACTTATCCGAACGACTGGCATCGAGCACCCTCAACTTGAATAACGCCATGCCGATCAACATCATTGCCAGTGCGTCCCAAATCAAAAAGAGCGGCAAGACTACAAAGGTCATCTCCAATTTGACATCAAAATTGAACGCGAAAGCGCCACTATAGCCATCGCGCCGCAACTCAAGCTCTTCTTCATATGCTTCCGGGCTGGGTACATTCTCAGCAATAAGTTCTTCATATGCCGGGTCACCCGATATCCGTGCCTGTTCCAGTGTGTATTTCTGGCCCCAGGACAGAAAGGTGAGAAACGCGACCATCAATCCCGCCGCAATTAACAGATTACGAGGCGCCCAATTGCGCACGCTAAACAGAATCGCGCCAGCGATGGCATAGGTGATCAGAATGTCGCCATTCCACAATAAAATGTACGCGTCGAAAATACCGAACAACAGGAGCCAGAAATTGCGCTTGAAATGCAGCGATGGCCTGCGACCCGCATGCAGGAATAACACGACACCCGCGCCAAACAGGATGGAAAAAAGCGCGCGCATTGCGCCTTCGAATAAAACGCTCACAGCACCCCAAACAGACAAGTTCAGCACACGGCTGAATTCAGTGTCACCAATGCCAATCAGGGGGTAAAAATAACCTGCCGAATGCAGGCCAAATCCAAGGATATTGAGTAGCAGGATACCTAACAGTGCGTAGCCACGAAGCACGTCCAGAGAAAGTATTCGTTCATCAGCGGCCACAGGTATTGCCAACTGATCTTGAGCCGTGTTTGGGGTCATTAGAATTCCCGCATTTCCACCTGAAAAACCGTGCCGAGCACAACATACCTCCTATCAGAACTTAAAGAAACCACAATAAAGGCTCGGCTTGGCCCCAATAACCGCCCATTCTGCAAATGCCCACAATTCCTCCCATCGTGACAAAGTTTTACGCCCGCTTATGAGTGCTTTATCTCTACTACGAGTACGTATAGTATCCTCAGACGGACAATGCTCATGAAGAGGCTAACCTTATGAAAAACAAACATTTTGCCAGTTTCAACAGACTCGCCAGCTTGTGTGGCGTGGTCGCTTTAGTTGCTGGCATACCGCAAATCGGCCTGGGTCAGAACCTGGTCACCGACGATACTGTTGAGTGGTATACCCAGAGTAGCGACTACTCTGGTACGCGCTATTCACCAGCCGAAGAGATTACTGCAGACAATTTTGATGAACTGGAGGTCATCTGGGAATGGGATGGCTCCAGTTTTGGTGGCTATTCTGGCCGCTCTACACCGACTTATGTCGATGGCAAATTATTCACTGTCTCCGGCCCACGCCGTAACGTGGTTGCAATCGACCCCAAGACCGGTGAAACCATCTGGTCCTATCGCCTGCCAAACACGCCGCGCTGGGAATACTCCATGCGCGCCTCTTATGGCAAGGGTGTCGCTTATTCCCGCATCAATGGCAAGGGCGTCGTATATATCGCCACACCGGGATTCTTCCTGGTGGCGCTCGATGCTGATACCGGTGCCTTACTGGAAGGCTTTGGTGGACAGGTGCCGATTGAAGGCTTCCCCGAAACTGGTGTGGTAGACATGCTGGCCAATCTTGGTCACCCCTACGACCCCTATGAAGGTATTCCGCTGGAAACCGGCTACATCACAACCTCATCCCCACCAATCGTCGTCAACGACACTATCGTCGTCGGTAATTCCGCTGAGCAGGGTTACCTGCAGGCTCGAATTGAAAACGTACCCGGCGATATTCTGGCCTACGACAAGGTCACTGGTGAGTTCAAGTGGAAGTTCAATGTAATTCCGCGACCCGGTGAGTACGGACATGAAACCTGGGAAAATGATGCCTGGCAGTGGACTGGTGACGTCTCTTCCTGGGCACCTCTCTCGGCTGACCCCGAAAACAATATCGTTTATATCCCAACGAATCCGCCCACCATCGACTACTACGGCGGATTCCGCCCTGGCGATGGCCTGTTCGGAACCAGCCTGATAGCGCTGGATACCGAGACTGGCGAACGCATCTGGCACTTCCAGACCGTGCATCACGATGTGTGGAACTATGACAACCCGGCGGTGCCTATTCAGCTTGACCTGAATATTCCTGGCCGCGGTACTGTGCCATCTGTACACCAGGTAACGAAGCAGGGCTTTGTTTACTCTTTCGACCGCATGACCGGTGAGCCAATCTGGGGTATGGAAGAACGCCCAGTGCCAGCATCCAATGTGCCTGGCGAAAAACTGTCTCCAACTCAGCCATTCCCGGTCAAACCAGCGCCTTTCGAGATGCAGGGTTTAACAGAAGAAGACCTGATCGACTTCACACCGGAACTGCGTCGTGAAGCGCTTGAAGTGATGGCCAATTACGATCTGGGTCCTCTGTTCAATCCGCCAATCCACGATACCGATCCATCGGGCAAGATCGCTGCGGCAATGTGCCCTGGCGACGGCGGCGGTGCGAACATCAACAACCCACCTGTAGCTGATCCTACTACCGGCTTCCTCTATGTCACATCGCGAAGAGCCTGTAGCTGGCAGCGTGTTATTCCTGGTGAAGAAGCGGATGCAAGCATCCCCAATCCAACAGGATCCACATTTGCACAGTACGCCAACGATCGTGCTGGTGGCCGTCCACCGCGTCTGCCTTCAGGCCTGCCTTACTGGAAGCCGCCTTACAGCACGATTACTGCCTACGATATGAATACTGGTGACATCGCATTCCAGATTCCAACAGGTGAAACCCCTGATCGTATTCGCAATAATCCTGCCCTGGAAGGTATTGATATTGGTGATACCGGATCCGGTAATGCGATTACTATGGTGGCCACAGCGAACATGCTGATCTACTCAGACATGGATCACGACGGCCAGACTGCCCTGTTGTACGGTATCGACAAACAGACCGGTGAAGAAATTGGTCGTATTGAAGTACCTGCACAGAGCCGCTACGGCATGAGTTCATGGATGCATGATGGACATCAGTACATCATCCTGCAAACGGGCTCCAAGCTCACTGCCATGGCCTTGCCTGCTGCTGCAGCGGGTGGTGGTCACTAGTAATTAATGCGTTCTTAAGGAGCGCAAATTACGCAACAATAGTAAGCAATTATAAAAAGGGCGGCAGGATTTAGAATCCAGCCGCCCTTTTTTATTGGCCTTCTTTACAGGATATATTTTTACGTTATATCTCAGCTATTAAGGTTTAACGACCTATTGCAGGTACCAGGCAAAGATAATTGGCAGTATCAGCCATATCAATCCTTTAATGGTAAAGAACAGCAGCCCAGCATAACCGAACTTAATAAAAACCTCGCGATAGTGCTGTAATGTTTTATCAAACATTGTCATGTCTCCCCCAGAATCATACAACGGCAGTATCGGTTGGCCGTGTCAGACGTTTTTTGAATGAAGGGATCAATGCCGGCACCTTGCGCTTGTACTGTGAATACTCGGGATGGGCATTCTCAAGATCGCGCTCTTCCAGCTTGATTCCTACTACAATGTAAGCGCTGGCACCGAATGCGAACACCGCGTGAGTGACAGTCATGACCGGGGTAAACCAGAAAATACCTAACCAGCCAACATAGATGGGATGTCGCACAATACGGTAAAGCGCAGGAGTGACAAACTTCAATTCCTTGTTCTCACTCTTGCGGAACGCATTCCATACCTGGCGCAGCCCGAACAGGTCAAAGTGATTGATCAGGAATGTTGCGTAGAGCAGCAATCCCCAGCTTGCCAGATAGAGGCCATTCAAAGTCAGCGCGCCAATTTCGTTTTCAACTGACCAGATCACGCCGCCCAGTGGAGCCCAGTAGTACATCAACAGCGCCATGCAAACAGTCGAAAGCAATACATAGGTGCTACGCTCGGCAGCTTGGGGAATAAAGCGCGTCAACCAGCGCTTGAATGCAGGCCGCGCCATACCGCTGTGCTGTACCGCAAACAAAGTCAGCAGCCCCAGGTCAACCAGAATGGCCGTGCTCAGTGACAGGGTTGGTTCGGAATCTATGCTCTTGGGCACCCACAGGTTGCCGACGAAGCCGATAGCATAAAGAAAGGTGACAAAGAAAAAGCCGTAACTTGCCACGCCGTATAAAAGTATCAGTGTGCGTTTCATGGATATCTCCCTCATTGGTTAAATTCAGATCCCTGATCAATTCAGAGAGTCCTTGGATTTTGCCTCGCGGCATGGGGAGGGATTATTGGGAAATCATGGATTTGAGTCCTGACCAGCCCCGGACTTTTCCATGACTATTGCGTGACCTGAGTCTGAATTGGCTGATTTTTAAGTATTCAGAAACTTGAAGGTGGCGCTGGGAGCCCGATTTTACGCGCCAGTTCGGCAAATCGGGGGGCATTGTATAAATTACCCAGATTCACACTGGAATAGAGCTCCGCCAGACCGGGATCACCTTGCTCGCATGCCTGATCCAGCCATTGGAACGCCATATCTGGCTGTCCCCAGTGGGCATAAACCTCAGCAATTTGGAATGTTGCACCTTCGCCATCGGTCTCGATCAGTTCATCAAGAGCCTGTTGAGCCTGGGCCGTGCGGCCGAGGTAGTTCAGTATTACGGCACTCAGCGACAGCCGCAGATACTCATACTCTTCCAGTGCTATCCATTGCAGTGCATCCCCATAGCTTTCATTGCGAATATGCCAGTTGGTTTCTAACCAGGGGATATCGAAATGCTCCGGGTAGTCACGCTTGAATGTATCGAGCGCTATGCGCGCTGCATCCAGTTCATCAGCCCGTATCAGTCTGATAACCAGGGAAGAATGCGCACTGGTGGACAGGGGATTGAGATCGACGGCAATACGGGCCTGTTGCACGGCTTCTTGTTGACGGCCATATTTGGACAGAAATCGACTGAAGGCCGAATGTACAGAGGCGTTTCCCGGATTGATCTCGAGTGCTTGCCTAAAAGAATCCGCAGCATCTTCGAACTCCCAGAAATGTCGGTGCTGAATCTCGCCAATCTGCACCAGCGCCTCAATATGCTGTGGATCGATGGCAAGCGCTTGTCTGGCCAGAACCAGCGCCTCCGAAAACGAACTCTCCCTGGGTAATTGGCCAATAACAGCTCTAATGCGAATGGTGCTGGCCAGCGCTACCAGGGCATCGGCATAATCCGGCTTGAGTTCGATTGCCCGGCGAAACAAGGCCTCAGCATTCTCCAGTTCCGCGCTTGAGCCATTGCGACTTAGTACCTGTCCCCGTAGCAACAGCCGGTATGCCTCCGAGTCATTGGAGTTCGCAGTGATCAAGTCAGCCTGGCGGGGCAAATTCAAGGTACTTGGCAGCATGACGGCCATTTGTTCCAGAATGGCTCGCGAAATATCATCATGCAGTGCAAAAATGTCATCGAGTTCCCGGTTATAGATTTGTGACCATACCTGGGTGCCATCTGCCAGACGAACCAATCGGGCTGAAATACGTAACTCAGTGTCATCTCTTTGCACACTTCCCTGTACGATATGTCCTACTCTTAACCGTTCTGCGACTGCAGTGAATTCCACTTCTGGCTCACGAAAACTAAACGCGGAGCCGCTGGCAATTACACGCAATCCTGCTACCTGGGTCAAAGAATTGGTTACCGTCTCGGTAAGGCCATCGCTAAAATAATCAAAGTCTGGATCGGGAGTGAGGTTAGAAAACGGCAGGACTGCAATAGAGTTGCTATTGGCCAGTATGGGATCAGCAGTCGGCACTGTCGGATTTTCCGCATTATTGAAGAACCACAGCACCATACCCGACAGAAGCAGCGCAGCCACAGTCAGATAGAGCGCAGAAGCTGGTAATTTATTCGCCCTGATCGGAGTGATTGCACCGGCTTCGCCGGAAACAATTTCCACTGCATGATCAAATTGATAACCGGTTCTGGCCACCGTCCTGATCACTTCCTGTTCAAATCCGTGCTGGCGAAACAGATTGCGAGCGCGTTTTATAAGTTGCGTCAGCGAGGCTTCACTCACTACCACCGAGGGCCAGATTTCATCAAATAATTCATCTTTTGTGACAGCGCGATCCCGGTTTTCAATCAGATAGACTATGAGATCAAAGACCTTGGGTTGCACGTCGGCGGGAATACCATTGAACAAAATCTGACGGGAAGCCGTATCAATGGCGGCGTTACCTACTCGAAAAGCAG
>Ga0181585_10002643_pt1 | contig 15929 bp, 28 predicted proteins | sample 071ome_29_FD_132469 | JGI IMG/M metagenome (GOLD analysis project Ga0181585, IMG submission 132469) | Coastal salt marsh microbial communities from the Groves Creek Marsh, Skidaway Island, Georgia - 071407BT metaG (megahit assembly) | ecosystem: Environmental > Aquatic > Marine > Intertidal... | reverse complement strand
CACAGAAATGGTGATGCCAGGGGATAACATTGCGATGACAGCGACTTTGATCACGCCGATTGCGATGGAAGAAGGCCTGCGCTTTGCTATTCGTGAAGGCGGACGCACCGTCGGTGCTGGTGTGGTATCAGGTATCGTCGAATAAGGAAAAAGTTAAGCCGGCAGGAATTATTCCTGCCGGTTTTGTTTCAGGTACGCGAAGGATAAAGAACTCATGCTTGATAATCAGAATATTAGAATCAGACTGAAAGCATTCGATCATCGAATTCTTGACCAGTCTACAGCTGAAATTGTCAGCACTGCCAAGCGTACCGGAGCGCAGGTTTGTGGACCTATTCCTCTACCAACCTCAATGCGCCGTTTTACTGTTAACCGTTCCCCACATATTGATAAGAAAAGTCGGGAGCAGTTTGAAATGCGGACTCATAAGCGTCTGCTTGATATCATTGATCCAACTCCACAAACCGTTGACGCGCTGATGAAGCTCGATCTTGCGGCTGGTGTTGATGTTGAGATTAAACTCTAAGGAAGGGTAAGCTCATGCGTTGCGGAACTATAGCGCGCAAAATTGGAATGACTCGTGTGTTTGCCGAAGACGGCACACATGTTCCTGTGTCGGTATTGAAACTGGACAATTGCCAGGTAACCCAAGTGCGTAATGTTGAGCGCGATGGTTATGTAGCTATTCAGGTCGGTTCTGGCACGCGCAAAGTTAAAAATATCACTAAAGCTGATCGTGGGCAGTATGCCAAAGCTAATGTAGAACCAAAGGCTAAATTGGCTGAGTTTCGGGTTAGTGAAGATGCCATGCTGGATGTTGGGGCCGTCATTGGTGCCAATCATTATGTTGCTGGTCAGCGTGTTGATGTTGTTGGGATTAGCCAAGGTAAAGGTTTCGCTGGTGCGATGAAACGCCATAACTTTGCTGGTCTCCGGGCAAGCCACGGTGTTTCAATCTCACACCGTTCCCATGGTTCAACTGGTGCCAACCAGGATCCAGGAAAAGTCTGGAAGGGAAAAAAGATGGCTGGGCATATGGGGGCATCTCGTGTCACTACCCAGAACCTTGAAGTAGTCTCAGTGATGGTTGAAGACGGGCTAATTCTGATCAGAGGTGCTGTCCCAGGTTCAAAGAACGGTTATGTTATGATCAGCGATGCGATCAAAGCTGATCGTCCAGCTGATGCGCCTTTTCCAGCGGGTCTATTTTCCGATTACGCTCCAGTGAGTGATGATGCGGTTGTTGATGAGGCCCCAGCTGATGAGGTTGCCGCAGAAGCAGCGCCAGTAATGGACGATGCGCCTGTGCAGGTTGAAGCACAAGAAGATCAAGCTTCTGAAGCTGATGCACCAGCAGGTGATGACACATCTGATGAAAAAAAGGGACAGGAGTAACGATCATGAAAATCTCTGTTAAAACCCTTGAAAATAAGGCCGCAGGTGATGTCACGGTAAAGGATGAGGTGTTCGGCATCGATCCTCGTGGTGATATCATGGCTCGGGTTGTAAACTGGCAATTGGCTAAACGTCGCGCAGGTTCACACAAAGTTAAAATCCGGTCTGAGATTGCTCGGACAGGGGCAAAGGTTGGCCGTCAAAAGGGCGGCGGCCGGGCTCGTCATGGGGCGGCTTCAAGTAATATTTTCCGTGGTGGTGGTGTATCACATGGTCCGGTTGTTCGTGATCATGGGTTTTCATTGCAGAAAAAGGTTCGTCAACTTGGACTGAAATCTGCGCTTTCAACCAAAGCCCGCGAAGGTAAATTAGTAATTCTTGATAAGCTAAGTTCAGATGGGAAAACATCAACATTGCGGGCAAAGCTTGCCAAATGCGGAATTAACAATGCGTTGATTATTGGCGGTGCTGAAATTGATGCGATGTTCAGCCGTGCCGCTAGCAATATTCCTCTTTTGGATGTGTTGCCACAACAGGGCATTAATGTGTATGACATTTTGCGTCGTGACACCCTTGTGTTAACCAAGGACTGCGTTGCCCATCTTGAGGAGCGTTTGTCATGAGTATTCGTCCACGCAAAAAAGAAACCATTACCATCAGTGAAGATAAGGCGTATGAAACCATTCTGCGTCCTATCATTACCGAAAAAGCCACTATGCTCTCTGAGCAAAACAAAGTTGGTTTTGTGGTTCCAATGAGCGCAACCAAGCTTGAGATCAAGGCCGCTGTTGAAAAACTTTACAATGTAAAGGTTGCATCAGTGAACACTTCGATCCTCAAGGGCAAGACAAAGCGTTTTCGCGGTGTCCTAGGTCGGCGCATTGATCAGAAGAAGGCTTTTGTCACCTTGGCCGAAGGTCAAGTCATTGACATGATGCAAGGAGTCTAAGTCATGGCGCTCAGAAAATATAATCCAACATCACCTGGTCAGCGTGGATTAGTTACTGTTGACCGCAGCGATCTTTATAAAGGCAAGCCAGTCAAAAAGCTTACCGAAGGTCTGACAAAGTCCGGTGGCCGTAACAATTCCGGTCATACCACTGCGTGGCACAAAGGTGGCGGTCATAAGCGTCGTTATCGTATGGTTGATTTCAAGCGCACTAAGCGTGATGTCACAGCGGTAATTGAACGTCTTGAGTATGATCCAAACCGGACAGCGTTTATTGCTTTGATCACTTATGAAGATGGTGAGCAGTCATATATTTTAGCGCCACAGCGGGTGGCCGTCGGGGATAAGGTGGTTTCTTCAGCTAAGGCTGACATCAAACCTGGCAATGCGATGCCGCTTTCTGCCATTCCTGTTGGAACAATCATTCACAATGTTGAAATGAAGCCTGGTAAAGGTGGACAAATAGCACGATCTGCTGGTACTTATGTTCAGCTGATTGGTCGTGATCAGTCCTATTCTATTCTTCGCTTGACCTCTAGTGAAGTGCGGATGGTGCGGTCAGAATGTATGGCAACGATTGGTGCCGTATCAAACTCAGATCAGCAAAATATTAAAATTGGTAAGGCAGGTCGAAGCCGCTGGTTAGGTCGTCGTCCTCATGTTCGTGGTGTCGCCATGAACCCGATTGATCACCCACATGGTGGTGGTGAGGGTAAAACGTCTGGTGGTCGTCATCCGGTGACCCCATGGGGTAAGCCTACCAAAGGTAAGCGGACGCGTAGCAACAAGATGACTGATCGTTTGATCGTTCGTCGTCGCAAGAAATAAAGGTAATTGGAGTCAAGTATGGCACGTTCTGTATGGAAAGGCCCTTTTGTTGACGGGTATTTGCTGAAAAAGGCCGACGTTGTTCGGGAATCTGGTCGTAATGATGTGATCAAAACATGGTCACGTCGTTCAACCATTATGCCTCAATTCGTTGGATTGACCTTTGGCATTCACAACGGCAACAAATTCATTCCGGTTTCGGTGACCGAGGATATGGTAGGTCACAAATTCGGTGAATTTGCGCCAACCCGTACTTTCTATGGTCATGCTGCCGACAAGAAATCGAAGCGATAGGTTATAAACGATGGGAAAGCAGTCAAAAACACGGCGCGAAGCAGATAACGAAGCAAAAGCAATTGCTCGTAACCTGCGTGTCAGTCCTCAAAAACTGAACGAAGTGGCCACAATGATCCGCGGTCAATCCGCATCTAAGGCCTTGGCCTCACTCAGCTTCTCACGCCGCCGCATCGCCGGTGATGTGAAAAAGACTCTGCAGAGTGCAATTGCCAATGCTGAAAATAATCATTCGCTTGATGTCGATCGTCTGATCGTTCGTGAAGCCTATGTCGGTAAAGGGCTTGTGATGAAGCGCTTTCATGCACGGGCAAGAGGTCGCGGTGCTAGAATATTAAAGCCGTTTTCGCATTTAACCATCGTCGTATCTGAAAAAGAGGAAGCCTGATGGGACAGAAAATTAAACCAATTGGGCTTAGGCTCGGGATCAATCGGACTTGGGATTCGCGTTGGTACGCTGATCGTAACTATGCCGAGCTCATTCATGAGGATTTGGCTCTAAGAAACTATCTGATGGAAAAGCTGAAATCAGCAGCTATCAGCCGGGTAGTGATTGAGCGTCCTGCTGGTCGGGCACGGATTTCTATCTATGCTGGTCGTCCGGGTCTGATTATTGGCAAAAAAGGCCAAGATATCGAATCCCTTCGTAAAGAATTGGCAAATCGTGTGGGAACAGAGGTCAGCCTCAACATCGTTGAAGTGCGCAAGCCTGAAATTGATGCGAAATTGATTGCTGAGTCTATTGCCCAACAGTTGGAGCGCCGGGTTGCGTTCCGCCGTGCCATGAAGCGCGCAGTGCAGTCTGCCATGCGACTTGGTGCACTTGGTGTTCGCATTAACTGTGCTGGTCGTCTTGGCGGTGCTGAGATTGCTCGGACAGAATGGTATCGTGAGGGCCGTGTGCCACTTCATACCCTTCGTGCTGAAGTCGATTACGGTGAAGGTACTGCCCACACTACTTATGGGGCATGTGGGATTAAGGTATGGGTGTTTAAGGGTGAGGTCATGACACATGATCCCATGGCTCAAGATAAGCGTCTGGCTGAAAAGCAGTCAGGTACAAACCCACGTCCTGAGACAAGAGGTTAAGTGTTATGTTGCAACCAAAGCGTACGAAATTCCGAAAAGCGCATAAAGGCCGTATTCACGGTCTTGCCAAAGGCGGCACACAGCTCAACTTTGGCGCGTATGGATTAAAAGCAACGACACCAGCGCGTGTTACTGCTCGTCAAATTGAAGCTGCACGACGTGCTATCACTCGTCATCTTCGCCGTGCTGGACGTGTCTGGATCCGTATTTTTCCTGATGTGCCTGTCTCAAGCAAACCTGCTGAAGTGCGGATGGGTAAAGGTAAAGGTAACCCAGAGTTTTGGGTGTGCCGCGTTAAGCCTGGTCGGATCATGTTTGAGATTGACGGGGTTCAGAAAGATTTGGCAACAGAAGCGCTTAAACTTGCTTCCGCTAAATTGCCTCTGGATACCCGTGTGGTCAACAGGCTAGGTGAATAGGAGACAACAAGATGTCAGTCGTAAAAGCCGAAGAGCTAAGATCAAAAACCCCGGATGAGCTAAAGTCTCAGCTTACAACTTTGAAAAAAGAAGCGTTTAATTTGCGCTTTCAGGGGGCTACTGGTCAACTCGAAAACCCAGCCCGTATGCGTCTGGTGCGTCGGGAAATCGCTCGTGTTCAAACCATTCTCGCGGAAAAATCCCGCGCCGCCAACGTCTAGGAGTCCAAATTATGCCAAAACGCATTCTGAAAGGTGTGGTGGTCAGTGACAAAGGCGATAAGACCATTATCGTTAATGTTGAGCGTCGCATCATGCATCCGCTTTACAAAAAGTTTATTTCCAAAACCAAGCGCTATGCAGCGCATGATGCGGAAAATCGCTTTAAGATTGGTGACCGTGTCAGCATCGAAGAATGCCCACCAGTATCCAAGTCAAAAAAATACGCCGTCATTTATGACGAAGCGGCCGCAACCAAGAATTAAGGCCCAAGCCTCAGGAGTTTGACCAATGATACAAATGCAATCCAATCTCGATGTGGCTGACAACTCTGGTGCGCGCCGTGTGCAATGCATCAAGGTGCTGGGCGGTTCTGGCCGCAAAGTGGCCAATGTTGGTGATGTGATTATTGTTTCTGTGAAAGAAGCCATCCCGCGTGGGCGTGTAAAAAAAGGTGATGTGCATAAAGCCGTTATCGTTCGAACAGCCAGCGAGATTAAGCGTCCAGACGGAAGCGTAATTCGTTTTGATAAAAATGCCGCTGTGTTGATCAACAACTCCAATGAGCCGATTGGCACCCGTATTTTTGGGCCAGTCACGCGTGAGTTGCGTGCGCGGCGGTTTATGAAAATTGTTTCGTTGGCACCGGAGGTGTTGTAATGGCGCAGAAATTTAAAATTAAAAAAGGTGATAATGTTGTCGTTATCACCGGTCGCGAAAAAGGGAAAACCGGTGAAGTCACTCAAGTGATGCGTGATGAAAACCGCGTGATTGTCCAAGGGGTAAACATGGTGACAAAACATGTTCGCGCCAGCCAGTCAGGTCCAGGTGGCATTGAACAAAAAGAAGCACCACTGCATATTTCTAATGTGGCGCATATCGATCCGGAAACCAGCAAGCCCACCCGTGTTGGTTTTGAAATGAATAATGGGGTGAAAACCCGTATTGCACGCCGTTCCGGCAAAGCAATCGGTTGATCAGGAGAGAATTGCTGCGATGAAAACGCGTCTACAAAATCACTATGAGACGGCTGTTCGCCCAGCGCTGATGGAAAGTTTCGGGTATAAAAATGCGCTCGAAGTTCCAAAGCTAGAGAAAATTGTCATCAACATGGGCGTTGGTGAAGCTGTAAAAGATTCCAAGAAGATTGAACATGCCACCAGTGAGCTGACGGCAATATCAGGACAAAAGCCTGTTGTTACTATAGCTCGCCGCTCTGTGGCTACCTTTAAGCTTCGTGATGGTATGCCAATTGGTTGTAAGGTTACTCTACGCCGTGAACGGATGTATGAATTCCTTGACCGCTTGGTAACGATTGCATTGCCTAGAGTTCGTGATTTTCGTGGTCTAAATCCGAAAAGTTTTGACGGTCGTGGCAATTATGCCCTCGGCATTAAGGAACAGATCGTATTCCCCGAAATCGAATATGACAAAATTGATAGCATCCGCGGGATGGATATTATTGTTGTAACAACCGCCAATTCTGACGATGAAGCACGCGAATTGCTAAGCGGGTTTTCATTTCCGTTTCAGTCTTAGGTAGGAGAATGTATCATGGCTAAAGTAAGCTCAATTGATAAGAATCTGAAAAGACAGAAAAAAGTGGCTAGTAATGCAGCCCGCCGTGCCCGGCTTAAGGCAATTGTCCAGAATCGTTCTCTGCCAATTGAAGAACGCTTTCAGGCAACCCTAAAGCTGGCTGAAATGCCACGCAATGGTGCCAAAATCCGTGTTCGTAACCGCTGTCGTGTGACAGGTCGTCCACGTGGTTACTATCGTAAATTGGGTATGTCCCGTATTGCACTTCGTGATCTGGCCTCTATTGGTCAAGTCCCGGGTGTAGTGAAATCAAGCTGGTAAGAGGGAGATTGAAAAATGACAATGAGTGATCCTCTCGGCGATATGCTCACACGCATTCGGAACGGCCAAAGTGCCCGGAAGAATATTGTTAACAGCCCAGCGTCTCGGTTCAGAAGCGATGTGCTTGATGTGCTTAAGCGCGAAGGTTATATCCGTGATTTTTCCAGCGTGGAAAAGCGCCCTGGTATCTATGAGCTGCAGATTGAGCTCAAATATCATGATGGTTTGCCCGTGATTTCTGAAATCAAGCGGGTTTCACGTCCAGGCCGCCGTGTTTATTCCAAGATTAAAGATCTTGGGCATATCTATAACGGCCTTGGCATTTCCATTCTGTCCACTCCACGCGGTGTCCTTTCTGACGCAGAAGCGCGTGAAGCAAATGTCGGCGGAGAAATTCTCTGCCGCGTGTTCTAAAGGAGAGTTGTCATGTCACGCATAGGCAGCAGCCCTATCACCGTGCCGGATGGCGTCACCCTGTTGGTGCAGGATGGTATGATTTCCGCTAAAGGTAAAAACGGGGAATTGCAAATGGCACTTCCCGGCCATGTCAGTCTTGAGATTGGCGAAGGTCAGGCTATTGTTAAGCCTGCAGATGATACCCAGAAAAGCCGTGCCCTCTGGGGTACTGTGCGCGCCGTTGTGAATAACATGGTGACTGGCGTGTCCACCGGCTTTACTAAAAACCTGACCATTCACGGGGTTGGCTATCGTGCCCAAATGCAAGGCAATAAACTTGTTCTTGCTCTTGGTTACAGTCATCCGGTGGAAATGGAAGTTCCGAAAGAAATTTCGGCGTCAGTTGAAAACAATACCTTCATCAAGCTGTCCAGCCATGATAAGGAAATTCTCGGTCAATTTGCTTCAGAAATTCGTTCTAAACGCCCACCAGAGCCATATAAAGGTAAAGGTGTTCGCTATGAAAACGAACAGATTCTGCGCAAAGAAGGCAAGAAGAAGTAGAGGCAACTATGATAACTCACGTGAATTATTCTTGCGCCGCAAGGCCAGAAACCGCAATCAGCTTAGCAAAGTTGCCAATGGTCGTCCTCGCTTGACGGTGCATCGTTCATCCAAGCATATTTATGCACAAATCATTGATGATGTGCGTGGCGTCACTTTGGCTTCGGCGTCGACTCTGGATAAAGACCTTAAAGGCAAGGTTAAGACTGGGGCAGATTGTAATGCCGCGGTATCTGTTGGCAAACTGGTCGCTGAACGGGCTAAGAAAAGCGGTGTGGACACAGTTGTGTTTGATCGCGGCGGTTTCATTTATCATGGTCGGGTAAAGGCGCTTGCAGATGCAGCGCGTGAAGCCGGCTTGAAATTCTAGGAGGAAAGCATGGCTCGTAACGAAGCACGTGACAATCAGCGCGAAGAAACAGAACTTGTTGATAAGCTGGTTGGTATTAACCGTGTCGCTAAGGTGGTCAAAGGTGGTCGCCGGTTCGGTTTTGCTGCTCTGGTTGTGGTAGGCGATAACAAAGGCCGTGTTGGGTTTGGTTCTGGTAAGGCAAAAGAAGTGCCTGAAGCCATTCGTAAGGCTACCGAAGCTGCTAAACGGAATATGATCCGGGTGCCTCTTCGTGATGGCCGTACCTTGCACCATGATATCGAAGGCCGGTATGGTGCAGGTCATGTCCGCTTGCGTTCAGCGCCTGCTGGTACAGGGATTATTGCGGGCGGTCCAATGCGTGCGGTGTTTGAAACCCTTGGGGTTCAGGATATCGTTGCTAAATCCATTGGCACATCAAACCCACATAACATGATTAAAGCGACTTTTGCTGCGCTTAAAGCAATTCAGGCACCGCGTGCTGTTGCTGCCAAGCGTGGTAAGCGGATGGCGGATATTGTGACAAGTAAGCGAAACAAATCAGACACTTCTAGCAAGGCCGCTGAGGCCGCTGAAGCATAAGTAAAGGGGATTAGGTATGGCAGCGAAAGCAACAGTGCGAGTGACCCAAACCGGTAGCCCAATTGGACGCAGGGCTGATCAACGGCAGACGTTGATTGGACTTGGGCTCAATAAGATTGGCCGCTCAAAGGTATTGGAAGATACACCAGCGATCCGTGGGATGATTAACAAAGTTTCTCATCTTGTCCGGACAGATGAACAGAATTAAGGGTGGCCAGCAATGAAACTCAATGACATCAAAGACAATATTGGCGCTCGTAAAACAGGTAAGCGCCTTGGCCGCGGCATTGGCTCCGGTAAAGGCAAAACCTCAGGTTCTGGTCATAAAGGCCAAAAGGCGCGTTCAGGTGTAGCAATTAACGGGTTCGAGGGTGGCCAAATGCCGATTAACCGGCGGTTACCTAAGCGCGGCTTTAATAACATTTTCCGCCGCCGTTTTGCCATTATCAACATAGGCGGTCTTCAGAAAGCTATTGATGAAGGTAAGCTGGATATCAAGAAAGCCATCGACAGTGCGGCTTTAGTTGCCTCAGGTATGGTGACAAATCCGCGTGATGGTATTCGTCTCTTAGGTCAGGGTGAAATCAAAGCCAAGGTTACGATACATGTGGCTGGGGTTTCGGGCTCTGCTAAAGAAGCAGTGGAAAAAGCTGGTGGATCAGTGGTTGTCGAAGAGAAATCAGCCAAATCCGAGCCATCAGATAAGGAAAGTGGCAAGTCCTAATGGCTAAAGCCCCGGATAGAATGGCTGTAGGCGCCGGTTTAGGCGCTTTTGGCAAGGCGAGCGATCTCCGCCAGCGTATTATGTTTACGCTTGGTGCTTTGATTGTTTATCGCCTTGGCACTTATATTCCAGTTCCGGGGATTAACCCACAAGTCCTAAACGATATCTTTAGCCGCAATTCTTCTGGCATTCTGGGCATGTTTGATATGTTCAGTGGTGGATCACTAGGGCGGATGACAATCTTTGCCTTAACCATCATGCCATACATTACGGCATCAATTATTATGCAGTTGATGACCTCTATCGTGCCAAGCCTTGAGACTTTGAAAAAAGATGGCGAAGCTGGTCGTAAGATCATCAACCAATATACCCGTTATCTTACGGTGTTTTTGGCAACTGTTCAGGGTTATGGCATTGCTGTGGGTCTTGAACAAGCTGAAGGCGTCGTGTTTGACCCTGGCATGTTTTTCCGCGTAACTACGGTGGTTACACTGGTTGGCGGTACCTTATTCCTGATGTGGCTTGGTGAACAGATCACACAGCGCGGTGTTGGTAATGGGATTTCCCTTATTATCTTCTCTGGGATTGTTGCCAACTTGCCTAGCGCCTTGGCCGGCACCTTTGAATTAGGTCGAACAGGGGCATTGTCTCCGTTTTTGATTTTGTTCTTTTTGGTAATGGCTATTGGCGTTATTGCCTTTATCGTCTTTATTGAACGGGCGCAAAGGCGCATTTTGGTGCAGTATCCGAAACGCCAAATGGGCAATAAGATGTTTGGTGGCGAATCTTCACATTTGCCGCTTAAGGTTAATGTGCCTGGGGTAATCCCACCGATCTTTGCTTCATCGCTTTTGCTGATGCCAGTGTCGGTATTAAGCTTGACTAATACTGCTGATGGCGGTGCTGGCTGGCTGGTGACCTTGAATGCACTTCTTGGCCGTGGTCAGCCGCTATATCTGGCTATCTATATCGCCTTGATTGTGTTCTTCGCCTTTTTCTATACAGCGATTGTGTTTAATCCATCTGAAACCGCAGAAAATCTGCGCCGCTATGGTGGGTATGTTCCAGGGATACGTCCCGGTAAACCAACCGCAGATTATCTGGATTATGTGCTTACCCGTTTGACCGTGCTTGGGGCGGCCTATCTATCTGCAGTTTGTGTGTTGCCTGAGATATTGATTAGCAACTACAGCGTGCCGTTTTACTTTGGTGGAACCAGCCTTTTAATTGTTGTCACGGTCACTCAAGACACAGTTACGCAAGTGCAGTCGCATTTAATGGCGCATCAGTACGAAAGCCTTATCCGCAAATCTAACCTAAGGGGGAAAAACAGATGATCTTGATTCTTTTTGGCCCTCCAGGGGTTGGTAAAGGCACTCAGGCTGCCAGATTAACGGAAACCCGTGGCTTGGTTCAGTTATCAACAGGTGATATGTTGCGTGAGGCCATTGCCAATGGCACGGAACTTGGTCGCAAGGCCAAATCTGTTATGGATGCAGGTAAGTTGGTGGCAGATGATATTATCATTGGGATGATTGCGGAACGCTTATCGTCACCAGAATGTGCCAATGGCGTTATCCTAGACGGATTTCCCCGCACGATAGAACAGGCCAAAGGCTTGGATAGTATGCTGGATGATATGGGTCTGAATATAGACCGGGTTATCGAAATGCAGGTAGATGAAAGTATTCTTGCTGACCGTATCAAAAAACGGGCGCAAGAATCAGACCAGGTTCGTGATGACGATAATGTTGAGGTGCTCAAAAAGCGTCTCAAGGTGTATCATGAAAACACGGCTCCAATTATTCCTTATTACAAGGATGGGGGCAAAGTAAGTGTTGTTGACGGTATGCAACCGATTGAGGATGTTGCCGCAGCAATTGATAAGATTCTTAACGGTCAGGAGGGCTGACCGAGCTTGACTGTAATTCGCTTATGGCTATAATTCGCGCTTTAGTTTATGTGGTAGTGCGAAAGACCCCATAAGAACAAGAATTCCGGTCGTTATTGTAAAAGGAGAAGGCAGTGGCTCGTATTGCTGGTGTCAACATACCAACGAAAAAAAGGGTAAAGATTGCCCTGACCTATATTCACGGAATTGGCTCAACATCTGCCAATAAGATCTGTGATCAGGCTGGATTATCTGAAGAGAGACGCGTCAATGACCTCACCGAGGATGAATTGACACGGATCAGAGATATCATTGATGCTGATTTTCTTGTTGAGGGGGATTTACGCCGCCAAACATCGATGAGCATTAAGCGTTATTTGGACTTGGGATGTTTGCGTGGCCTGCGCCATCGCCGCAACTTGCCAGTTCGTGGTCAGCGAACCCATACCAATGCTAGGACACGCAAAGGTCCGGCAAAGGCTATCGCTGGCAAGAAGAAATAGGGCGGACAGGAGAGCATTATGGCAAAGCAACCAACCCAAGGACGTGTCAAACGCCGTGAGAAAAAGAATATCACGAATGGCGTAGCGCATGTTAATTCGTCCTTTAATAACACTAAAATCACCATTACCGATGTTCAGGGTAACGCCATTTCATGGTCTTCCGCTGGCGGCATGGGGTTTAAGGGTTCAAGGAAATCTACCCCTTTTGCGGCACAGATGGCTGCAGAAGATGCTGGGAAGAAAGCCATTGAACATGGAATGAAAAATATTGATGTGCAGGTGAGTGGCCCAGGAACAGGACGTGAATCTGCCCTGCGTGCGCTGCAGGCGGTCGGCTTTAATATCAGCTCGATCCGTGATGTCACACCAATTCCCCATAACGGGTGCCGCCCGCGTAAGCGTCGGCGCGTCTGATCAATTTTCAGACCGCAAGGTAACCCATTTCCTCAGCCCTGAACTGGCGGCTGATGGCAGGCATGAAAGAAGGAAACTGGCTATGATCGAATTGAACTGGCAGGAATTAAAAAAACCTGAAAAGCGCAACATCAAGTATGATGAGTTGAACGCAAATAAAGTCACCATGACCATTGAGCCGTTTGAGCGTGGCTTTGGTGTGACTGTTGGCAACGCGCTGCGCCGCGTTTTGCTATCCTCGCTTCAGGGGGCAGCGATTACTTCTGTTCAGATCCAAGGCGTTCTGCATGAATTTTCCTCTATCGCTGGGGTGAACGAAGATGTGACAGATCTGGTTCTTAACCTCAAAGGTGTTGCGGTTAAGATGTCGGTCGAAGGTCCAAAGCGTTTGCGTTTGAATGCCGAAGGCCCATGTGTTGTTAACGCTGGTATGATTAATACTGTTAATGGCGTTGAGATCATGAACCCTGACCATGTCATCTGTACCCTTGATGAGGGTGCAACTCTTGGGATGGAACTGACTGTGAATATGGGCAGTGGTTACGTCCCTGCTAGTGCAAACAAACATGAAGACCCGCCCATTGGTTTGGTTCCAATTGATGCCATCTATTCGCCAATTCGTCAGGTAGCTTACAAGGTGGAAAACACCCGTGTTGGCCAGCGTACCGATTTTGATAAACTGATTTTAACGGTTGAAACTGATGGTTCAGTCAACCCAGAAGATGCCGTAGCATTTGCTGCGCGGATTATTCAAGATCAGTTGCAATACTTTATCAATTTTGAAGAGCCAAAAACGTCACAGGCCGCCGAAGAAATTGATCAAATTCCGTTTAATCGCAATCTTTTGCGGAAAGTTGACGAGTTGGAATTGTCCGTGCGTTCTGCTAATTGCTTAAAGAACGACAACATTGTCTATATTGGTGATTTGTGCCTGAAAACAGAGCCTGAAATGTTGCGGACACCAAATTTTGGACGTAAGTCCCTTAACGAAATCAAGGAAGTCCTGCAAGGCATGGGACTGGAACTTGGAATGGATATCCCGTATTGGCCTCCTGAAAATATTGAGGAATTGGTCAAGCGTCTGGATGAACCTTTCTAAGCGACCTGTCACGCAAACTGGAGAATTCACATGCGCCATCGTATTTCTGGTCGGAAACTGAACCGTACGTCACAGCACCGTCAAATGTTGTTTCGTAATATGTCTCAGGCATTGATCCGCCACGAACAGATTGTTACCACTCTTGCTAAGGCACGCGAATTGCGTCCTGTAGTTGAAAAGTTGATCACCCTAGGAAAGCGCGGCGATCTTCATGCTCGGCGTCAGGCATTTGCCCGTCTTCGGGATGATGCCATGACGGCAAAGCTGTTTGAAACGCTTGGCCCCCGCTACGCTGAGCGCAGTGGCGGTTATACTCGCATTATCAAGGCTGGCTATCGTTATGGCGATGCCGCGGCTATGGCTGTGATTGAGTTTGTTGATCGTGACGAAGAAGCACGCGGACTTGGCGATCAAAAAGAAGAACTGGTAGAAGAAACCGCCTAGTTGCTTCGCCATTGTTATGAAAGAATTCCCAAAGGCCGGTTTTCATACCGGCCTTTTTGTTTCATACTTTGCCTATGACAACTTCACCATTGGATAATTTGTTTTCAGATCAAGTCGCTCGTCCGCTAGCAGACGTATTGCGCCCTCATCATCTCAAAGATGTGGTGGGGCAGGATCATTTGCTATCAGAAAACGGCCCATTAACACGCATGGTGATGGCGGCAAAACAGGAAAAGCCTTTTCAGTCCCTCATTTTTTGGGGTGCACCAGGAACAGGAAAGACAACAATTGCCCGATTGTTAGCAGATGAAATTGGAATGCGGTTTGAACCCGTATCCGCTGTCTTTGATGGCGTGGCTGAACTGCGTAAAATATTCGCTCGTGCGCGTGAGCATCGTTCTGCTGGCGAAAAAACCTTATTGTTTGTTGATGAGGTGCATCGCTTTAACAAAGCTCAGCAAGACGGATTATTGCCCCATGTTGAAGATGGTTTAGTGACCCTAGTAGGGGCAACAACGGAAAACCCTAGCTTTGCCCTTAACGGGGCTTTGCTTTCCCGTTGTCAGGTTATGGTGCTTAATCGATTAGATGAGCAGGCACTTGATCAAATTATGATTAGAGCTGAAACACATTACGGTCTGAAATTGCCTTTAAATGCGGCGGCTCGCGCTATGCTATGTGCGTTAGCAGATGGCGACGGCAGATATTGCTTAAACGCGGTAGAAACCATCATGGCACAGAGTGATGCTGATACACCAGCGATGCCGCCTGAAGAATTGTCGCGCATCCTTACGCGCCGCGCTATTGCTTTTGATCGGGATGGGGAACAACATTATAACCTCATCTCGGCGCTTCATAAATCCTTGCGATCTTCAGATGCTGATGCGGCGTTATATTGGTTTGCCCGTATGGTGGTTGGCGGTGAGGATTTGCACTATGTGTTGCGCCGTTTGACTCGATTTGCCGCTGAAGATATTGGCCTTGCTGAACCCGAAGCGGTGCCGCGATCTATTGCCGCTTGGCAGAGTTATGAGAGGCTTGGCTCCCCTGAAGGAGAGTTATCCATTGCACAACTGGTGCTTTATCTTGCCACAGCGCCAAAATCCAATGCGTCCTATGTGGCACTCAAAGCGGCGTTGCGAACAGCAAAAGACACGGGATCCTTGCCGCCACCTGCGCATATGCTAAATGCCCCCACAGGTTTAATGAAGGAGTTAGGCTATGGGAAGGGTTATGTTTACGATCATGAAATGCCTGATGGTTTTTCAGGTCAGAGTGGGTTTCCAGATGATATGCCGCGTCAGCAATTCTATGATCCCCCTGATCGTGGGTTTGAACGCGATATCCGGAAACGCCTAGATTGGTGGGCTAAGCGCCGCACAAATCCCGAGAACCAGATTGATCCCAAGCGCCACAAAAATCAGGGTGGCACAGAATGACAATCCATAAAAACAAAGGCTATGATCTTTTTGTCGGTATCGACTGGTCAGGCGCAGTAGGTGAGTATCATCACGGTATTCAAGTGGCTTGCCTAACTGCTGATGCCTCACATCCCACCTTGGTCAAGCCGCCAGTTGGTCGTGCTTGGTCACGCCAAAGCGTCATCGATTATCTCACTAAAGAGGCTAAGTATCAAAACGTGCTAGCAGGTATTGATTTTGCTTTTGCTCATCCGTTTATGGATCAAGGGGGATATTACCCCGGATATGGGGAATCGCCACCTGATCCTTCTGCGTTATGGCAGATGGTTAATCAGATAGGCCAAACCCATAATGATGGTGCACATTATTATGGTGGGGTGATTTTCAGGCATGATGACTTGGGTCAATATTATAATCATCATAAATCACCACCCAAGAATAGTGATGGAAGTCGGAGAGATTTATTTGT
>Ga0181585_10002642_pt1 | contig 15938 bp, 8 predicted proteins | sample 071ome_29_FD_132469 | JGI IMG/M metagenome (GOLD analysis project Ga0181585, IMG submission 132469) | Coastal salt marsh microbial communities from the Groves Creek Marsh, Skidaway Island, Georgia - 071407BT metaG (megahit assembly) | ecosystem: Environmental > Aquatic > Marine > Intertidal zone... | reverse complement strand
CGAGGAAGCGGAGGCAGAGGCCCGCGCGAGAGCGATGGTGAACATGTCGAGGATGGCGGCGAGCGCGCGAGGTGGGGATGTCATGGGGAAGATTCCTTCGGATATCCTGCCGCTGTTGTTGCGCCTACCGAGCGCTGAGGGTGACGTCGAGGCGCTTCGACGAAGCGCTGAGGGCGTCGAAGCGTGGAAGGATGCGTTATCGAGAGGTTTGCTTCCGGATGTCGACGTGATGTGGCCCGAAGATGATACGTTTCGCGAAGCGTTGATCGAGGCGTTGGGGGATTTGGATATGGCGCGGTTTACTCGGCGGTTTCCGCCCGTGTTGGACACGCTCATGAAGAACATCTTGGATATTTTGTACATTTACGAGCAAGAACGCGTGGATGAGGGTGAGCCGGAGATGCCTCCGAACGATCCGCAGGATGCGCAGTCTGGGAACGAGGGTGAGGGTCAAGGCGAGTCGCAGGGCGACGGCGGTGGAGAGAGCTCCGAGGAGGAGGGCGACGGGGAATCGAGTCAGACGAAGGGTCAAGGAGGCGCCGGCGGCGAAGACGGCGAAGATAACGTCGACGAGTTTGACATGACGGTGGATGGTGACCCCGACTCGGCGGCTCAGGAAGCGGCAGAGCGAGCCAAGGAAAAGAATAAGGAAACCGTCTCAAAGCTCATGGAGGAGTTCAAGGAACAGTGGGAGCCGGCGGTCGATAAGCTTGACAAGGCGGCGAAAGCGTTCGAAGGGCTGGACTTGGAGGATTTGGCAGATGGACCAGAAGGGTTCGATCTCACCCGTGGTCTCTGGCAACAAACTGGATGGAAAGAGCTTGACTCGCTTCGCAAAAAGCTTCAGGATTTGCGAGAGCTGCGCGACATGGTTCGCAGTCTCGGCAGAGGAAGTGGACGAGGTCCGCTGCGTCGCGCGCCGCGGCAACGCGAGCGTCAAAACTTCCCTATGGGTCTCGTTCGAAGCCCGGTGGAACCGGAGCAAACCTCTGGGTTGTGTCGCTCTGACGATTTGTCTCGCATGATGCCGAGCGAAATGGTGCTCCTGGCGTCCAAGTCTCCCCAAGCGCGCCTCTTGCACTTTGCTCGACGCGCTGAGAGAACCTTACTCTCGTATGAGCGCGTCGGCTGGGCCGAGGAAACTGCGGTCACGGTCGAGGGGTTCGAGACGCGACCGGCGGCGGAGTCCGGGCCAATCATCGTCTGCCTCGACACGTCGGGCTCCATGATGGGCGCTCGCGAAACCGTCGCCAAAGCCATGGTGCTAGAGTGCATGAGACAAAGCCGCTCTCAGCAGCGCGCGTGCTACTTGTACTCATTCAGTGGCCCCGGCGATTGTCAAGAGCTCGAACTCAAGCTCAACTCTTCGGGACTCTACGGTTTACTAGAATTTCTCACCGGTAGTTTCCACGGTGGCACGGACGTCGACGAACCGTTCAATCGCGCCCTCGCGCGCTTAAACGAAGCTGAGTGGTCCAACGCAGACATCCTTCTCGTCACCGACGGAGAGATCGCACCACCTGAGCAGAGCATCATCGACAGCCTCAACCTCGCCAAGGAGGAGCTCGGCTTGAAGGTGCACGGATTGCTCGTCGGCGAAGCTGGCAACGCCGAAGTCGTCGAAACCATTTGCACTCACGTTCATACGTTTAAGAGTTGGTCAGCTGTCGGAGGCAAACCTTAACCTTAGAAGGTACCGGTACACTTTCATTTTTATTCGCACGAATCCGTTTCGCTGTAATTTACCACGCAATTCTATTCACGGGACCTCGTTAGCCTCACTCGTCGGCGCGCAGCATGCACGCGCTTCTGCGCGCGCGGAACGCCGGGACCGCCTCCCCGGTCGCCTTCCGCGTCGCGTGCGAGCGCAAGCGTTCGATGGCACAGCTGACCCTCGACGATGGCTTCATCAATCGCGACGGCGACGACGCCGGGCCGACGTGTTTCGACCTCGATTCGGTTGAGAAGCGGTACCTCTTGGTCGGTGTCATCGACGGTGGTGCGCGCGTGTACGACACGGAACGCTTCGATGGGGGCGACGGAACAAAGAAGTATGAATTAGTGTGCGTCGTCGAGGGCGCCGGGGCGCGAACGACCACGAGACGGGAAGAAAGAGATGCGGGTGGAAGCGACGGCGTCACGACTTCGGCGTATGGAGACGCCTTCGTGAGCGAGACGCGAGGGCACAAATACGCGACGTCGTGCGTACGGTGGTTTCCGAACGATACGGGGATGTTTTTCACCGGATCGTACGATGGGGCGGTGAAGTGTTGGGATGCAAACTGTTTGGTGGTGGCGAGCGAGACGACTTCAGAAAAGAAGTGTCGAGCCGTGGCGTTGAGCTCGAGAGCGACGACACACTCGTTGGTGGCGATTGGATCGGACGATGCGGTGGTGAAGCTCTGGGATCCGGCGTCGAACGTCATCGCGCATACGTTATCGGGACACCGTGGAAGCGTGCATGCGATCGAGTGGTTGATGTCGAGCGAGTATGCGTTGGCGACGGGCGGCGCCGAAGGAGACGTGAGGATCTGGGATATTCGACGCGCGGGGTCGTACATGATTTTCGATCGGCACAACACGCAGCCTACGGCGTACGTGGACGCTATTAAAGATGCTATGTATGCGGGGACGAGCGGGACGAGTGGAATCATCGAGGCTGGGCCAAAGCCGGCGTCGAGGAAGAACGCCGACGCCGTTCCGGATCATTTGCGTACCGACGCAGTAAGAAGATGCTCGTCGTCGGGCTGGCGTAGGAACAGTGACGGCGGTACCGGTGGCGGCGGGATGAAACGATCGCGTGAGGGCGGTTGGGGTGGCTGGGGCGTCGGTTTCCGCGGACCAAAACGATCGCCGAGAGACGGCGAAGGCGCGAGCTCGTCGAAGCTCTTTCCTTCGCGAGATGGTTATTCATCCGTTGCTGCCCCAGCGCACGACGGACAAGTGAGCGGACTCAAGGTGACACCGTGCGGAATGTTCATCATATCCACCGGGGCGGATGGACGCGTCAGGAGGTGGGATTTATCTAGTGGATTGAACACGTACACGCCGTACGAAGAAGCGCAAGGCGCAATCAACACGGCGTCCGCATGTCAAATAGCCATCACGGGCGATGGCGAGCGTCTCTTCGTGCCTTGTCTCGGAGGAGAAGTGCGCGTTTTTCGCACGCACACCGGTCAACAAGAAGACAGATTACGTGGCCACATGGATGACGCTCTGGCGTGCGCGTATAAGGACGCCGACGCGGCGCTTCTCACCGTTGGCAAGGACCAGAACCTTTTGGTCTGGCAATCCTCCGAAGGGCGCGGCGAGGAGCGCGAGATCCCAGGTGACGCGTGGAGCGATGACGACGAACCCGAAACCGATGCGTACGGGCGCCCGTCGGTTGTCGCCGATCCCAACTCACGTCACGCTGGCATCCGCGGGCTCGGATACCGATCCATTGCGCCGAATCGGAATGGATAAATGGGCAGCGGCGCGTAACGCGACGCCGTCGCCGACGACGTCGCGGCGAGAGACGCGAGCCAACGATAAATAATTAGCATCATAGCGACATTTATTAGAATTGCATTCGTGTTGTAGTCTAGAAGAAAGAGACGACTCGTAGTCATGTACTCGCGCCTTCGATTCGATTCGCGCAAAAAATGTAGCCCAACCACCCAACCACTCCACAACTTCACACCGATGCCAGCTCAAAGACCGAAGGCCTCGACGCCGTCGCGCTCGCAAGGCACCAAAAAGTCCGCGGGCGTCTCCAAGAGAAACGCCCCGTCGTCTGTTTTCGATCGAGTCGGAAGCGGTTTACGCGCCTTTCGTTCAAACGCGATGACTGGACTAGGCTCAAAGATGCGCGCCTTTGGTTCAAACGTCGGCGGCCACCGACGACGATCTCAGGGTGGTGATCTGCGAGCGCGTGTTACCGATCGGCACGCGCGCGCGGTGGGCATCAACGCTCGATTGGGTGACGCCCGTGGGTCGGAGCAAGAGCGCTGGCCTCGCGGACAGATCGTCGGCGTCGACGACGATTTGTTGTCGGGCGATTTGCGAAGACGTATTTCATCTGGATCCAAAGCAGCGGTGACGACGAATAAAAAAGTTGATGATAAAGATCGTAATTTACGAGGCGTCGTCTCCTCGGGGCGTAAAGGCGCGAGCGATAAGCATCGAAAGTGTGACCGCGGCGTGCATCAGCTGTTGCGTCGACTTCAGTTGGAAAAATTCGCGCCGATGTTTGCCAAGGAGGAGATTGACATGCACAGCCTTCGCGCGATGAGGGATAAAGATTACCACGCGTTGAAAATACCGATGGGTCCGAGATTGAAGATTCAAGAAGCGATTCGTAGATAGGTTTAGAGTTCCGTGACGGCTTGTCTGTAAATGTAACGTGTATACGATGAAACGACGACGAGGTCATTCCTCATAAACTGACTGACGACGACAGGCAAACGCCGAGGTTGGGAAGAGCGCAAACAATCAAAACAACGGTTACGACGACAGGCGAACGTCGAGGTTGGGAAGAACGCAAACAATCAAAACAAAGATTACGACGACATGTCCGACGAGTACTCCAGAACTGTGAAACTGTCCGATGACTTGAGCTACGTGCCACCGACGGCGCCGCTACCATCTTGGCTCAAAGGCTTCTTTGTGACGACGATGCAGCACGGCGAAGATGCGGTGGTGAAAGCCGCCGTGGAGGCGTCTAACATTTTGAACGACTACTGGTTCAAGATGGCCTACGACGCGCATCGTCTGGATGGAGAAAAACCGTATGACAAAGCCGAAGCGATGTGGATCCCTGGCGTCGATCACTGCGCGTTCGTCGCGTTGCGCCCTGACGATAACGACGTCAATGTCTACCTCGTCGGTAAAGCCATCATCGAAGAGTGTAGGACGGGCGCCGATTGGAAACAACCCACGTCGGTTTGCCGCATCGTTCCGGTAGAAAAGACGGCGAGCGAACTCGATTTTGAACGTCTCGCGAACGAAATGTGCGCCAAGCACTTTCCCAAACGCTCAGCCGACGAAGAGCCAATCACCTTTGAAGTCCACTACGAAGAACACGGCGCTTTACACCACCTTCGTGCCAGCGACGTCAACCGTACAATCGCCAAGTACGTTCCGGATGTCGGCTACGAGGTGAATTTGAAGAACCCAAAGTACACAATCATGTGCATCAACGCCGGTGGTTCTTTCATGATGTCCGTCGTCGAGCAATACGACGCTTTACGTCACTTCAACGTCCACACCGCCGTGCACGAAAAGCTTTCCGACACCGTACCGGCGTCGAGCCAACCAGCCGCGTGACTCTGCGTTTACGTTCCGAGTTTACGCGCCGCGCCCGCGACGACAATCGCGACGACGGACGAAACATAAGATTTTACAACGATTCATCACTCTTCTTTTCCTTACCCATTCACAATCATCTGTCCACGGCGTCGATGAATCCCTCTCATTGCCGCCTCGGTCCGATATAAAGTCCGACTCGTTCGTTCGTTTAGAAGACGACCCGCGACGCCGAAATTCCATAAAATCCATCCAGTCTCATCCAGGGGTACTGGTGGGCGGCTGGGTGCTCTACTGAAGAGAGGATAAGCGAGATGATTAATCCGCCTCGTGCGCACTGCGCGCCGCGCGACGCCGACGGAGCGGACCCCCATCCGATCGTCGACACGCCATGCCGGCGTCCAACTTTGAAGCCTCCCTCGCCGGGGCGATCGTCGACGCGCTCAAGACGTCGCCGTTGTACGTGACGTTGCCGGCGCTGGTGACGACGCTCACGATTTTGATCTTCCTCCTGGACCAGCTGAGCCACGGCCCGCTCAAGCCGAGAAACTCCCCGCCGGTGATCAACGTCGCGCCGGTGTTCGGAGGAATGCTCGCGTTCCTCGCCGGACCGATCTCGCTGATGAAGAACGCGTTGCCGCGGTACGGTGAGGTTTTCACCGTTCCGGTTTTGCACAAGCGCATCACGTTTCTCATCGGGCCGAAGGTGAGCGAGTTCTTCTTCAAGGCGAAGGATACGGAGATGTCTCAAAAAGAAGTGTACGAGTTTAACGTTCCGACGTTTGGGAAAGGGGTCGTGTTCGACGTGGATCACACGACTCGAGCGGAACAGTTTAGATTCTTTGCGGACAGTCTCAAGAGCAACAGGTTGCGCATGTACGTCGGCATGATGGTCAAGGAGGCGGAGGACTTTTTCGCCAAGTGGGGCGACGAAGGCGAGATTGACTTGTTGGAACAACTCTCTGAGCTCATCGTGCTCACGGCGTCGAGATGCTTGCTCGGTCGCGAGATTCGCGAGACGCTCTACTCTGAAGTGACAGAGTTGGTACACGACTTGGACAAGGGCATGGTTCCGCTCTCAGTCTTCTTCCCGTACGCCCCGATCGAGCCGCACCGCAAGCGCGACGCCGCGCGCAAAAAGTTGGCCAAGATTTTTGACAAGGTTATCCAATCTCGACGCGAAAGCGGCGCGAGCGAACCGGATGTGTTGCAAACCTTTATCGACGCTAGGTACAAGGATGGCAGCAAGCTCACGAATGACCAAGTCCTCGGTATGCTCATCGCCGTCCTCTTCGCCGGCCAACACACCTCCTCTATCACCTCTACCTGGACCGGTCTCCTCTCCATCGAGAACAAGGATCGCGTGATCCCGACCTTGGAAAAGGAGCAAATTGCCGTCATGAAGAAGCACGGCAAGGAGCTCGATTTCGATATTTTGGCGGGCATGGACGAGCTCCACTTTGCCGTCAAGGAAGCGTTGCGCATGCACCCGCCTCTCATCATGCTCCTTCGCATGGCCCAAGTTCCGTTTGAGGTTGAAACTTCCACCGGTAAGAAGTTCACCGTGCCGAAGGGTCACATTGTAGCCACCTCTCCCGCGTTCGCTCACCGTCTCGAGTCTGTGTACACCGATCCGGACCAATACAAGCCGGAGCGTTTCCGCGAACCGAATCCCGAAGACAAGGGCGCATTCGCCTCCTTCATCGGCTTCGGTGGCGGCCGGCACGGCTGCATGGGCGAGACTTTTGCCTACATGCAAATCAAAACCATCTGGTCCATCCTCTTGCGTAACTTTGAGTTTGAGCTCGTCAACGCCAAGGCTCCCGAGCCCGATCTCACCGGTATGGTTGTCGGTCCGGACCAAGCCAACAAGGGTTGCTACGTGCGTTTCCGCCGTCGCGTCCTCAAGGCGTAAGATTACGACGCTGACGACGAAGCGCAAGAAGATGACGACGACAAAGACGGGTCCAAATGAAGCGTCGGTCCGCGCCAGCCATTCCGTGAATACGCCCGCGCCCGACCGTTTCATCATCACTATTTTAATCGTCACGTCCACTAGTGTTGTTTTACCCATCCTCCCCCTTGTCCGCGCCCGTCCAACAACGCTCGATTCGTCCGCCCACGCACGCCGAACTCTCCATCCAAATTCCACCCTGACGACAAACGCGAGCTCCTTCAGCCATACCTCATTCACAGACTCTCACGACGCGCGCGCCCCCGCCGGTACGGCGTACGTTCCACGAACCATGCGCCGCGCCGGAAAGCTCGCGCGCGACGCTCTCACCCGCGCGCGTGCCGTCTCATCCGCGTGTGCGTCAACGACGTCGGCGTCACCGGCGCAGACGCATCACGAACTCGCCGCGCTGCGAGGTTTTCAGAGAGATCCAACTTGGACGCCCCGCTCGGGATCTGCGTCGTTTTATTCAACCAAGGCGGAGCGCGCCGCGAACCGCCGTCCGATTCTTCGTGGGGAGGACCTAAACGCGATCCGCGTCGAACCGGTGACGGCGGACATGGCGAAACGAGGGTCGTTGACGCCGACGGATGGAACGCTGTACGGCGAGCCGCCAGAGACGTGGGAAGAGAGAGAACGCGCGACGTTGGACTTGGACGCGATGGAGGCGACAGGAACCGGGACGACGGCGATGGATGAGATTGATGCATTACTCGAGGAGTTTTTACAGAGTGGGAAGATTGAGGGGTCGCCTTTACCATCGTTGGAGGAAATCATGGCGGTCGGGCGGTCGACGGGCGAGGAGGAGGAGGAAGAAGAAGAAGAGGAAGAAGAGGACGAAGCGGGAGGCGTTCGACGACGAAAAGGCGATGAGACGCCGGTAAGAGTCCCGATCAGGGACTCTGCGGGCAGAAGCTACGGTACAGGGAAACGTAAGACGGCGATCGCGCGGGTGTGGTTGACCCCGGGCGGTACCGGCGAGCACAAGGTGAACGGGCGACCATACGACGAGTACTTTTCGACTCCCGCCTCTCGAGCCGTAATGGTGGCGCCCTTCTTCGTCTCGGACACCCTCGGCGCGTTCACAGCCACCGTTGACGTTCACGGTGGTGGGGTCTCTGGTCAGGCGCAGGCGGTGCGTCACGGGGTTTCCGTCGCGTTGCAAAATTACGACCCGGCGTTTCGCCCGGCGTTAAAGGCTGCCGGATTTCTCACGCGCGACTCGCGCATCGTCGAGCGTAAGAAACCGGGCAAGGCCAAGGCGAGAAAATCATTCGCGTGGGTCAAACGTTAGCGAGAACAGAATTGAAATCGATATTAACATCATCGTTATTTAAGACGCGACGAAACCGAGTGTCGGGTGTGAACAGCGCGAATGCCGCGTTCTAAAAAGTGTTCCCTCCTTGACGCAAACCTCACAACAGACTAGTCGTCATGTCCCGCGTCACCCGCGCCATCGCGCGCGTCATCACGTCATCCTCGCGCACGAGCGCGATGGCGTCTGGTTTCGTGCACTCGACCGACGCGCGCATCGCCGTCGGCGTCACGGACTCGTTCGCGCGCGCAGCATCCAGCGCAGGCTCGCTGACGACTTTCCACCGAGGTTTTGCCGCCGACGCGACGACGAGCGCGCGATCTGCCTACGGTGTCACCGACGATAACGCGTATACCGTCTCCGAGGATGAGTTGGAGCTCGCGTCGACGAGCGAGCGGACGTCAGCGACGCGCGCCAAGCCGACGAAGAGGAAGAATCACATCAAACGCATGGCTCAGCGAGACGCGTTTCGCAGGGAGAATGCTCGGGTGCATAAAGAAAACGAACAGCGAGCGGCAATTTTGAGACAGGAGAAGCGGATAGAGCGTTGGAGGGCGGCGGCGGCGCGAAGGAGGGAGTACGACGGCGTGGGTGATGACGCGTAGAGCCTATTGTACTGTGTTAGGTTAGGCCTCTTGTAAAGAAGGCGAAGTGTTTATATTCGCGTTCACACGTTCTTCAGCGGCCTCGCGTGTGAATTCAGATGATGCGTGCGTGCGTGAATGATTACAATTGCTTTTTGTCTTGTGTTATACCGCGTCTGAGAAGCGCGTTCATCGACCGCGTTTTCAGACGCCGCGCGTGTGTATGTTTGGCTGCGTACAACTTGGATTGGTACAGTAGTAAAGTGTGATGATTTGTCTTGTCGTCGATTCTTCTCACTTTTTCCGAGAGTCTCTCGCCGAGGAATCCCACGCCTCGGGTTCCCAAGTTCCATCGAGTTTTTCCGGTGCGTTGAGCGTGTTCGCACCCGCGCCCGTGGCGCGACGAATGGGTTCAGCACTCGTCAACGCCGTGTGCATGGCGTGCGCAAACTTATCCTTGGCACGGTCGCCAAAGGAAAGGTTTGTCTCCTTGGGTGTGAGCTCCGCGGCGTCGAGGAAGCGATCCGTCGCCGCTTCCCACGAGAGTCTGTAAGAATCGTTCGCGCTGAGCGGTTCGGGATCCGTCGTCAACGCCTTGTGCACGCACTCGCTAAACTCTCGCGGGTTGTCGTAAACAAGACAATTTGGAAAGCTCGAAAAGAATTCATTGCTCGGATGCTTGGCGCACACGACAAACTTACCCATCGCTAAAGCCTCGGCGGTGGTGGTCGCGACGACGTCGGAAAGTGAAGGGTTGACAAACACCTTGTAGTCGTGAATGTCCTTGGCGGCGTGGTCCTTGCGTCCTCGGAAGTGTAATGGGAGATTTCTTTGCTCAGACGAGCTCTTAACGTCGTCGAAATCGTCGCCATTGCCGAAGACGTCGAGCTCCAGAGGATGATCTCTCCCGGTGTCACTCGCGTTGTGCTCTGACACCCGGTCGAGAAGTTCCTTGTATCCTTTACCCCAGACGACTTTACCAAGGAAATACGCCCCTTTGGAGAAGACTGGCTTGGATGCCTTGGAGGCGAGCTTCGGTTTCGGCGACGTCCGCCCTATGGACGCCAGCGGACCGTTGACCATTTCCACATTTTCAGACTGCTTTTTGCTCGCCTCGATAGCCTTCTTGGAACCGACGTCTAGGAATATCGGCGATACCCCGTGGACATTCATCGTCGTGCTCTTCGGAAACTCTTGCACGGCGTCCGAAAGCTTGATCACCTTGTGACAATGCACGCTCGAGACGACGTTGTTGACAAATCTCAGTGCCTTCTCCTTGATTGGTCCGTTTTCCTCCAATCGAACATAGTCTAGGTAATTCGTGTGAACGATGCCTACGACGTGCTTGAACTTGTCCGTCCAACGCTCGCCCGCGTGGTACCAGTTGAGATGCTCGGGCTCTTCCAAAACAGCAATGTCCGCGTCGCGATCGCCCGGAATGTATGACGTCAAGTCGCCCACCGGAATGATGGAGTACTTATCCGTCGCGTATCTCCCCGGATAAAAGGACAATTTCATCTCCGGCTTGAACCCACACCGCTCCTCGACCCACTTTTTCACGTATTCTCCTTGTTCTTCGGGAGTGTTGAAAATCATGTTCGGGTGCACGATGGCTTGTTCCTTTGGCGCCAAAAACGGAATGACAAGCGTCACGTCGTGAATGCCTCTTCGGGCGAGATAAGCCGCGCGGAGGAGCGGGTTGACAGCCGTTCCTGTCATCCACGGTAGTGTAGCCGTGGTGACGATGGCGACCGAGCGTCCGGGCTCGCGAATCGACCGGGGCATATCCTTGCCGTTGGCGGCGCGAGCCATCGTCTCCCTCGCCTCGAGCGCCTCAGCAGACGTCAACTCCTTACTCTCAGATCTCTTGAGCATGACCCCGGGGCTCGACAGACTGGCGTCGTGCGGAGAAGAAATCATCACCTCATCTGATTTACCGGCGAGTCGTCGAACGGCGTTCTGTAACTCGTTCTGCAACTCGTTCATCTTGGGTAGACTGGGCGGTCGGGGAAGCCTCGCCGTGATTTCCTTTTTGAAATTGTCGAAGACGTTGACGTTGTCGCTGCCCTCGACAACAATTGAATCATTCCTAGGCGGCGGCGGCTCGGAAGTCGACGGGGCAGTGTCCCGAACATCATCCAGGGACGCGCTCTTCGTCATGCGCGGCGGCCCGGGCGACACCGGGCGTCTTCCTGGAGACGCCTTGGGCGTCGTCGGCGGTTTCGGCGCAGCCGTCTCGACGCTCATCCCCGCGCGATCAATCGTCTCCGACTGCGCCCGTCGACGGTTGATCTGCCTACCACTCCACCGCTCACTTTGTTGTCGCTTCTGCTTCGCCTCCTCCTGGCTCTGATTCGCGCTTATCGCCTTGAAAACGTCCCACTCTTCGCCCCATTTCGGAATGGATGGCGCGCGCGGCATCGATTTCGCAATCAAAGCTTGCAAGTCCTGCGTCGACCTCCTCGACTCTGACCCGCGTTCGTCATCCTCCTTGTCAACATCATCCGCCCCCGACATTCTCGGTCGTCTTCTCAACCGTTCCATGAACCGCGCGTCGTCTAATTTCGCCAACGAATCCTGACTCGCCCGTCTCGCCAGCTCCGTGATGGCGCTAATGCTCAGCTTCTTTTTTCTCCCAGCCCGTCTCGCCGCGTCCGCCTCTCCGTCCCCACCACGCGCGAGTTCCTCCGTCACCCCGGGAGACGACGACCGCGGGGCGGACCCGAACGAAAAGCTAAAGTTGCTCGCGTTCCACGCCCGCTCAACCTCTGAAGAAAAGTGTTTGTGGTGCCTATCCACCGCCGCTTTGAGTTGCTCCATGTTGAAGACGTCCCCGGGTGTTCTCGACCCGCTCGCCGCCGACACCGTCGCGCGTCGCTCGTCCGCGTCACCCGCCGCCGCCGCCGCCGCCGCCGCCGTCGGCGGTCGGCCTTTATCCCCGCCGTTTCCGCGCGTCATTTCGTTTCCCGCGTCCCCGTCCGAGTCGCTCGTCCGCGGGTTGGGCCTCACCCGAACGACCGGCCTCACCCGCGCGCGCGTCTCACCCCGATCCGTCCCGTCCCACGACGCGATGCGCGCGCGAGGGTTCCTCCTATCGTTCGTTCGTTCGTTCGTTCGTTCGTTCGTTCGTTCGATCGGCGTCGACACCGGGCCCGTCGCCGTCTCCCGTCTCGCGCTCGCGCGTCGAGGCCGAACGGATCGGTCGTTCAACATGGTACACACTGTTTACACATATATACAAGCACCACGATTTCCACGTCATCGATGCGTTCGATCGATCGGTGATTTTCCGGTTTCATCGCGTCGACGACGACCGACGCGCGCGCCCATCGATCGATCGATCGATGTCGCGCGTGAACCGAGTGTGTGTGTCTGTGTGTCTGTACGCATGTGTGTCTGTCTGTCTGTCTATCTGTATGTGCAAACAGTCACGAGTGTGGAGTCACGTTTTCCCGCGCGAAGACCATCTCATCCGTCTGGCGCGGGTCCGTCTCGCGAGAAGACGACGGATCGCCCGTCGACGACCGGGTTCCGTGGGCGCCGACGAGCGCGAAGGAAAGGGGCGCGAAGGAAGACGCGTCGACGCGGGTCGGTCGACGCCCGGGGAGGGAGCGCGCGGACGATCGATCGACCGGACGGACGCGAAGATTGAAGATTCTGGATTTTTGAGTTTTTGAGCTTTCGATTCGACTCGAAGCGTCTGTCGTTTTAAAACGTTCGTTCGTTCGTTCGTTCGTCGAGGCGCGACGACGAAGAACGCGCGCGCGAGTTTCTGTTGCGGTACCGTGAATTGGAGATAAAGGACCGACGGCGCGATGGGTGGTGGTGCGAGACGGCGAAGCGGTGGTAGCGTGTTCGCCGGACGAGGGGCGAAGACGGCCAAGGCGACCGCGGACATCGCGAGTCGAACGGCGGAGATCGTCAACGCGTCGGATCCGTTCGCGTTCGGGGCGAACGCCGGGGCGTTGTTCGATGATATCGACGGTGAAGTGCTCGCGGAGGATGGAAGCGACGAGGAGGAGCGGGAGGTTGAGCGGGAGAGGAAGAGTAAACTCGAGCGAGGGGTGAGCGTGTTCGAGCGGTTGCGCAGAGAAAAGGCGGAAGCCGAGCTCAAGGTTCGGGGCGAGGCTCGCGCGGCGGCGGCGGCGGCGACGGCGACGGCGGCGGTGGTGGAGGATAAACCCGTGGTGTTGACCGAGGCTCAACCGTCATCGTCTCCTCGCGACGCGTTCGATGGTCCCGAGACCGACGAAGAAGAGGAAGCCGAAGACCGAGACGACGTTCGTCTCGTCGAGCCAGAAAACGTGCGACCAGCCGAAGACTTGTTCGACGAAGTCGCTGGCCCGTCGCCGAACGGCAAACGAACGACGCGCGAACCAATCACAATGTCTCGCGGGGCAAAAGTGTCCAAGCGTAGCAAGACAGAGACGTTGCATGCGGATCCGCCGGCGAATAGACGTCGCCGAGAAACCAACGCCGCCGCAAGCACGCAGGAGAGGCAGACTGCCGTTCCGAAACCTAGCAAGAGCGCGGGTCAGAAGAAGACGATAGTGTCGCTGAAAGAGTTTGCAGGGGAGGATGACGACGACGCGAATGGAGTTTTGGGTGACGATGGGTTTGACGATTTGATGCCGCAGTCGGGTGCGCAACTCGCGGATATTGACGAAGCCAACTATGCCATGTCTGGATTAGTCGGCGTGCGTGACGTCAAGGAGAAGGTTAGAAGCGCGTGTAGCTTAGTGAACATGCTCGCCGATCAGCGAAAGAGAAGGCTCTTTGGCTCGTACGGTTTGCCTGTCAAACTAATCAGCGCCGCGCAAGACGCAGCGCTCGGTTCTCGTCCACCCAAGGCGCTGAAGTTCGCCTGCGCCGCCATCATGTACCTGGCGAGCATGGACTTGAAACCGCCGACAAACGATATTTTGCTCACAGCCAAGTCGGCGAACGCCATTCGATCCCTCTTGAGGGTTGTTCCTGGCGGCGCGTCGTCGACCGGAGACGCTTTGCAGCATCTGGTGAAGGGTGAAAACGCCGTGAGAAACGCTTTGCGCTCGCTCAAATTCTTGCCTCACGAAGCCAAGGATGCGCAAACCTTAGCCTTACTCGTGGCTCATCACACTTTGAAACAAGAACAAGACGCGGTGCTCGCGTCCGGTAAAGGTCCAGGATCGGTGGATGGCGAGCACACGTTTCGGTCCAAGATGACGCAGCAAGGCGCGCTCTTGGAGACGTGCAACCTCGTCCAAGACGCGGTGGAGACGCTCAATCGATTCGGCGCGGCGTGTTTCGCACCAACCTCCAACATCGACGGGCAGTCGGAGGATGAGTGCGAGATCGATGAACTGACTGCCAAGGCGGCCAAGGTGACGGCGCGTCTCTTCAGATGTTCTCGAGTGCTCGAGTGCGCGAGCTTCGAATCGTCGGCTTCGTGCGACGTCATCGCCTCGTCCGGCCTGCGCGGCGGTATCCCGGGAGATTCCGCTCGAGTACAAGTTTCGAGCGATACCACGGCGGCGAACGGGCCTTCGTCCTTGCGACTCATGCCCGTCGAAACGGGCCGATTCATGGCGAGCCCCCCGCCGAAGGGGGCGGCCGTTCCGGTTGAGGAGGCGGCTTCTCCGTCGCCCGTCGCCAAGAGTCGCATTCGTGGAGGCATCACGATGACTCCTCCGAGCACGCCACCCGTGGCGTCCAAACACGCGGGCGGTGTTCAGGTCACCGCAAACGACGACGACGTCCTCTTGGTGAGCACCGGGGCGACGCCGATGTCGTCGCCCGTGCCCATCGGCTTGCTCAAATCGAACAAGGCGGAGGGCCTGGAAAATTCCATCCAGTGGCTCTCCGATAACGGATTCCAGGCGACGCCCGTCAAGGCGGGCGCGCGACGCAGTGGCAACGGTGCCGCGATCGGCGGGCGCACCGCGTGCCGGGCTCTCGTGCAGGCGCTTCCGACGTTGGCAGCGGCGGCGACGGCAGCCATCGTGGGCGCGAAGAAGGGCGACGAAGTCTGCGGCGTTCGCATCGCCTACGACGGGGGCTTGGCCCTCGATCATCGCGTCGCGGTTGGTACGCTCAAATCCGTGCTCAGCGTGCTCACGAATGTCACCAACGAAAACCTCGACGGTTGCCGTTCCATCGTCGGCGACGGCGCTACCGAGGAGGATGGATTACTCGTCATCGCCTCGCTCGTGCCTTGGTTCGCGCTCTCGGTGGAGGGATACACCCTGCGCGACGCGGATGACGAGCGCACTCGAACGCCGACGAATGATTCTGGTTCACAACTGCTCAACGCCGCGCTCGTCTTGCTCATCAACATGGTTGAGGCGGACGCTGTCGGTACGACGAAGAAGCTTCGAAGCGCTGTCGTCGGATTACCCGCGCAGCGGACGCAGACATCCTTCGTCGAGATGCTCGCCAAGTTGTTTTTACAAAGCGGCGGGGGCGGCGCGATGGAGGATCCGCCAGTGGACGACGACGAAGACGGGAAATCGCAGCACGTCACGGCGGATATGATCAAGTCGTACACCGGAGACGACTCGGTTGGAAACGACGATCTCATCCTCCAGGCATACACGGGTCTCCTCTTGGCCTTTTTGATTGAAGACCACGCCGCGCTTCGCGCCGAAGTCGCGTCCATCTTTGGTGGACCGGCGCCTTTCCAGGCGCTCGCGGATACCCTCGAACGATTCCACGCGTTCCACGAGAGTCTCAATAGCATTTCCGCGGCGTCAAGCGAGCGTCTCATCAAGGTTGTCAAGTGGTTGTGTTAGGCGCCCCGGTAAAACAAACAAACTGGCGG
>Ga0181585_10002637_pt1 | contig 15951 bp, 18 predicted proteins | sample 071ome_29_FD_132469 | JGI IMG/M metagenome (GOLD analysis project Ga0181585, IMG submission 132469) | Coastal salt marsh microbial communities from the Groves Creek Marsh, Skidaway Island, Georgia - 071407BT metaG (megahit assembly) | ecosystem: Environmental > Aquatic > Marine > Intertidal... | reverse complement strand
TTCTTACCTGTCTTAATGAGATAACTAAATTTTTGATATCTTAAACTATCTTGTAACTTAATATTGTATGATAGGAATCCTTTGTTATCTAAATATGTTCCTCTTGGTACAAATGTAATTGTTTGATTGTCTGATAGTGTAACTGGATCAGAAAGTGTAATTGTTGTACCACTAATACCTGATACACGAATATCATCTGCACGAGTATATAATCCATCAACTACTAATTTAGATGAAAGCCTAATGTTCTCATCAGCTGTATCAATAACCACTGTTGTACTACTTGATACTGCGCCATTGACTACAGATGTAACCTCTGCTGGTTGATCCCAATCTCCAGATGATGGGATAAGGGTTTCATTGTAAGGAAATTCAACTTCTACTGGTTCATTAAAGAGCAATCTAAAAAAGATCTCAATACTATCTGCTGAACCTCTGAGCTTATAGAAGTCAATAATACGCTTATAAAGATTTCTTTTATTTACAGTAACATCTCTTGGAATAGCTGCAGCAATTTCTTTCTGCATGAGTTCTAAATAATTAGTCTCATTGGAATCTATGTCCATTGCCTTCTCGATGTTATTCATGACCCACGATGGACCTGGACCTACCCAGTATTTTACAATTGTTGTGAGTGTCGCTGTATAACCATTATATCCATTCAAGTTGAGAACAGCAAATGTCTTACCTATTTCTGATGTTGATTCTGCAAGAGATCCTGGTAGTTCATTACCATTTGTAATTGAAACATTAACATCATTTAATGTTATATTTGTTGTTGTACCATTTGGTGCTGTCAGAACGAGTGTAGAGTCTGCACCAGTTTCATCTGTAAAGAATCGATTGTTCTCATTGTTTGGATCTGGTATACGAAATCTTGCAAGATTATCTAATACAACGTCAGAAAAGCTTTCAGTCTCCTGATAGATAAACTCGTCCATATTCATGAACGCATAGTATGCCTCTAAGAAATCTCTAAGCTTATCTCTATCCTGGAGAATGTCAGCTGGTATCAGCTGGTCTAAACGGATATCCTCTTTGGTGGTGTGAAGAGTTGAATTTTCTAATTCGACTACACCTGGGGATAGAGATGTCTTATGAGCCATTACTTAAATCTCGATGTTGTTGTATATGTAATTGAACCTGAAGAACCAGCAACTGCGATTGTATCAATCTCTGGAGTAATCACAACAAAGTTGTTGTCAATTGCTATGAGCTGATCACGCTTTGGAGCTAGGTCTAAACTGTCTGGTAAGATTGTAATCTTAATTGCTGTTGTATTGTTTGGTCTAAAGCTTTGGAGAACAATCTTTCCTTGTGCTGGATATATTGTTCCTGCATCACTAATCACTGTTACATTTTGTCCACCTACAACTTTATAAACTATAACTCTTCTTTCTGTTGATCCTGCAATTGGTTCATCACCAAAGAAGTGTTCTGTATTTGGGTCAGTTGCTAGACCAAATGCAGTTGATGTGAGAATAAACTTTGTTGACTGTCCTGACTGATAGAAAGGAGCTACAAAAGTTTTTGTATGGTTCTGAAGATCTACATTACCATTTGAATCAAGTGTTGGTGTCACATATTGAAACATACGTGGTCTCACAATTGTATTCAATATTGCTGGATCAGAGTTGTCAATTGCTCTGGTGAGCTGTGAATGCCTAAACACACCATCGAACTTGTTCAGGTTATTGAAGTTGTAGTCTGAAATTGTATCTCTCACTACACTCTGTAGCTCCACTGAACTTCTGTCTGTGAGATTTGGATTGTACTTAAATGCAGCATCAATCTCTAAGTATGTGAAGTTTGGATCAACAATCTGTGGTGTAATTGACACCACGTTCTTTCCTTTGAGGATAGCGCCTGTGATATCTGTCTTCTCTGCAGTTGTAAGTGTTTCAGAAAGAAGTGGTTTAATAGCAATATACACTCTGCCATAGTCTGGTGGATCATTGTCCTCACCACCCCATGTGGATATAGAGTCGATGTTTGAAAACTCTTTCTTAATAATAGCGGCATAGTCTTCTGAGGTGACCGCACGGTTTTGTGTTGTAAATGTTAATGGTGCATTGAATCGAATACTTTCTGTTGTTTCCTGATCTGAACCACCAGCTGAATTTGTAACTGTTGTTGCAGTAGCAAGATCATTACCAAATCCACCAATACTATCTGAAACTGTAAATCCACTTGCACCGTTTGATTCTGTACCACCTGTGATCACATAGTCGAGTGTGACGATATTGTTATTTGAGGGCTTAAAGCCTGTGACACCATCTCCAAAGAACACCTCATAGTATCCTGAACTGTTTTCCTGGATATAGTATACCTTACTGGTAGCATCAACGTTCTTGAGTGATTCGAATTTTGTATAGATGTCGAAACTTGTGCTCTCTTCATTTTCTTGTACACGGACACGAAGCGACGACGTATCTGCATTGAGGTCGGAAAGCTGAAATTTTTGGTTTTCGATATCATTGTCTACACGGTATTTGAGTGTACGGATATTACCTTCAACAACTGTCACATTTGAAAATGTATAGGTGTTACCTACTAGTGTTGCTTGCTGTGTTTCTAATACCACATACTGAAACTCTTCTCCATCTACAATTGTATTCAGTTTGGTTCCACGCGGCAATGATAAGACTGAGGGCTTGACGCCGACTTCAGCTGATACATCTACTACAAGATTCACCTGGGCTCTTGGACTGAGGACCGAGCGCGGGACATATCCTAAGAGCTTTGCTCTTGTGACTACATTACCTCTGATCTGTGCAGAGTCTAAGAATGCTTCATTTAAGCTATAGTGTGCATTGAGAGCATTGTAATGAGTGTTGTAGGCAAGGACGTCAAGTAAGACTGATAGGCCAGAGCCGTCGAAATCGTAGTCATTAAACTGTGACTGTTGCTTGAGATAGTTCTTCAGATTTTGTTTGATATCATCAAAATCAAGTTCTGTTACATTTAAATTTGTTGCCATATTACTTTAACCTTCGTAGTATTATCTGTACGTTCTCTTGTGTATCATATTCTTTTATAGTATAAGAGACATTGATCTGATAAGCATTCTGTTCAGTACGATCAATCACATCAACACTGTTTACTGCTATACGTGGCTCATGTCTCTTCAATGTCTGTGATACACGGTTCTTTATATTAATACGTGTAATAGCATCACCTGGTTCAAATAAGAATCCCTTCAGGTTAGCACCAAGTGAGGGCTGAAAAGGCCTCTCATATGCATTGGTTACAAGAAGGTTACGTACTGCATTCTTTATAGCTGCATCATCTTTCAATGGTATAATGTCTTTACGTATAGGATGTACAGTGAGACCAAGATCTAAATCACGCCAAGGCTTCTTCTTCGAAACAACCTTTGATTGCTCTTCCTTTCCGCTGATCCTATAGTCTGATTGTATTAAACTGCTAGCCATAGATCTATTTATACGCGTAAGGGGGATTCTTTGATCTTTGGTACCGGAATACTAGCCCAGGGGGGAAGGGGGGAGGACATTTTCTCAAAAAACTTAAAGTGGGCCCCCTCTGAAATTCTATAAAAAGATGTACGGATATACACTATAAGGGTATACATATTATAACATATATTCGGCCATTTGTAAACCCCCGCGGCATTATAATATAAAAGAAAAGATTTGTAAACCCCTTTAAGCACCTCCATCTCCATCACTATCTGTTATACTACCACCACTTGTTATATTACCAGATACATCTAATGTACCATTATTTGTTTGGTTACCCTCTACTGTTAATGTACTATTGTTTGTCTGGGCCCCGGAAACATCTAATGTACCTGTAATAGATGTATTACCAAACAGTTGTATAGTATCATTTACACTGTCTAATTTGATTGTTCCATCTTCTAATATCTCTATAATGGTCCCGGATTTATGTACAAATTCTATTTCAGAACCTGTCAAACGTATGATATGATTGTCTTTATGGGTGATTTGAATCCTTTCTGAGCCCTCGGTATTGTCATATTCAACAGTATGACCAGCATTTGTTCGGTGTACTTTGTTATTTGGATACGACGGGGCGAGGCGAGCTAACTCAGGGATATCAGGTGTTTCTTCAGTTCTCGTAGAAATACTTCCCAATACGAGCATATCTTGTGCACTTGTTCCATCTCGAAACAGTCCAAATACATAGGATCCGACTTCGAGTTCATGTGTACTACCTACACCCTTATATGATGCAGATGTTGTTGGTAGTAGTACTGTAGCCCATGGTAGATCTTCTGTTTTGAGTATATTCTTGTCATCTGTATGCCATCCTACTGCTCTACATTGTACTCTTCCAAGCTTTTCTGGATCAGATATACTCTCTACTTCTGCTATAAAGTACTGTAATTGTCCACCTATAAATTGATCTTGTCTCATGATATACTATCTCTTTTGAGTGTAACTTCTTGTCGATATTGCTCTTCGAATGTATGTTGTACTCTATGTACTATATATCTACCACTAAAGAATTTGTCTTTCATACGTGATGTTTTGTTTTGTTCTGCTGATCCAACCTGAGATATATCTAATTCTACTACATATCCTGTAGAAAGATCAAAATCACCATTGATTTGTATGTGTAATGTGTTGAAATTTGTACTGTAATAGTGTGCTTCACCCTTTAATATTGTTGGTTTTGTTGGTTCATGGTAGTTACTATTGTCTGGAAATGCCTTGGAATTCAGACTCACATAGTAGTTTTTACTGTTTTTGAGCTGATCATATGTCTGATCTAATATAGTTTCTTGTGTATTATATGGTTCGTTCTTGTTGAGTTGTGAGCCAGGTTTATAGGAATATGTGAATTTTTCCTTTTTCTTTTCAGCAATATCGAATGTATACAGTGTAGAAGCATATGCACCACTGCCGATTTGGTTAAATTGACTCATATTCAGTGGACTTGACATCGATATGATCCGGCGCTGAACCTCATCATAGTATTCCGGTGTGCCCTTTGGGTTCTCATAGAAAGAACGAAACTCATATGTTTGGTATGGATCTTGGTCTGATAGCACTTTCCAGCTGTTAAATTGTATACCATTCTTTGCAGATTCCCAGAAATAAAAGGGTGTAGATGCCTCGTAGGCGTTGCGTAACAACCATTTCAGAGCATAGTAAGGGCGTAATGAAGGGTAAATTCCTTGTATAATTGCTTTTGAAGAGGTGTTAATGTTGTATATACGCTCTGGATCTACACGTAAATCCTTCTTCAATATGTCTTCTACGAGCTTTCCAATTGTATTACGGAATGGTCTTTGAAGTATTTTCGTTTGGTTTGTATAGAGATGTTCAGATGCACATCGTATATTGAATCCCTGTCGAGTGACATTTCTTCTTGCAAGACCATATATTTCGATAATCTTGAGCTTCAGTTCGAGATTTTGTTTGTCCTGTTCCGATCCTTTTGTTGGATTTCTTCGTATCTTGAGCTCAACAATCTCCGATCCAGTGAGATTCAAGTTGTGAAATAGCCCTACAGAATCTGCAATAAAGATGACTGATTCAACATATGGTTGGGTCATTTCCTCTATTATATCAATCTTTTGGACTGTTCTTGTGATATCAACTGTTCTTGCATCATCTCCAGTTGTTGTCAGTTTGACATATTCGATATGATACGAGTCTGGAGATACAGAAGTATTCTCTCCGGGATTCCTTCTTGCTGTTCCTTTACTAGACATTTATGAGTTCTTCGTATGCATCAACAAATTGTTCAATATATGATGGAACTACGTATCGAATCTTCGATCTTTCCTCGTTGAGTGCATATTCATGTGATCGATATGTGACATAAGACAACTGATATGCGAGTTCTCCACCAGATATATGGACATCATTCGTAACAGGTTTTTGATCTGCATCATCTGTTCGATAGTAATAGTATGGAGCATCTGCAAATTTGAATACCTGATATGTAGATACGCTATCCCCAGATGTCTGTCCAACTACGAGTTCTGTAGAGTTTTGTGCGAGTGTTGGATCTCCAATAAATGCTCCTGTTACATTTTGTACGATCAGTTGGTTCATATCTATGTTTTTCTTTGTGAATGTACCTCGTGCACCAGATGTAGCACCAACAATTTCTTCTCCCAATTGGAATCTTCCTGCTAAACTATCACGAAATTCAGTGATAATACCATCTCCTGTTCGTGTAATACTTGGATTTGTTGTGATTGCATAACCCTCATATTCTTTTTCGAGATAAGAAAAAAGATCTTCTTGACTCATTGGCCAAGATCTCATACCATCATGTAGGAAATCATTTACAGCAAAAAATGTCCAGTAATAGTCAGGAGTACCATATATTCTTTGTGATACGATGTCTGGTCTTTCACCATTTTTGACCTCATAAAACCTATATCCAGAAATATCATCTAGGAATGTTGGTAATGGTCTAACAGATCGAAATAGATCTACCATATTTTGTTTGACTCCTCGTCTATTGAAGTCGTATTCTACTTTTGGAAACAGTTCAAAGAATGCCATTATCCATTACCTCCTTCTCCTTTTGGTTTATCGTATGAAACATATGGAGGTCTATCGTCATTTTGTATTTCAAATAAATTCTTTTCAGGATAGAGCTCATCTCTTGTAAGCATTTTAGCTTCTGAGAAGTCTACTTGGAGCTGTACTTCAGTACCAACATAGTCTTCTAAAGCCTTTAAATAGATCATTGAACCTTCCTGACCATTATAGTTTACGCTCAATCCAGTGCAATAACTATCGTATATTGTAGGAAGGAATAAGCTTTCTTTTTCCCCAATATAAAATTGTATACGGAATTGGGGTGGATATTCTAATGCAAATGTTCCTTTTCTTTTAGGATACATATATTTTCGAAAGAAAGCAATAATATCATGGACTGCAGCTGCATCTTTTTCTGATTCTGGTACTAATTTCCAAGACATTTGGAAGCTACGTATGTTCATAGAGGTGAATGCCATTTCCTGGTTTGGATTGATAGCTATACCTCTTCCCAAGTTATCTGCAGCTAAAAAATCTCCTATACTATCTGCAAACGTTGCAAGAGCCTTTCCTCCCATTAGGAATTTATCTTCATCTGTAAGATTTCCCTCCATTCCCTCTCTTCCAGCATATACCTTACTCATGTCTACACCTTCATATGAAGCTCCATCAGCAAGAGTAAGTCCGCTCGGAACATAAAGATTTATATTATCTATTTCTAAACCACTTTGGCTGGTACTAATTCTACAATGGGGAAATCCACCATCTTGATCAATAAGCTGCCCTAAATTTGTTGGAAATGTTAAAGATGACATGTATTAAGTCCTATAAATAAAAAATATTATAAGTTTATTTATATGGCTTACAAAGGAAGATACACAATAAAAAGACCCGAAAAATACATGGGTAATCCTGCAAAAGTGACTTACAGATCACTTTGGGAGAGGCAAGTATTCAAATGGTTGGAAGAGAATCCAAAGGTTAAATCGTGGAATAGTGAAGAAGTTGTAGTCCCTTACAAATCCACTCTGGATGGTAAGATACACCGATACTATGTAGATTTGCTTATACAAATGGAGAATCGAAAGGTATTTCTTGTTGAAATTAAGCCAAAAAAAGAAACAATCCCACCAAAACAGAGGAAAAGAAAGACCCAAAAATATGTTACTGAAGTCCTTACATATACTCGAAACAATGATAAATGGGAAGCTGCTAACAAGTTTGCTGAACATAATGGATGGAAGTTTCAAGTATGGACTGAAGAAACTTTAAAGAATCTCGGCATCAAAGTAATCACTTAATCATATAAATAAAGTATATGGCATCATTGTTTGACACATTACAGGCTGGAGCACAACGTGCTGGAATAAAATCTAGAACTAAACAATCTAGAGAATGGTTCCAGGATCAGATTAAGAATCTCAGTGTACCAGGAAGAGGAACACTCTTGAAGGATCCTGCTTTGAAAAGAACAAACAGAGAATTGATTGGAAATATGTATATGTATTTCTATGATCCTAAAATGAAAAAGGAATTGCCATATTATGATAGATTTCCACTCACCATAATGGTAGAACCTGCTAAGGGTGGATTCTATGGATTAAATTTGCATTATTTAAATTATAATGTAAGAGCCAGTTTTTTAGATGATCTTATGGCTTTAGAATCGGGAAAGGCAACACAAACCTCAAGAATTAAAAGATTAAGATATAAATTATTAGCAGGTACTAGAAAATATAAAGAATTTAAACCATGTTTCAAACATTATCTTACATCCCATATCAAATCTCCATTGTCCTTAGTGCCAATGACAGATTGGGAAATTGCGATATTCTTACCAACAGAACAGTTTGTTAAGAAAGGTAAGACAGCAATATGGAATGAAAGTCTTAAGATTGCAAGGAAATAACAATGAGTAGTATAGACAACTTAAAATCTACAATTAAAAAGAAAGGTGGTATTGCTCCATCCAATAGATTTAATGTTATTTTTACTCCTCCTGACTTATCCTTGATTAATTTAGATGTACAATCAATAGTAGGATCTTTACTATCAGGTGGATTTAGTGCATCTAACTTAATAAACGATCCAAGAGATATATCCATTTTATGTCAAGAAGTAAATATTCCAGGAAGAAATATTTCTACATTTGATCACATGGATTTCCAACAATCAAACAAATTTCCTTACACTGTGATAGATTCGGAAGTCACAATGAGTTTTCTATTAACAAATGATTATCACATGAGAAAAATGATGGACAATTGGATGTCCGGAATATATAATGTGAATACTCATAGAATAGGATTAAAGGAAAATTATGCTGTAGATGTTATAATACAACATTTAAATCAGCAAAATATTCCGATATATGGAGTGAAGCTTCTAAAGGCTTTTCCAACAGCTGTTAATGCAATTACCCTAAATCAGGATGCACAAGCAGATGTTGTGAAAATGGAAGTAACATGGGCTTATGATAAATTTAAACCAGAAGGTGCAGTAGAATCAGCACTATCTGGTGTATCTGCAGCCCTAGATATATTTGGTTAATTAATATAGGAGAAAAATATGGCATTGCCAATGGTGAATTCACCTAGATACAGTACTATACTGCCATCTACGGGAGAAAATATAGATTATAGACCTTATACGGTCAAAGAAGAAAAGATTTTAATGATTGCAATGGAGTCGAAAGACCAAAAGCAAATCATTAGGGCTATGAAGGATGTTATTTCTGCATGTATTGAAGGAATAGATGTAGGAAAGATAACAACCTTTGATATAGAATGGATTTTCCTAAAACTGAGATCTAAATCAGTTGGAGAAAAGGTTGAGTTGAAGCTGAAGTGTCAAGATAACGAATGCGAAGCTCAAACTCAAGTAGAAATAAATCTGGAAGAGATTGAAGTTAAAGGAGAAGTGAAGAATAATGTTATACAAATAACAGAAGAAGTTGGATGTGTTATAAAGTATCCTGCAATCGAATTAGTAGAAAAATACGATCAGGAGAAATTAAACAGTGTTGATGGAGCTTTTGATATGATTGTAGGCTGTATTGAATCAATATATGATGCAGATAACGTCTATGATTGTAAAAATGAAACCCCAGAAGATATTAGGGATTTCCTAGATAGCTTAACATCAGAACAGTTTCAAAAGATAACAGAATTCTTCCAGGGAGTTCCACAAGTTCAGCATGATCTGAATTGGAAATGCTCTAAATGTGAAAAAGAAAATTCAATAGAATTAAAAGGTATTGAAAGTTTTTTTACGTAGGCCTCTCACACGAATCCCTTATAAATCATTATAGGGTGAATTTCGCGATGATGCAGCATCATGGGTATAGCTTGACAGAATTAGATAATATGATGCCGTGGGAGAGGGAGATATATGTATCCTTACTTCAAGATCATATTGAAAAAGAAAATGAAAGAATGAAAGAATTTAATAGGAGAAAATAATGGCAGAAGGACAAGACAGTAGCCGTAACGAAGTCGAAATCGATTTAGATAAGTATATGGCTCTTATCGATAAGCTCGATAAAGCTGAAGATACAATTGTTGAAATGCAGGAAGAGGCAAGAAAGGTTAAATCCCAATTGGCTCCACCAAAAAGAAAATTTATGGATTTATTCTTAGATGATAATGATATAAATGAGAAATCTATAATAGGATTTATTTCTTTTGGTCTTATGACTGTATTTGGTATATGTGATTTAGTTACAGCATTTATGGGTCAAGACTTACTTATTTCTGATACAATTTATACATCGTTTGTGGTTGTTACATTAGGTGCATTTGGTATATCAGAAGCTGGTAAAGCGTTTGGAAAATAATTAGGAGATATAGGTGTCAGATAAAAAGACTTCAAAGTTTGAATTAGATCAGCAAAAAGAATCTAAAAAATTATCCTCTGCTCAAGAGAAAATAAAAGATTCTTTAGATAAATCTGGGGAGATTCTTGCTAAGAATGAGGAAAAATCCTCTGCTATTTTAAAAGCTTCTGAAGCAAATATTAAAATACAAGAGCTGAGAGCAGCTGGAGATAATGCTCGAGCTAACATTTTACAAAGTAAACTTGACACCGTACAAAATCTTTTAGAAAAAGATAATATGACCTCTGAACAAGTAGCAGAGGCAGTCAAAATATCTCAAAGTCTTTTAGACCAAAGTGATAATGCACTAAAGAAAAATAGTAATCTTTTGGAATCAATGGCTAATAATAATGACACCTTAACAGGATTAAAATTATTAAATGACGAATTAAAAGAACAGAAAGAAATACAGAAGGCCAACGCAGATCTTTTTGATATAGAAAAATCCCTAAACAAATTAGAAGGATTTATGGATAGAAATGCTGATGAAACAACTCTTCAACTAAGATCGGGATACGAAGAGGCTTCTATGAATTTAAAAGATGCTATAGAAAGGGGAGATGATCAAGCTGCAGATATTGCAAGACGACAAATAGAAACTATAAAAGAAGCAGCACAAACAGAAGAAGAAAGAAGAGAAGCAGCTAAAGCAGCAGAACTACAATCAACTGCATTATTCTCAATGGGAGATAAACTAGAAGGATTGGGTGAAAAAATGGATAGTATGGGACTTGCAGCCAAAGGTGGATTCCTTGCAGGTATAGCAGGTTTATTCCTAATGTTTACAGACCCAGAAAAATTCAGAGAAATTATCGTGAAAGTAATGGATACGGTTACATCTGCATTCCAAGCTATAACCCAAGTACTTCAAGGAGATCTTAGTGGTGCTTTAGAAACTATGGATGGTAAGTTTGGAGCTCTCGGGAAACTAGTAGGAGTTATTGCTTTATTTTTCTTACCTAAGATTATATCTACTATAGGTGGAGTATTCAAAACCCTAAACAAATTAGTAAAAGCAGCTCGAGTATTCAGAATCTTTATGATGGGTACGTTTATTCCTAGTATGGTCGCAGCATTCTCATCAGTAATAGCCGCAGTAACCCCAATAGTAGTTGCAATGGCAGTACCTCTCGCAATTATTGCAGGAATTGCTGCAGTTTTCTTCTTATTTAAAGTTGCCTTAGAAAAGATACGAGACTCATTAGGCTTTACATCGGTCTTTGATGTATTGTTATTAGGTTTTGCATATTTAAGTGATGGTATTGCACACATGGTAAATGCCGTTACGGGTGTTATTAATTTTGTAATTGGTATTGTAGAAAAAATTGGTAGGTTTATACCTGGACTTGATGATTTAGACTTACCGAAAATACCTAAAATGGCTACAGACAATGCATCCAAGAAAAAAATAGAGTTACAAGCTAAAGCAGCTGCAGCAGAAAAAGAAAAATTAGAAAAAGAAGAGGCAACTATAGAAGGAACAGCACAGGTAATACCACCAACTACTGCAGATAATATAGAAAATTTAGAAAGTCAAAAAATGGACCTAGAGTTAGATAGTAAGAGAGATAAGCCTGTTCCTTCTCAAGTTAATGCAGTAAGCACTAAGTCAGATAATAGAAGTTCAGTTTCAACAGTAATTAATTACCCAGTAATGTCACCCGCAGCTTACGCATTGGGTGACTTGGGTGGACGATAATACGATTAGCTTTCTTTCGCTAATTTAGCAAAATAAGACAAAGTATCATCTTCTTTATCTGCATCTGCAAAAGGAATATCATCTGCAGATTGAGATTGGATTTCTGGGGCTTCCATAACAGCTGATGGTTCGGATTCGACAAAGTCTCCCGCAGAAATACCTAAGACTCTATTTAACTTAGATTTAAGTTCGTCATAGGTTTTGTAGTTACCTGGTTCGATGAATTCTTTCAAACCATATAGATTTCCATATAGCTCTTGGAGTCTTCCTTCATCTCCATCAAATAAAGAGGATGGTGTACTAAACTCTGATTTGTCATAGTTTACCCAACCTTCTACTTTTCTGATTTTGATTTTAAAGTCAGCACCTTCCCAGAAGTCAAAAGGATTTAACGGTTGTTCATCGTCGAACACTGGTTGCATTGCTTCCATAATTTTATCGAAGATTTTTTTACCGTATTGGTATAGGAATACCTTTCCTTCATTTTGTGGATTATCTGGGTCAGAAATAACTAACACATTACTGATGTAATGAAGTCTTCTTTTTCTTTCCCTTGCAATAGCTTTATCCTCATCTCTACCTGAATTCCAAAGAACACTGTTATGCTCTGATACTGGATCTTGTTGTCCAATAGAGGTTAAAGAGTTTTCTATGTACCATAGACCAGTTGGACCTTTGAACCCATGATCCCAATATCTTACCCATGGAAGATCTTCACCTTCTCTTGCAGGTAAGAAACGAATCACAGCATACCCATTTCCTGCTTTATCTCTGGTAGGTTTCCAGAAACGTGTATCCTCATATGAGTCTTTAGTCTCTGGTTTAGATGTGGAAACTGCTTCTGCAGCCTTTACGAGTTTATCGATTGATGAGCCTCGTGCACTCTTTAGATTTTCAAATGACATTTTTTTCTCCGTTGTATTTGACTGAATTATCCACTTTATACATAATAAAAATTAACATATATTATATCATATAATTATTCACTTGTAAACCTTTCCATAATAATTTTTTTCAGCTTATCATGGTCAAAGCTTACGAATGGTGTATACTTTAGAATCTTTCTTTTAATATCAGGCCAAATAATTGTATCTGATATTTTAGAATCTTCTTTCTGTATAAAACCACATAATGAATTCAGAATGACTACAGTTTCTAAATGTATATCACCCTGCATCCACATTCTTACAATCTCCGGATGCTGATTATCCTCGGATATAAGATATTTATCGAAGTTACCATCAAGTTTAGATAAATCATCTTTAAAAGTTTTTGTTAAAGATTGTAAAACTCTTTGGTGCCTTCGGTAATTTAATTCTCCATCTTCATTGATCATATCTCCTACATAGGAAACACCTTCTTTGAAGTTAGAGACATAATAACCTATAACATCTTTCTCATAGTTCTTTGCAATCTTAGCAAAGAAATACTTATCCTTTCTTTTGTAAAAAGATTGGGGAGAAATATTAGTCTTATAGTTATATTTTATTGCATCATAGGTATCAGTTTCAAAGTGAAGCCTGAGTGCATTATATATTGTATAAGAATCATATTCCTTCATAAAGGTAACTTACCGCCTTTCTTTCCCCGAATTAAATTTAGACTTAGAGCTTCTTCCTCTATTTTTTGTTTTAAAGAATCTGTTAAGAGTCTTTTCATAGCAGAATAATCTAATCCTTTTTCTTCTAAAACAGAAACACAAGCATCTATATATGTAGCTCCTCTATTTTTAGCTACTAGACTTTCTACTGCAAGTGAGAATCTCTTTTTGGTTACTATTTTTTCTTCTATATCACCCGACAAATTCATCACCTTCGTCCCAAGCACAACCAGTGAGTCCACCAGCTTGTAGTGCTTTTAATGTTCTTAATACTTCGTTTGCACTTCTGCCTGTATCCAATGCATTCACAGATACATGTTGTATTGTGGAATTTTTATCAATAATGAAAGTTGCTCTATAACAAACTCCTTCCTCTTCATTGACAATTCCAAGTGCATGTGATAAACCTAATCCACAATCAGCTGCAAGTGTATGATTAATATTACCTATTAATTCATTCTCTTTCTTCCATGCTAATTTACAGAATTCATTATCACCACTAATACCAATCACATTGGCATGTTCTACCAAGACATCCATACCAGCAATTTCTGTTGGACAGATAAAGGTAAAATCTTTTGGATAAAAATAGATTACAGTCCAATCTTTTTTCAAAGGTTGATAACTTGCATCTACTCCAACTCTCACAAATTGATTGTTTTTATCGATTCCCTGTAGTGAGAATTCAGGGAATATTTCGCCTACTGTTAGCATTAAAATACCCTCATTAATATACAGTCAGAGTTAATTCTTCCTGTTGGTTTAGTTATTTTAGTAGTTAAACTATCCCAAACATTATCGATTTGCCTTTCGGTTTTATTTAATATCTGAGGTAGTATATCTTCGGGCTTACGTAATGTGCAAGACCTGCTCTTTCCATCAAAGTTCTTAATCGTTGTTCCACTAACCTCAAATCCACTTACTGATGTTGTTATGTACTCTATAAGTTTTCTTTGCTTTACATTGTACACAAACAGTTTGTGTTTTCCTGGTATAAGGATTGGATTAATTGAAACAAGTTTAGATTCTATATCTTCTTGTAGATATTTTAGTTTCTCTACTTGTCTATCTGATGACTTTGGTTTCTTTGTTCTTGGTACTCTGGAAGCTTTAAAAGCATCTCTTAATCTTTCTAAATCAGAGTATACAGTTTCAAATTGTTTTAAGACTTTTTTCTTGTCTCCTTTAGAGATATGTGAATAAGCTTCTATACATTGCTCATCAGTCTTTTCATATGCAGCCTTAATAGATTCATACTCTTCATCTAACATACCTTTAAATATATTAATTGCATTGTTCTTAAGTCCATGCATTTTAAATCGATTGTAGCATGCAAATTTCCTGGTATAGTCTTCATCAATCCAACCTTCAACAATTTCACTATCCCAATCGGCGTAAATAGTTTCTACGACTTTTCTTCTTGTTCTTTCTTGTGGACTAATAACTTCTACTTTTGGTTTTTCTGCTTCAATCTGTTCTTTCTCTTTTAAAGCTTTCTTGTATGAATCTGAAATAAAATCTTTGATACCTTGTAATGTTTCTTCCTGATATTGCCATCCCCTTTCAAACAGTTTGATTTTTTTACCAACTGGAATGAAATGATAATCCTTAAGTCTCTTTAGAACTGAAATTTTCTTTTTAGTATATCCCATTTCCTTTTCTACAAAATTCATTATAGAAGGCATATAATCTTTATTCTTATAAAAGTATCCATACCATCGAGCAGACTTGGCCCAATTGGTATCTGTAAATTCAGACTCTGAATTGAAAATCGGTTCTGGACCCATCATCTTATCATCTAGACTTGGTCCTCTTTTTGCTTTTCTTTTTGTTGCCATAATTCTAAATTAGGTCCTTCGAGCTATAAGGAGTAAATGAAAATAGTGTAACGCTCAAAGGACCTTTTGTTATAATCTAATTAACTCCATTAATATTAAAGCTAATGCTACTGGTATAAAAATAATTAAAAACGTCTCAAACATTTTTAATTCCATGTACAAAATTTTCTGCAGCATCTTCTGCATATGATTCGCTATGTCCTGGGAATAGTTCTTTACCTATAATCCTTCCACCCTCTTTCATAAGAATACCATATGTTCCACCTGGTGTTCTAAAGACTGTAGCAAATCGATCATTTAATTGAAATGAATGAATCTCAGTATTCAAATCAAAATCTCTTAATGCAATTAAATCATCCACTTTCCTTTCGATTGCATCCAATCTTTTCAGTACTTCTTTTGAGAGATCACCAACTTGATGATAGATCTCGTCTGTATCATAATAACTCATA
>Ga0181585_10002630_pt1 | contig 15967 bp, 15 predicted proteins | sample 071ome_29_FD_132469 | JGI IMG/M metagenome (GOLD analysis project Ga0181585, IMG submission 132469) | Coastal salt marsh microbial communities from the Groves Creek Marsh, Skidaway Island, Georgia - 071407BT metaG (megahit assembly) | ecosystem: Environmental > Aquatic > Marine > Intertidal... | reverse complement strand
GTGCAAGACTTGGTGGCAAGTTTGTGGGTCCATACACAAGCACGATGGCCATTTGGAAAGGCAGGCCTCCCATTTATAGCCCTTCTTATGATGAAGCTGAGCCTGCGTCTCTTGTTATTTCGGCAATTGGCGGAGAAAATGTTGGAGACACTGTAACCATAAACTTTGAAGGTGGTAATGCTTGGGGTGGAATCACCCGAAGAACATTTCAGGTTGGTCAAGGCTTATCTGCAGAACTTCAAGCTGGTGCTTTTCAACACATTGTTTGCAGAGCAGAACCACCTCTGCCTGCAGGAATGGAATTGTTTTTCTCTTGGACTTGGGATGCTGTAAATCGTTCAGAGTTAATTAGATTTTTTGATTATCCGGTGGCAAACACTCAGATTGATTTGCCTGAAGGTATCCACTCTGTAACACCAGAAAGTGCATGTCAATTAATATATCAAATACCTCAGTTTGGAACCACTTTCACAAAGTCTGTATCAGCTGGAGAAGAAGTTTGTTGTCATTGGGGGGCATTTTCTTGTAATGTTGCGACCAAATTCATCTTCAAACTTCGTGGAGTGTAATTATGGCAACTCAACTTTTAAAGTCTCGATTAAATAGACTTGTTGGAGAAGTACCCAGCAATTCTTTTCAGAAGATTGATAACGCACAATGGATTTTGAAGCCCAACTCTTACTCTAAAAAAGGTTTTTTAATTTCAGGAGATCTTTTGGATTCTTGTTCTTATGCTGGGATTCACTCATTTCCTGTTGCAATTGGTTATGGTTTAGATGATGAGCAATCAGAAGATGTTTTATCATCTTGTGTAGCCATGACAGAAGAAATAAAAGCCTGTATAGATGAAGGCAGTAACTCGGAAGCAAAAGATTTGGCAGAGATTGTTATTCGTGATGTTTGTATTGTTCTTACTTCCTTTAAAAAGAGCGAGGACGAAACACTGTCAGCTGTGGTAAGAAGACTCCCAGATAATTGTCGCAACAAGTATTACAAGGTTATCTCTTGTTTAGAGAAGTTAAAAGGATTTAATGCAAATGTATATTTGGCCAATTGCTGTCATAAAATGGCAATCAATAAAGGCCGTTTCTCTAAAAAGCATTTAGAAGGAAATAAAAACAAACTGCTTGAAGATATGAGGGAATCTTATGTTCCTTATATGGGGAATTCAACAATAGAACAAGACCATTGGGGAATGCAAAAAGTTGATGACGACTCTTTACTTGGTTCTGAAAAAGAGTTTTCGGTTAAGTCTTCTGTTATTCCTTATTCTGCGATTCATGTAAATGGCTTGGAAACGCTTAAAGACAGGTTAGGAATCGACCTTCCTGAGAAATCAGAGAGAAAAATATCTCCATTAAAAAAGAAAGAAGGTTTTGAAAAGGCTGTTGCAATTGCAGAAGCTTTAGAGAGGGTTGATGATCCAAGACTTGAAGACGGCTTTAAGAAACTTTGGAAGCATGTTGGAAGTCATAATGATGGAGTGAATTGGGATAAGGTTATTGCGATTGAGCCTGATGAAAATCCGATTATTGTTCCTGTTATTGTTGAAGCAGATGAAGTTGCTTTTCCAACCGACTACAGTCCTTTACAGGCTTTAGAGGTTCTCGATTCTTTAACGGATGTTACTGATTATTCCAGCATAACCAGTTCTTCTGGCTCAACCAATTTGAAAGTTGAGAAGAGATTTGACAAAAGCGTATTACAAACTTTATCAGAAGAATTTCCTGAAGATAAATTTCCTTTTGGTGGTCAAGCCCCATTTTCTCCACCAAGAAGAGTTAATCCAGAAATAAAATAACAATAAACATTTTGATAAATTTTATATGCTATTCTATATATTGAAAACTAATACAATAAACTCAGGAGAAAAAAATGTCTATTGACTATAGAGAGTATTTTGCCGGACAGTGCTTTGGATCAATGGCTCTGTCTGAAGAAGCGTGCAACGCAGAACTTTTCGGTGATGATGTTGATACTGAACTTGAAGAACATTTGGATGAAGAACTTTTTGGCGCTACTGCAAAAAGAATGAACCGCAAAGATGCATTTGATAAGGTTGTTCATAACTTCAAGAGAAACCATGTTATTGCAAAAGGCAAGTACGGAAAGTATAAAATGTCTTTAAAGTTTGCCGAAAAGAATCCTACACTTCTTGAAAAAGCGAAACTTGATTTAAAAAAAGCCAAAAATAAGATGGTTCGAATGAGAAGACGCATTGTTGCGATGTGGAAAAAACTTGATGATGAGTTCAAGAGTCACTGGAAAGCAAAGAACAAGATGAACATAAATGACTTGTTTAAAAAGTACGGTCCACATCAGTTTCAGATTAAACAAGGATCTTCTGCTGTTCTTGACCTTGACAAAATTAAGGCAATGAGTAAAGAAGATAGAAGAGCTTTTATTAAAGGTCTTTCAAAGCAAGATAAAAGAAAATTGTTTAGAAAAAGAAGAAAACTTAGATTGTCAAAAATGACTCCAGAACGAAGAAAGAAATTCTTGGCAAGAATGAAAAAAAGAAGAGCGGCACGCAAGCAAAAAGCCTAAAGGATAAGTAAAATATGGACGAGCAAAGTATCATGCAGTATTCTGGACAGTATGAGCCAGTACCATTACTTGAACCGCAGAAGGAAGATTTAACTCCTGCGCAAAAGGAAATAATGGCTTCACTGTTTGGCAAATACTACAAACAGGCTGGTAAAGCCATGATGTATTTAAAGACACCAAATGGACAGAAAATCATTGGAACTACTTTGCTCTTCATTCTTCTTGCTATAGCAACAAAGAAAAAGGGTAAATAAGATGTCCTCAGTTAGAAATGCAATAAAGAATGGCCTGTTGCGGATTTCAGAGTTGGAATATCCAATGTTGATTGCTGTACAACATTTCCCTTCTTGGGATAAGGCTGCTTTTGCTGCTGACAACTCTTTATCAGCAGTACCTACAAAGTCAGAAGTGCGAAAAGCGATAAAAGATGCGCTAACGCATTTAACTTTAGGTGTAATGCTTGTTGATGGACAACTTGGTGGAAATCCAACAGTTTCCTCTGTTACTCCAATATACAAAAGAATTGAAAGAAACATATCTGGTATGCTTCCTACAAAACTGCCAATTGACCAAAGAGATGGGATTTTGGCAAGGGCTTATGTTCGAGCATTAAAAGACTTCAAAAGATCAAATACAAAGTTATCTAAGTTCCTTGAAAAGAATGAGCAGTATTTGAAAATGCCAAAAAAACAGGCAGCAAAACCAAAAAAGAAGTCATCATCAAGAAAAAAAGTTTCTACCAAACAGAATTCTGTTGATGTAAAGAAGAAGGCAGTTATACAGCAAATGATTAAGGATGGCGATGTTCGAAAGTTATCTAGAAGCCCAAGAAAAGCATCAGAGTTTGTTGACATGTATCTGTCTTCAGCTTCTTTATCTGCAGCAAAGGCACAAACAAAAGAAACGAAATCAAAGGCTCGTTCAAACAGAAGAAAATTTAATTCAATGTTAAAGAAAAAATAATTTTTTCTTCAATATTGTTACAACTTAAAAAAGTATAGTATTATAAGAAGTGAAAGATCAAATCTTTTCAAATTAAAAAACATTGTTTCAATAAAAAGGGAGTTCAAAATGGCTCGTAAAACAGTAAAAAGAAAAACAAGCTCTACTCGTAAGAAGACTACTTCTTCTCGTGCAAAGTTTGTAAAATTAAGTGCAACAGAAATGAAAAAGGTTGCTGCGAAATACTCTCGTTCTCGTGACAAGAGAAAAGCTCGTGGTGCTCTTCTGAAGAAGTATGGTAAAACACAAATGGCAAGAATTTCTGCTATGGCAAAAGCTATGGAAAAGAAAGCAACTGCTAAAACCACTTCTGCTCGCAAGAAGACAACTTCTGCTCGTAAGAAGACAACTTCTGCTCGTAAGAAGACAACTTCTGCAAGAAAGACTACTACAAAAAAGAAGTCTAAAGGTCGTGTTGCTCAAGGAAATAGATTGAAAAAACTTATGACCGCTAGAGCAAAAGCAGAGTACAAGAAAAGAGGAAAAGCTCTTGTTGCAGCATACAAAAAATCCGCTTACGCAAAGAACCCGACTCGCAAGAATTGGAACAACTTTGTTAAGAAGTGTGGAAATGTAATTCTTGCTGGTATGGTTAAGAAAGTCGCTACAAAATAAGCCGATCTTTCACAAAGTATGGTGAGTCAAAGGAGAGAGGCGTGTCCGAGTTAGCACAAGATTATATTGCGGCAAAAACAATTGTTGCAGAGTCTTTAGCAGGGAATTCGGATGCGTCTATTTTTTTGGCTAAAGCACAAAAAAACTTATTGCTTGCTGCATTGCTAAAAGGCTATGCAAACAAGATAAATGAAATAGCCAACGACCTCTCCATTGAAGGAAAGATTAAAACCTCAAATGACGGTAAGGCTATTTCAAAAACTTTGCTTGCCCAAGCTGATTTAATACTTCATGGTATTTGTGCAAGAGTTAGAGATTCTTGGTCTGGATTGGGAGAAAATCCAATTCCTGAAAGCAAAACAATATTAAATTCTCAAAGAGTTGTAGGAACGCCAACGAGAATACTTTCTACAAAATCAGAATTGATTAGGGACTATGGCGATTTGAGTCGATTTATGACAGGTGAAAATTACGACACTTTGGTCAGGAAAGAAAAGAAACTTTTATTTAAAGCGAAGACTTCTTTACCAATTATTTGCGATTTTGTTCCTGAAAAAGTTTTAAGTGTGCTACAAATAAAAGGAAAGGGAACAAGTTCTGTCTTTCTGAACTACTTTTCTTCAAGAATAAAAAAATCAAAGGAAATGTAATGCCTATATATCCAAAATACCATCCTCCTATAGATTGGCCGTATGCTGTTGCTCCTGCTGGAAGAGAGTATAGAGTTATGCCTTCTCCTGCGCAGAGAATTGGAAAAAAGGAAGCTAGACTTTGGGGCGCAACAGTGCAAAATGTGCCTTATGCGTATGAAGATCCTTATTTAACCTCAATACAAGACACACAGTACACTGTTGATTCTAGCATGATGCACAGATATCCTTACTTAAGGGAAGGAGAGTCTGCTCCGAATGTACCAATGCTTTTTCAGGAGCCTTTCGACTCCGCAGGTTCTGCAAACTATTTGGACTCGTATGCATATGATGAGGATGAAGAATCTTCAGAAGAAGATGAGTTTGGATTTATTGATATTGGAAATATTGTAAAACAAGCCCAAGGTTTTATTAAAGACAATAAGATACAGCAAAGAATCAAAGAAGGTAAGGGTATTATTGCTGCCGTTCAAAGATCAGGAATTCTTGGAAAAAAAGTAAAGAAAAAAGCAAAAAAGAGAAAGTCTAAGAAGAGAAGACCAAGTAGCAAAAAGATGTCTAGGTCAGCAAAGTCTTCATCATACAAGAGAGGGAAAGTTCCAGCATTTTTAAAAGCAAAAGGGCTTCCATTTGCATCTAAATCTTTTCAAAATATTGCTAAAGTAGCAGCCTCTGCTCAGGCAATGCAAAACATTCCTGAGCCTGCACCTTTTTCAAACTTATTTGCTCAAGCAGCAGAAAATGACAAGGTGAATGTAAAAGCAAGAATAACAGCTGGACAACAAGTCCCTATCTTGGTCAGAGAAACTGCTCAGCCCATGCCTCAGCCTATGCAGAGACAAATGCCTCAACCTAGACAAATGATTTCACAAGCGCCACAACAAATGACGCAACAACTTCATTCTGCCGAAGTTGAGTTAACAAAAAGAGCACAAGATGCACAAAAGGCTTCTGAAAGATTAGAAAAATCTCAGAAGAAAAATAATGTGCTATTATATACATCAATAGGTGGCGGTGTTGTAACACTAGGTTTATTGAGCTATTTATTAATTTCTAGAAAATAAAAAATCACAGGAGAACAAAATGGACCCAAGAGAATTGGATTTAAATGAAATTGATGCCCTTCTCGGTGAAGATGACCTCGACACCGATTTATTAGGCGCTGATATTGAAGAAGATAGCGATGACTTTGATGATCTTCTTGCTGGAGATGACTTCGATCTTGACGATTTCGGAATGGATGATGAAGAAGATTCTTTAGAAGAAATTCTTGGAGCAATCGACAATCAGTACCTTTCTGAAAAAGAGCAGGTATTTTTGCAAAACAAGGCTTTCTTAGATTCTAAGAACCCCACACAACTTGATGATTTCTTCATGAAGTTCCAAGAAACTTTGTATGGCGCTATGGATGAATACCATAACGATGATGAAGATCTTTTTGGTGCTGCAGGAGGACCAGAAAGCATGGACGATCTTGAATTAGAAGTTGATCTAATGAGTGGATCTTGCTTTGGTTCTGACGCAGAAGAAGAAGCCTTCCTTGAAGATTGTATCATAAATGGTGAAACCGATGATGATCTTGAAGATGAGTTTGGCATTGATTTTAGAAATGTTGGAAGAGTTTTAAACCAAGCAGGTCGAGGAATTCAAAGATTTGCAAAGAAAAACCGTAAAGCATTGATGACAGCTGCAGCAGTTCCTGCCGCTCTTGCCACTGCTGTAACGGCTCCAATTGCTGTGCCTGCTGCTGCTATTGCAACCGCTGTTGGCGTGAGAGACAATGCAAAGACAAAGCGAAACTACATTCGTAAAATCAACGAACTTAACCGATGCGTTAAGCGTTTTGATAAGATTGCGAGAAAAGTGAACAGTGATGTTGCTATTAAATTGGTTTCTGGTCAAAGATCATTTCTTAGAAGACCTTTTACTGTTATGGCTGCATCTTCAATCCCTGACAAGAAAATTGTATCAGCAGTTTTGGCCGGAAAGCCTTTGCAATTAAAGGACAGAAGACTTGTTGCTCTCGCTAAGAGATGTGATGCAAAATACAACAAACTTCGTTCTATTTACAGAGGGCTTAAAGCAAAAGGAAGAGCGACTGGTGTGCAATCTCCTACTGTTGTTTTCAAAGGCATCATGAAGAACCTTGCAGCTAAGGCGCAAAAGCATGCAAAAGCAAGTGGTGGAGTTATTCCTGCTCTCGCAGTTGCATCTGTCATACCTTCTGCAGTAGGTACAAAACTTGTTAAGTCTAGTGTAAAAAGAAAGCCTGCATTCAGAAAAGCAGTAAAACGACAAGCAAAAAGAATGCTTGCGATTCGTAAAGCAAATAGAATTGCTGCTATGAAAGACAGAGCTGAAATGCGTCAAAAGATGATTGCTGCTGCAAAACAAAACAGACAGAATCGCATTATCAAGCGCAAACTGGCTAAAGAAAGAAAAGCAGACGCTGCAATGGTACAAGCAAATCCTTACATGGATGCTGCTGATATGGCTGCATTGGACAGAGCAAGAGCAGAAAGAATGCCTAAGCCTGTTATCACAAAAGGCCCTAGAAGTCTTGGAAGACCAAGAGCGCATCTTGTTAAGCCAGCCATCGCACCTAGACCTTTGATTAAGCCAAAAACCGGTGTTCTGGCTACTGTTCTTAAAAAAGCACAAGCACAAATTGCAAAATTGGAAGCGTCTTTGAAGAGACATGCTGCTCATCACAGAAATAGCATTCAAATGCAAAACAAGTATGCAAAAGGCTCTACACCTTACAATGCTCAGTATGCAAAAACAAAGAAGTATGCTCAAATTATTTCTAAGTTGAACGCAGACATTAGAGCAGAAAAAGCAAAAGTCGCTAGTCTCATGAACACAATGAAGTAGGAGCAGTTATGGAAAACGAAGAATTTACATTAACTCCTTCTCTTTCTGAGGCTATGATGGCAAACCCTTTTAAGAGTTTGCTTATGCTTGGCGTTACTTTCTACGCAGGTGCTGTTGTTGGAAAGAAAAGAACAGATAAAGCAATAACAACTTTTGGTGGGCTTATCAAAAGTGGCGCTGAAAAAGGTACAGACTTTGCTAAAAAGAAACTTGCTCAAAGAAAACTTGAGAGTATTCGAAGTGAAGTAAATGCTTTACCTGCCCCAACCTCTCAAGGTGCGGCAAACAGAAGTTATTATTACTAATTAAAGTATTCATAAAACCTCCTTGTTTAATGATTGCTGGGGTAGAGAATTTTCTCTGCCCCTTTTTTTTAATTGTGCTATTATAGTTTTGTGTAATTTATCAAATGGAGTTAGATATGGACCCAATTGCATCAGCAAATAAGTATGTTCAAGAAGCTATGGAAGAGTACGGAGTTTTTGATTATTCAGCAATTCCAGATGAAGATGAAGAATTTGGTTTCTTGGATCAAATTGTATCCGCAGTTACCACTCATGGACCGAAACTTTTAGAGCAAGTTCAAAAGAATCCAGCGATTGCAAAAGGAATCATGGATGCAGGCGCAAATCTTCTAGGTCAATCTAAAAAAACAACTGCCAAAGGTAGAAAAAACATTAGTTCTTCAAGAAAGAAAATGAGTGCCTCAAAAGCAGCTGGACAAAAACCATCTGGCGGTGCTCTTGTTCAAAACTTTAAAGGTCAAATTCAAGTTGCGTTGGGAGAAATGAGAAGACAGATTACAATGTCAGGAATTGTTGATCCTGATGTTCAACTGGAAATCATTCGAAATGCATTTGCAAAACAGTATCGAGATCAAAAAAATGACCCTAAAGTTATGACTTTGCAGAAAAACATTTTAAAGAAGTCTATTCACGAAATGGATCAGAAGTTAATGCAGGCATTTACAAAAAGAAATGCTGACAGAATTGCGAAGGGTCTTCCTCCTCTTCAGCCGGGTATTGGAGAACCAACGCTAGAGTACAAAGTCTAATCTGATTTTATTTTTAGAGGCCTACAGTGAATACAGTTGAATTATTAGCAGTTATAAAAAATTGCTTTGAAAATACAAATCCAAAAGTTTTGATTCCAAAAACATTTACAAAACAAAAGAATGCAGTTTTGGAAGCAGCCTTAAAGGATGTAAGCATAAATCAATCCTCAGAAACTTTAATGAATCTTACAAAAGTATGGGTTCGTATTCTTTCTTCTGGCGATGATAAAGCATACAATAAATGTATTTCTGCATTGGCAAAGGTGGACAATCTTCCTTTGGCATTAAAAAGAAGACTGCAAAAGAAAACTGGTGAAGGGCAACTTCGATTTACTGTAGAATCTCCGGCTGGTCCGGCAAGACTTTGTAGAGTTCCTTTTTATCCGATTAGAAACGAAAATGCATGGTCTACAAGATATACGGATATTGATTCTGCTTCTCCAAGTCGTCAGGCTTTTGGTATTGATACTTTGGGTGATGATCCAATCATTTCTATTGGTCCTTGGCTTGGAAACCAAAACTCAAATAAGATTTCTTCTATTCAGCTCAGCACACAAAAGGTAGAGTTTGGTTCATATAGACTGGTAGGAATGGAAATCAATGCTTATTATGGTTCTCGATATATTGGAGCGATTAAACCTGCTGAGTCTGCCACCGGATCTCTTGAAGTTGTTGGAACTTCTACGGCAGCGATAGGAACGATTACAAATGTAGGTCCTGCTGCTGTTACGGCAACTGCCGATTTTGAATTTGTTGGGGCGGGTACACCTGCTGTTGGAACAGTAAACTTTAATACTGCTCCTGTAGTTGCATCAGGAAGCATATCTGGAACAGGAAACAATGGAACAGTTGCTAGTGTTGATTTTGACCCAAGTGGAGGCTCTAATTCAGCAAGTGGATCTTTGGGTTTGAACTTTACACCAACAGCGCCCGGTGGTGGAGGCACAACAACAAACGCAATCAATTCAAGATTGGTCTGTCCAAACAATGGATCTTCAGTAACATTCTCTTATACTTTAAATGCAAACCTGTTGGCAGGTCATGTACTGGCTTTCCGTTTTTATTCCTATAATCCAGTAAACAATACTGGGGGGCTATTGACGAGCACCATTACCGCTGGTAATGAGTTTGCTGTAGGGGCCACACCAAACGACACTCTGAATAATTTAAAGACTTATTTAGAAACGAGTACAGCTCCAATATTCGGAGATCCAACGGCATCAGCTGTTGTAAATGGAACCACGATTACGATTACTCTTGCGAAAGAATTTTCAGCAGAAGAATTGAATGGACTCATTCCTCCAATAGATCAAGGTGCAGCGGCTAACCCTCCCAATTATACATCAACAGCAATGACAGGTGGAGCAGATGCCGGTCCGTCCAATGCGAATGCCTATATTACTTTTCAAGATGCAAGAGGAAACTTTTACTACTATTATGTTGCAAGTAGCCCAGATGCAGCACCTCCAATTGGAGGAGCAACTAGAATAAGAAGTGGGTCAGACCACAGGAGTTTTGCTTCTGGTTTGGCTACTCTTTTGATTTCAGAACCTGAATTTACTGTCACATCAATAATTAATCAGCCTGCAGCGTCAACCATTGATACGGATCAAGTTTCAACTGGATCTGGTGGAAATACAGATATTACCATCACACCTTCAGGTTCTGCAAATGGAATTACAACAGTATCGTTCTCACAAGGGACAGATGTAATACCAGAAAATACAACGGTTACAGTGACAGATACTTTGGGGAATCAAACTGTTATGACTGCAACTTTGGGTGTTCCTGTTGGTACTCAATTCCAAGTTTTTACAACATATGAAGATCAAAGATATAGAGATTCTTTTGATAACTTGATCGCTGAGATCAATGCACAAACAAATACTACCGCTGCTGCTGCTGTTTATAATGTAAACGCTCCAAATGTTACTGGAACTTCGGCTATAACACAAGACATTGGTGGAATAGGTGGAAATGTTGGTCCGGCATCAACAAATCCAAATTTAAACATAACCACTTTTGCAAATGGAACTTCTTCTTTTACAGATGGTGATACGATTACACTCATCAATACAGATGGTGTTTCAACAACATTTACTGGAAGAAATAACCCAACTACTGGATTACACTTTTTAACTTCTGCAGATGTAGAGTATGCCATTTTAACAGGCGCAAATGCTTTGGCACAGAAAGTGGGTGCTTTTAATTTTTTGATAACCCAAGCGGGTCCTGATTATGTAATCACACAAACCGTTGCAGGTTCTCTTGGGAACACAGTTGTCTCTGGAACAAAAGCATCTGGAAATTGGAATTTTGCAGGTGGTGGAACACCAAATGATGGTGTTTTTGTAAATGGAACAGATGCCGTCATTATTGGTCAAGATGTTGAACTTATTGATTCTCAACTTGGTGGTAGTCAAACAACAGTGAACTTCCAAGCTGTAGCCAACAACACTCCTAATCCTCTGCCTATAAACGCATTTAGAACAACAGGCGTACTAACTGAGACTTTAACCAATCTTGAAACTGCGATTAACAATCATCCTTTTAACATTACTGCAAATTACAATAATGTAAATACAATTAGTTTAACTCAAGGTTTGGCAGGAACTCAAGGAAACACAACGATTACAGTTACAAATGGTGCAACATTAACTGGAGTAAGTTTCACCAATGGGGCTGATGCCTTTCCGATCAATGGAGATATTACGGTTACGGATAATTCTCTTACTGCTATCGATACGGTTATTTTTCAAGCAACTGCAAACACAACAAATGCAAACAGTTTTGCTGTTCAAGGTTTAACGCAATCACAAATAGCAACAAACTTTAACCAAGCTGTTGGGCTTGCTGCTGCGAATGGATTGGAAGTATCTTCTGTTGTTGATGGGAATCCAAATCAAGTAAACATCACACAGGATGTTGTAGGAACAGATGGTGAAAATGGAACGCCTGCATCTATTGAAGCTGAAGTTTTAATATCTGCTTTTTCTGGTGCTTCCGATGCTATGGCGGATAATACAAGCATTACAGTTCAAAATGCTTCTGCAGCATCTGTTACTTTGGTTACACCTGCAGACTTTTCGAACACAGGTACTGCGTCTCAGATCGCATCAAACTTTGCGATTGCTGTAAATGGAGCTGGTCTGAATCTTAATGCGGTGGCCAACGGAACAATAGTAAGTATTACACAAAGCCAAACAGGAACTGTTGGAAACAACAGAACTGCAAGTACAACTTCAGCACAAGTAAATGCTCCTGCAGGTAATGTGTTTTCGGGCGGTGTTGATAATGTAACTGCAGGAACCACAATTACTTTAGAAGACGCAGACCAAGTTCCTCCGGTAACTGCTACTTTTGTTGCGGGTGTTGACTTTGCGATTGACAACCTTGTTCCTTCACAAACAATTGATAACCTTAGAGATGCAATCAACAACTCTCCAATAAATATTAGCGCTCTTTCAAACGGTCTTGTTGTGAATTTAACACAAGGAACAGCAGGTCCTATAGGCAACACACCTATTTTGTCTTCAAATGACACTGAGCTTGATCCTAACGGCTTTGGTGGCGGTACTTATTCTGTTGAACTAGGTTCAAGAATTACTTTAATTGCTACAGATGGAACGACAGAGATTTTTGAAGCGATTGATATTCCACAGCCTCAACCGCCAGATGCAATTGGTTACGATGTTGAACCGACAACTCTTGCTACTTTGAACAATTTAAAGACAGCAATTGATGGCAGTGCATTGGCTGGAAAAATAACTGCAGTAGTAGCTGACCCTTTCATTAATTTAACGCAAGTTATTGGCGGTGTCGCTGGAGATACTACTATAACAGTGACAAATGATTTTCTTCCTCCTACACTTATTCCAACAGGATTTGCCGGAGGTGTTGATGCTTCTCTGAATTTGGCAAATCCGTTTTCTCCTGTTGCGATTACAGTAAAAGACTTAACCGTTTACAATGGAAACAATATTTTAATTGTTGAAGACTCTGAGGCTGTTTCTGCGTCTGAATTCAATATTTTAAACAAGTCAGAGCAATTGTCTTTTGAATATGACTTTAACTTTTCTTCTTTTGATCCAAACGGTCAGACAGCTCAACCGCTATCAAATGACAATGAAGATTCAAGTTATAAGTTTATTGGTTTTAGAGATCAGCCTATTGTTGATCCAAACTCACAAGTATTTGTAAAGTTGGATGCTTTTATTGCAAATCTTCCACAGTATATTGGTGCTTATCCTGCAAATACACCTTTACCTAAGATTCCACCAGTTTCATTGTCCATAAACTTGGTTGTAGATCTTCTAGAAGATAAGGTTTTTGGTGATATTGCAGCGCCATCGCCTGCTTCAAGGGCTGCAGCAAATATAAAGTTGAGTGGTAGAGAAGTTGGAGAAGGTAGAATTATTGTTGATAATTCAACTACAAAAAAACCAAGAATATAATAGACAAACTTGTGAAATTGAAATATAAAAAAAATTATGAATTTGTTAATTATACCTTGGGGGACTCCTCACTGGAGTCCAAAATCTCCAAATATTTCAGAAGTAACAAGACTGTATTCTCATAATACAAGAATACTTTACTTACTTCCTTTTTGGGGTTTCTTGGGTATATCAGCAATCACGCACAATCCGGAAATATTGAAGTTTGTGGCTGGCATTGGATTAAAAGGTAGGGAGCTTGAAAAAGAAACTTCTTTACAAATCCGTTCTTGGCTAAAGCACAACAGTAACAAATACCAAAGAATTGTTTTCCTTTCTTATGCAAACGGTGGGAAATTTTGGAGTTCTGGAGCTGCGGGATTACCTGAAATGAAGAAAGTGAAAATTGTAACTTGGAAACCAACATCGCCAAACACAGTGAAAAAAGATATACTAAGATGGATTAAATAGAGGTTTGTTATGGTCAAAAAAACAAAAAGCAGAAAAAATACCAACAAGAAACGAAGTGGCGAAGTTGGTGCGAAGCACAGAGAAGTTGTCGGCTATTTTCTTCAGACAAATAGAGAATTGGTTCGAGATGAGTTTGGCAGAATGAACAATATGTATGATAAGTACATTAGAGGTAAAGCCTTTCAAGAGAAGATAAATACTTTCGATGGGATAAGTATCGCTGGAGGTGGTAACGCTTTCTTTATTGATTTCATAGAATTTAAGCCGAAGTCAAAGAAGTTAACTGCACACAAAAAAATGCAAGACATTATTAAGAAGGCTGCAGATGTTGGTGTAATATCAAAAGGAATGGCATCTTCGTTTAAATTAGGTAAGATCACAGCTCCTATTATTAATGACAAGATAGAAATGGGTGGTTTAGAGTATGAAACCATAAAAACAAAACCTGCTAAGCGCTCTAGAAAGAAGCCTTTGAGTATTGCTGCTATTACAAAAGAAGTTCATGCTTTTCTACTCGGCAAAGGGTATGTAGCATCCGGCAAAAAAGGTGAGATTGAACTGAATAAGAAATCTTTTTCTATGAAAATCCTTAAGAAAGGAAAAAGAACAACCAAAAAAGTAACAAAACAAAATCGATCATTTTACTTAAATGATAGTAAGACAAAAGTTACTTTTAGTTCATTAAAAGGTACATACACAATTAGATTCGAAAGAAACAAGGCTTATGAAATGTTTATTAAGCCTCAGATGACTTTTGACAACACAGATAAGAAAGTTCTTATCGAGATGCTAAAAAGATTAGGTATAAAAACAAGCAAGAAGTCTTCTGTGTCTACACAGCAATATAAATCGAAAGGAACAAAAACAAAAGTATCTGTGATTGCTGTCAGAGGAAAGAAATTCTCTATAACAGGAACGATAACTGGATTTACCAGAGCTGCTTTTGTAAGTATGATTGAGAAACTGGGTGGCAAATTCCAGAACCACATTACCAAAGACTTGGATATGTTGATTGTGGGGTCAAAAGCAGGTAAAACAAAACTCCAGAAAGCGAAAAAGTATGGTGTAGAGATCATAAAGTTTAATGACCTTGTGTCCGTTATGCATGACGGAAAGTAGTATCCTGTGAATAAGTATCAAAAGCAGATGGCAAAAAAACTGGCTGTGAAAAGCATAGCCAAGAAACCAAATAAAAACACAACTTATGTCCTGTTTCCGAAAGGACCTTCGCCTGTGAAGGGTGTTTTTGATATTGAGTTTGGTGCGTTGGTAACAATGCCAAAGCATGTCATAGCAAGATACAAGATTATTCCAAAAGATGTTCCCAAGTATAAAGACATGGTTAGAGACCTCCAACCCAGTTTTGGAAGAAACTTTTCTGTTGTGGTCGGCATTAAGTCTATGTTTGTTGTTCCAAAGGCAACGGACTGTTTGGAGTATGCTGTATGCATGGATGCAGAAAAAGCCAAGACTTACTTTTCTTCAGCTGTTGATTTAAAATTAAATCGTGAGTCTGTAATTTCAGAAGATTTTATCAAGGCCATTCTCAAAACACATATTGCTCGGTTTCACAAGTTTTAATTTTATATTGTGCTATTATATTTTTGTATGAAAATCAGAAAATAGGATGGCGCATGTCTTCAATTCATGAGCATTTAATACCCAAAAAGAAAAACTTTAAGGTTAAAATTACGGAATCAGGCAAAAGCGGAAAACCTGATCATGTGATTTATGGCCTTTGGATTGGAGTTCTATTGCTGACTTTCGTTCCCAAAAAGGGCAAAAAGGTCAAACAGAAAGATGTCATGAAATCTTATGACGCAATAATGCGAACCATAGGTATGCTGTAATGAACAAGGAAGTATTAACAACAATATTTGGTTTAGTTGGCATTTCCGTTGTGAAGAAGCACACACAAGAAGGTTCTTTTTCTAAAAAAGCAAAGAGTTTTAAGTTTATTATAAAAATAAGGCTTGGACAAACAGATGTAACTGAGCAAAAACCTGACATGCCACTCATTAACTCTTATGCAAATCATATTAAAAGTAAAAGATTTCTAAGATGGTTGTCATCTTTTGTAGAAGCAAACAAATTTTATGATCTAAACGGTAATGACTTGGATAATGTCAATTCAATGTTTAAAGAATACACCAACACCATAAAACGCAGAACAGAAAAAGATCTACAGGAATTCACAAATCTTTTTATACAATATTTAATTTTTAAATACGATGTAGAACATTGGAGGGCAATAGGTAATGATGGTCTTCTTGAAATGTATCCAAACCACAAAAAATTTGTTCACAATTGGCTTCCTATAG
>Ga0181585_10002628_pt1 | contig 15977 bp, 17 predicted proteins | sample 071ome_29_FD_132469 | JGI IMG/M metagenome (GOLD analysis project Ga0181585, IMG submission 132469) | Coastal salt marsh microbial communities from the Groves Creek Marsh, Skidaway Island, Georgia - 071407BT metaG (megahit assembly) | ecosystem: Environmental > Aquatic > Marine > Intertidal... | reverse complement strand
GCCACTGTTGTATTAAAAAAGACTGTTCCATCTGCCGTGATGTTTACAGTCCCTCCAGCCGGCACGGTTATAGGCGCGCCATTTTCATCTGAAACAAGGTAACCATTGGATGTCTCAATAAATCCATCCTGAGAAACCCTCAAATCACCACGTCTAGTAAAGGCTAAGCTACCGTCATCGCTAAAAACACCCAGAACAGTTTGACCATTGAATGCAACATCCATCGGGTTATCTGTCTGAATATGATTGCCTTCAGATAGGTTAATGATGTCGTTCTGTGTTGCTACTATAGGTTGATACCTAGTACCAAACCCTGGGCCCTCTAACTTGGCAGGTATAGACCTCGACATTAATGCTCTCTTGAAGCCTACGGTCGACACATTTGCCAAGTCGTTTGTAATCTGTATTCTTTGAACTGAACCAGAAGTAGCTTGGCTTAGTGATGTAAAGATTAATCTATCCATAGTGTTTCAACTATAAAGCGATTATTAGCTCCTGATGTTGATAATGGTGCTCGTCATAGAGCTGTTGGTTTCAATTGCTTTAGCATTTGCCTGGAAACTACGTTGCGCTGATATGAGATTGACCAGCTCATTCGTAAGGTCAACGTTTGAACGCTCCCTTGCGCCGCCCCTTATGGTGCCGTAGCCGGCCGCTCCAGCCTCGCCTAGCCTAGCGTCACCTGACGCTGCAGTTACGGTCCATGAGGAGTCCCCAATCTGCCTGAGGCCAGAGGCATTCGCGAAGTTAGCGATAACAATTTTCCCTAGAGATTTGGTTGTTCCATTTGAGAAGCTAGCTGATATCAGGCCATCCTCTGAAATAGATATCCCATTAAGGTCACCCTCAGGACGACCATTCTGGGACTGAGAGATTGCTGCGAAAGCTGCGTTATACTGCGTGCTACCCTTGTAGGAAATATTAATGGTAGTACCTGATGCAATTTCACTCTCTAATTCGTAAGCAGTTAGTGGAGACACTAACGCACCAGCCGTATCGAAGGTGATCTCTCCCCTGTCAAGGAATATCGGCGTCCAGTATGGTAAATCATTAGCATCAAAGTCGGCCGGGTCTACACTTTCTTCCCATCGGCCAGTCGCTGCGTCCTGTCGAACGAATAGGTTGCTTCCTGCCAACTTATCAGAGTCAATTTTTGCATAGGTAGATGTCCTACCAAATGCAACGGGGACATCATCAAGACCCCAATCCTGACTACCAATAAGCTGAATAAATGAGCGGGAGTCTTTTGTCGCTCCGGTGACAACAAGTGCATTTTTCTCAGAATTAAATCCAACAGTGACATTATTCACTGTCCTACCGTTCTGATCCGCCATAAGATTGAGTTTGTCTTGAACATGCTGGACAAACGTATCAATGTTGTACTGGCCGAGATCTAGTTTTACATTTTGTGTAATACCATCTATTACTGCCGTGATTGTCCTATTGGCCGCGGTAACGTTGAATGCTTGGGAAGTATCAACCCCCATCGCTGCGCCAGTCAATACTGCTGGTGAGGACGCCTGCCCTCTTACGGTAGGAATATTTTCGACAAGTGAAAGTGCTGCCTTGGTTTCATACCAGTTGTCATCAATAGTCGCACCATCAATTTTGAACCCAAATAAGTCAGAGGCTAATTTACCTGCAGAACCAGCCGGATAGCGAGCTGCTAATGGATCTGTTGCTGCCTCTTTAGCTCTTATTTTAATACTAGATGCGTCACCAGTTGTTCCACTCTTGAAGGTGAATACACCCCCGCCGTACTCCACAACGATACCAGACCTACGACTGGCTAATGCTAAAGCCGGACCATTACCAAGGACTCCACCAAGCAGCTGCTTTGAGCCATCAAGTGTAAGAGCAGTCAAAGGAGTGCCTCCATTGGCAACATCAACTAAATTATTATTGGCACCTTGAGCGGCATTAAATAATTTGTTTGATGCTGCGCCCAGACTAGCAACTCTTAATGTGTCCGGGACTCCCTTAGCTTGATGAAATACGAACCCCTGGTTGGCATAATCGTATTCTACTGTGATGTCGCCCCACGCCGCTGTCTGAGCCGGCTGCTTCAGATATTCCGTGATGGCATATGCTACCTGCCACCCATCGGCCACGGTGTCTGCAGTACCATCTGCTCCAGATATTTTTAAACTAGGAGTGCCAGCCACAACGTCCATCGCATCTATAATCGCTCTAACATCTAGTTCAATGTTTGTTGTTACACCCAAATCTGTTGTTCTTTTTAGTACTAATCTCCCGGGGTCAGTCGCAACTCCCTCGGCTCCCTGTAAGTCAAATGATTTATCATCCCCAAACATCCGATTTAATTCGTTAGTCAACTCAGTAGCAATTTCCTTACCAGACAAAACCTTGTCCGCAAGAATGCTCCTTGGCATTAGTCGAGTTAGACTGATGTCGCGCGCAATAGAGCCGTCGATCTCTACTGTAAACATTTTGTCCAGCTGCGCTGCAGTATAGGCAGTAAAATCTACACCATCTGAGCCATTTGTCAGATTAAGACCATCCTTCGGGGCTGAGCTTCCGATTGTAATTTCAGCGGAGGCTGGCAATGACGGAGTCATTGCCTGTAATTTATCTAGGGAATATTTACGGTAGGTTGTACCAGCAGTGATAATGTACTTTGAACCATCACCAGATGAGGCCGCCAATTTTTCAAGCTCGCTCTTCGTCTTAATCTCCCCGAACTTATTAATGTACATCTTATCTTCACCCGGGGCCTCGGCCTGTGTTAGCGCAGCTTCAACAAGCTCCCCATCAATAGTTACATAGGTCTGCCATTTGCTATACGGAGATTCAGTTGTTGGGTTGGCAGTTTTAACATAGTAGATTGTTGCAAGCTGCGCTTTACCGTTCGCACCATAAGTCGTAAAAGACGTAGTCTTATGATAGGTATCAGGCTTCGCCGGATTAAAGTCAGTCGTGATCGGCTCAACAGTTGAAGGAAGATTTAAGCCTAAATTGATTTCTGTTGTTGCGATAAATTCAGCAACCGTTGCTCTAGGTACAGTTAGGCCGGTTGTGGCCACCTCGAAATTTGCATTGTTGATAGAATCCACGGGTAAAACCTGTACAGCCTGACCAGAAGAATTTACGATCTGGTTTTGTTCGTTTAGCATGAACCCGCCGTTCCGTGTGTAAATATCCGCGCCATCAGTTGTCTTAAGCTTGAAGTATCCGTCACCAACAATCGCAAGATCTAATGCATTAGTGGAAAATTCAACATTACCCTGACTATGCTCCTGGACTATACCCCGCAGAGCGACACCTGATCCTGTTACAGAATCCGCCTTTTGTAACGGTGTGCTAGAAAATATATCGCCAAAAGATGCGTCGGATCTTTTAAAGCCTGAGGTTCCTGCGTTAGCTATATTATTTGATGTAACCGACAACTCTGTGGTTGCAGCGTTAAGACCGGTAAGCGAGGTATAAAAAGACATATGGTTTCTCCTTCTTAATCTTCTATTCTTGAGATATCTGCAATGTTTAGAACACTGCCATCAGAAATTTCTATCTGAAAGTCACCTGTTTCATCATTCCAGGTAACGGCTTTTATTTTTTGCTGATTAATTAGTGGGACCATCAAAGCCTCACCATCCTTTTCGATCATCAATTCAACATCGTATAAACCAGCAGGCACTGCCATACCATTAAAATCTGTGCCGTCCCATTGGATCTCCATACCGCCGGCGGGAAGGTTTTTGAAAACCTCTCGATACACCAGTCCGCCAGTCGCAGGATCAGTTACACTGAACACACCTTGTGGTGATGGGTATAGGAGGTCGCCCTTAGAGGTAGTACTCCCCCCTTTTGCAAGATCCACAACATTTTTTACCTGATCAATTTTCTTGCCGAGCAAGTTTGATCCTGTTACGAATTTCTCAGTCCTAGAATTATTTGCCATCTCCTCAATAGAGTTTCTCATGGCAGTCATCGCTTCTAATGAAGAAAACTGAGCTAGTTGCGAAACAAACGCCTCATTCTCCATTGGATCAAGTGGGTTTTGATTTTTTAGTTGCGTGGTAAATAGTACTAAAAATGCATTTCTATCAAGCTGATCAGTTTTATTTACTAATTTTGCTTGCTGCTCCTGATATTGACTTGTTGTCATTATCCCAGAAGGAAGACTAGAGATTTCAGTTGGCATCATCTATTCCTAACTTATCAAGCCTTGATTAAATCAAGTGTTTTACTAAGTAAATCTTTAGCACTGGCTATAACTTCGACATTATTTTGATAAGCCCTTGACGCATCTAACATATCTATAAGCTCTTCTATTTCTTTAACATTAGAGGAGTATACATATCCATCAGCATCTGCTAGTGCGTTCCCTGGTTCAAATATTTTTTCGACAGGTTTCGTATCATTAACAATTCGATCTACCCTTACCCCACCTTGTAAATCTGAGAATTCACTCACGGTGTCGCCAACCAATAATGTTGAGAAAACTGGTCTTTGCGCCCTAAATGCAGTCTCTTCTGTACTTGAAATAACTCCGGCATTTGCCAAATTACTCGCGGTTGCATTCATTCGGACTAGCTGTGCATTTAATCCGCTTCCACCAATTGCCATTATTTTTTCAAAAGACATCTTTATTCGCCCTTAATGACTTTTCTCAAACCTGATATTTTATTTTCCATAAACTGCAAACTAGCTTGATAATCAATTACTGCTCTACCGTACCTTGATTGCTCAACACCTATCTCAACGGTGTTATTATCTAAACTTGGCGATAATGGCACGGTGTATTTCAATGCAGATTCTGTATCCATCCACTTTGGTGCATTTGTAAATCCCATGTGTCGCGGATTATCTGCATACATTTCAATATCAAACCTGCTGTCATTTTTTCTGCTAAACGTTTTTTCTAAAAGATTAGAGAAATCAAGATCACGAGATTTATAGCCAGGGGTTGTCGAATTCGCGATATTCCCTGAAATTATTTCAAGACGCTTAGCTTTCAATGACATTGCAGCATTATTGAATGCGAAATAGTCGTTTAATGTTTTAGCCATAATTAAAGAAATTTATATTGCCTGGAATTACAGATGCATTATCTGTGCCAAACTTTCTTTTTTTAAAGCTATAGCTTCTTATTTCTCCGCAATTTCAATAAGATAGGAATAAAATTTCTATATGCCTTGCCCCTATATCCCGATTTTTTTTATGAAAAGTGGCAAAAGTGGCAAAAAGATGATTTTTGCTGCTAGTTATTAAAACCCTTAAGATATAGACATTTTTAATAATTATTAGAGAATCCATTGCGACTACTTACCAAAACAAAACTTCTGGCTATTTTTCTTCTCTTGCCTCTGTTTGTTATTGCGCAAGACTCATCAGACCAACAACAGTCAAACCCAAAGACGATTCTTGTTCAGTCACTTAAGAATTGGGTTTTTGATAATGAAGGTATAGAACCTGATAATACGACTGTTTATGCTGGCGATAGACGTTTTAGGGTTCCTGTCTGTCAAGACAATTACATTTTTGAATACGCATTTGGTACATCAAATACAGTATCAATCAAATGCGAGAGTACAGGTTGGACCTCGACCGTTCGTATAGAAAAACAGATTATTAGTCAAATCTATGTATATGATAGGGATATCACAAAGGGATCTATTATATCTTCTGAAGACCTAAGACAGGTCCAAATCGTTGATAGTCTATTAACAAATTTAACAACAAACCAATCAGATATTTCAGACTTTTTAGGAAAATACGTTCGAATCGATGTAAACGAAGGACAGCATGTAGACCCTAGACATTTCGATGAAGAGTTTACAGTTTACAAATTAAATAGAGATTTAACCCAGGGAAGTGTCTTAGAAAAAGCTTTTCTAGTCCCAGTCAATAAACCAATATCAGAGGTTACATATAATGAGAGGATAGATTTAGATCAACTTGTTGGCGCAGTCATTAAATATGATTTATCTGTTGACGACTTTTTGACTAAATCAACTATAGGAAGCATTTCTACTGTTTTGATTATAGATAGGGTTATCGAGAAAGATCAACAAATCGATAGCACTAACACTAGTATCTTAGAGCTATACGATCAAGCGCCCCCTGATTCAATTAATGACTACACGATGGTTGACAGGGCATCTGCAAGGCGTCGGCTAATCCCGGGCAATATTCTGAAGTTTAGTGATATAGTCTCTACGCCTCATGTGCAAGTAAATACAAATATAACATTACTCTATAAATCAAGCATTTTAGAGCTTACAACTGTAGTCCTAGCTTTAGAAAATGGTTTTATTGGCGACATCATTCGTGTAAGAAATTTCGAGTCTGGAGAAGAGTTAAATGCGACGGTAACAGGGGTATCTATTGTTGAAATATCTCGCTAAATTATTTCTAAAGTGTTCTTGGAATCTGTCGATGTAACTATTGATAAAACATACTAAATATCACATACTTAAGACACAATATATTGTAGGTTTCGATTATGTCCGGCACTATATATAGTACACTCGACAAAACATCTGCACTCACCTCTACCAAAACAGCTGAAAATCGTAGTACTAACTCAAAAACAACAGTGGATCATGCATCTGTGTCAGAAACATCTGGTACGGAGGAGCTTGTTAAACTTTCAGCAAATCTGCAGGCAGATATTGATAAAGCCTTATTTGATCAGGAGAAGGTTGATAGGGTAAAAGATGCTCTTCGAAATGGCGACTATCCTATTGATTCCAATAAAATCGCAGACAGTTTCATTGATCTAGAAAAATTAATTTGATTATTGTTTGCTATTAGGGGTTAACTTGGATAATTCTGAGCGTCTTGCTTTCGAAATTGATGCTTTGTTGCATTTGCTTGAATCTGAATATAATCATTTAAAAAAAAATGAAATAGCTAAATTCGAAAAATTGCAATCTCGAAAACAAGAAATCCTTTCTTTTATTTTAGAGCAGAGTGATTATTATAAAAATTTAAAACCCGAAAGTGATCTTGATATATTTCAACGAAAAGACGTAAACGATAAGATCAATAAGTGCAACAATCTGCAAAAAAGGAACGAAATATTAATAAACGGAAAGTTATCAGCCATAAATGATGCTCTACAATCCCTGGGTTTAAAACCTTATCGCTCAAGGGAAACTTACGAACATCTTGCTAGTAGGAAAAAAAATTAAGGCTCTCGCCCTTTAATCCAGTAAGCCCAGGATAATACCACCGCAACCGCCTCGTACATTATTTCGGGTATTTCTTCTCCGATATCTACTTCAGATAAATCCTCAGCTAACAGCGTATTAGAAATAACAGGCACATTATTTTTGTTTGCAAAGTGTATTATTTCATCAGCTAATAAATCAGCCCCTTTCGCAGTTAATACTGGAACTGAGAGACCTTCGTATGTAAGCGCGAAAGCTTTTTTTGTAAATTTTTTCACGCTGATAAACTCATGTTGCCGATATTTTTTAGAAACATCCTTCTATCAATTTTCGAAGGTTTCTTCCCATTTATCTCCAAAGATAAAAGATTAATATTATTTTCAGCAAGTGAGCTAACAAGCTCATTTTTATAATTTTTAGCTCTAGCGCGTAGTTCGATATCAGATATTGATAAACATACTTTTATAGACCGAGGTTCTATTACACTTAGATCTATAACAATATGATTTTCAACTGGATAATAGCAGGATATCTCAGCATTCCAGCCCCGCTCTTCCTTATTATCTTTATGAAAATTATCTTTTAATTTATTTTTTGTTATATTTATTTCTATCGGAGGAAAAGCGTTAAAAAGAATGGCAAACCTAGCAGAAATCATATCTCTATCGGCAGCGAGATGTGTTTCGTAAATATTAGAATTTAGATATGTAAGAAAATCTTTTAGTCTTTTTGAGAAATGAATTTCATTTACATCATATTCTCTGTCAGCGCTATCAAAGTATTTAGCAATAACTGATCTAATAAGACTTATATTTTTTTCATTACTAATCTCATGATTTTTAAATGCAAAAGAACTTGCCTGAATAAAATATTTTATTAATTTTTTTAGCTGATTTTTATCTGCCAATAAGTTCGAATCAGCAAAAATATTTTCAAATAAATTCTTGGTGTATTTGCTGGTTTTTTGTAGATATAAGTATAGGTCCCCAATTTCCAATATAGATATATTGCTAAGCAAATCAATAATAGCTTTCGGGTGAAGATAATTTTTTTTTGGTAGAAGGTGGCTTTCTGGAAGCGTATTTTTACTTATAATGACTTGATAATTTCGTGATTGGCTGGAACCCGTTATATCTTTCTCTTTTTTATCTGCTCTACTTATTTGAGTATCTATTTCTAATTCTTTGCCATCATCCCTTAATACAACATTGACTATTTGTCCCTGTTTTAAGTCATAATCTCTTGCTTGTTTTTCTGAAATAAATATTTGGTTACTTTGAATAATATTTTCATTGCTAGAGAGCAGAAATCTTGTGGTGTTTTCTATACTATTCAATTTATTTTACTTTATTTATTCTCTAAGGAAATCGAACCCAGGTTGATCTATCGCTTCTTAAATTTCTTACATTTTCATTGAAAATAATCTTACCAATATCTTCTTCGTTTGGAAGTAATAATCTTTGACCTGAAAAAATAAAATTTGGATTTCGATTTCTAAAACTATTTGGATTTGCTATAACAAACGCTTCTCTCAATATGTCTTTCTTAATAGCTGTGCTTGGATAAATTTTGTTTATTATTCCGTCTAAAGTGTCGCCTTGTTTTACTATATAAAATCCTGTTTCTAAATATTCTTCATCCCTTGTCTCTAAGAATTCTGCGATATCATAACCATCAAGAAAAGTGCGTAAAGCCATATCAATGTCTTCTTGTGCACCAAGACTTAATTCACTCATAAAAAATGAGCATAAAATTGTCGTAATTTTCTGAATTATTTTCATTGGTTTTCCAGGTTAAAAGGGTATAGCAAAAACATTATTTCTACTGATAGTACCCTCTACAATTTCTAATCTAGCACTATTACTATCTGTTGATGTTATTTCTGCAATAGCTAACTCATTTAAGCTTTCTGAATCTATTGAAGCCCCCTGAGTATTTAATCTTTGTGTATTTAATAAAAATCGATCCCCAATTTTTATGCCAGCATTTGAATTAATACTTATAGTATAAAAATTACCTTCACGTGAGGCTTGATATTCGTTACTACTACACTCTAATAAGTCTAAAGGCTCTTGTAATAAACTTTGGGATATATAATCAGATATGACAGTTTTTTGCGTATTCAACCCAACTAAATTAGTTATTTGATTTCCAATTTGGTTTAATATATTTCTCTCAACGCGTATTTCTCTTTTTTCTGGGTCGTATAAGAAACTTATTTTTTTCTCATATAGCCTTTCTTTGACGGTACTTGAAGCGCTGTTTTCTAGAGTTATATTTGCAGAAATTGAATATATTGCTCGGCTTTTTGTATACCTTGAAAGGTTGCTTACTAGACTTAATTCATTTGCTGCATATCTTGTGATAGTTTTTGCGGTCTTATAGCTACTTTGAATAGTTTTCAGCGGAATATTTTCAGATTTATCGATGTCTTCTATATTGATTATAAAAATATATTCACTTGTTTTATCGCTATTCCTTGGAGCTAGGTATTGGTAATAGCTATTTACATTAGAAGTATAGTTATACCGATCAACATTTATAAATGTATTTTGCAGTTCAATATTTTCAATATTTTCATCAAGATATTTGTATAGATCTGCCTCAAACAGATTAATTAAATTTCCAGCCGATGTGTTACTTGTTTTATCTGATATTCTTAGTGACAAATTTTTCTTATATTTGTTTAGTGGTATATCTAGGCAATTATTTTCTAAATTATTTATATCAATTTGTAAATTTTTAGGCCTATTATCATTAAAATAATTAGCAATTCTTATACCTCTTACTTTTATGTTACTACTAAAGTAAGTTGATTCTATCAACTCCCCTTTATTGTTAAGATAAGCATTAGAAACTACAGATACTTCTCCTCCCAGAGCAGCATCTAGTAAACTCGCTTTCACGATTTCAAGTTGTGACAACGGTGCCTGTGGTTCTCTGTCTGCCGCCATTGAGCAAATTGGTATCATAGATAAAACTATGTATATCAAAATATTTTTCATAAAAATTATTTTTTTTTTTATGATCTAGTTTCAATTACTTGTAACTAATCTCATATACAGCAACCTTAAATCGTTTATTGTCCTCCTAGGAAGTCCAAGGGTGGCTGCATATGTATCATCCGAGATAGGTTCTATCTTTATCAGTTCGGCTCCATATATCACACCTTCTACCCTAGCCCTAAAGGTATCATCGTTAATTGCAAGATCTGATATCGTTGTCGCCGAATCAATATAGGTCCCATACACAATCTCTGCTAATTGCCTGAATGCATCCATACGTGCTGCCTTTATAGCCATCAATCGCTGCTGAGGCTCAGAACCTTGGTGCGAAGCAATAACTGAGTATCCAGTAGCCTCAACCATTCCGCCCCTGTAGAAATTATCATTTGTATCGTATTGATTTATATAGGGATTATATATTTGGCAACTTGTAACTATTAAAGAAAGAAACGTAGCCAATATTAAGCGTGATTTGTGCATGGAAAGGCCTAAGTTGATTGAACTGGTTAGATATATCGGCAGTTGTATTTAATACTTTATTATTTGTTAATTTCATTTCTCATTTATTTGGCATAGTAATTGCATTACAAATTGATAGTTTCTATGGAATTTACAGAAACTTTTTTCAATATGTAACTTATTGATATTCAAGTAATTATGCAAAATGTCATAGTGTCAAATATCCGACAATTTTTAAATTTCGGAGCTATAAAAAATTTAGCTATCCCGCTGGTATTCCTAGCAATAATGGCGATGCTTGTAATCCCTCTACCTGCGGTTGTTCTAGATATCCTATTTACATTTAATATCATGGCGGGCCTGGTTATAGTCATGATAAGTATAAATGTTCACAAACCACTAGAATTCTCATCGTTTCCTCTCATTCTCCTTTTAGCAACAATGCTGCGCTTAAGTTTGAACGTGGCTTCAACCAGAGTAGTTTTATTAAAAGGGCACGAAGGAACCGACTCTGCTGGAGATGTTATAGCTTCATTTGGTGAATTTGTTATTGCTGGTAATTACGTTGTGGGTTTCATCATATTTATTATATTGATGATTATTAATTTTATTGTTGTGACAAAAGGAGCTGGTCGTACATCTGAGGTAATCGCCCGTTTTACATTAGATGCTTTACCAGGAAAGCAAATGGCTATTGATGCAGATTTAAACTCTGGATTAATTACCCAAGAACAGGCTACAGAGAGAAGACAAGAAGTTGCCCAAGAATCAGATTTTTTTGGATCAATGGATGGTTCTTCCAAATTTGTTAGGGGAGATGCCATTGCTGGGATATTAATACTGCTAATAAATATTATAGGTGGATTAGTTGTTGGTACTACACAGCATGATTTGAGTTTTGAAAATGCTGCAGAAATATATACGGTATTAACAATTGGTGACGGCTTAGTAGCACAAATTCCATCACTTTTACTTTCTTTGTCTACCGCAATCATAGTTACAAGAGTTACCACGACAGAATCTACAACAAATCAAGCTAGCCTAGAACTAAGAAATCCAATCGCGCTAAAGGTAACATCATTAGTGTTATTCTTACTAGGTATCATACCTGGTATGCCGCATATATTCTTTGTACCAGCCAGCTTAATTTTATTTTACATAAGCTACGTTAATGATAGAAAAGATCGTGAAAATGCTATTAATGATGAGGATGATGAAAGTATAGATGATGATAAAGATATTGACTTGAATTGGGCAGATATAGAACATGTAGATACTATTGGACTAGAAATTGGTTACGGTCTCATTCCTTTAGTAAGTGAAAACGGTGGTGGAATTTTACTTTCTAGAATTAAAGGAATTCGAAAAAAATTATCAACTGAACTTGGATTTTTAATACAACCAATAAGAATTAGGGATAATTTAAATCTAGATCCATTATCTTATAATATACTTCTGAAGGGAGTCGTCCGCGGTAAAGGCAAGATTGAAATTCACAAAGACTTAGCAATTAATCCGGGTGATATTAATGAAGAGATTGAAGGTATAAAAACAAAAGAACCTGCATTCGGTTTAGATGCATATTGGATTGATACTAAAGTTGCTGATCATGCAAAATCATTAGGCTATACAATAGTTGATAGTTCTACTGTTATTGCTACACATATAAACGCTCTATTAAAAAATAATTCCTACGAGCTATTAGGCCATGATGAGACTAGAGAACTTTTAGATAAAGTTTCTAAGATATCTCCAAAACTTGTTGAAGATCTAGTTCCCGAAAAATTATCAATTGCAACAATAATGCAGGTTCTAAAAAATCTTCTTTATGAAGCCATATCAATAAAAGATATGAAAACAATTTTAGCAACCTTACTAACTGAAGGATCTAAAACACAAAATCCTGATGACCTCACTGAGCTTGTAAGGCCTAAAATAGGTCATCTTATGCTACAAGAAATAGTGAGCTTAGGAGACGAGTTAAATGTTATAACTTTAGATCCCGCCTTGGAACAGATTTTAATAAATAGTGTAGATAAAAGCCCTAATAAAATTGAGCCTATAATTGATCCAAGACTATTAGCAGATTTAATAACCTCAATTAAAACACAGGTAGATAAATCTTTTGCCGACGGCATAGAAATCACTTTAGTTGTAGCACCAACAATTAGACCTTGGTTGGCAAGAGTTATAAAACAGCGTGTTCCTGACTTCAAAGTATTTTCATATACAGAAATACCGGAAGATCAACCTGTAAAAGTATGTTGTCGTATAGGGCAATCAGCTGAAAATACAAATGAAAATTGAAATCTTAAAAACAAAGCCTAAGTTGAATCTATTTAAAGATATACAGAATAGATTTGGTGAAACAGCAATAATTCTTAATCGCATACAAGAAAAGGATCAAGAATATTATTTCATCTGTCATGATGCAAACGATAGTAAAAGTATAATATCAAGAAAATCTGTAAATAAAGAAAATAAGTTAGAAAATAAAATATCTCAAATTGATACTGAGAATATTTTCCTATTCTACTTAAAATCATTTCTCGATACGCAACCTTTAAATTCGGCTTTTAAAAATCTTATTCTTAAATCATTAGCGGAGCCAAGTTCATTGGATGATTTGTTATTACAAATAAAAGTTGCAATTGAGTATAATTTAAATGCACCTAAAGATCTTAATCTGAATGCATCGGTTTTTTACATTTACTCTGAGAGAAACACGAATGTAACAAATATTATTTCACAGATTCAAAATAGAATATCCTCAGAGACAAATAAAAATGCTTTCGCATATCACTTAAGCAATAATTTTCTGAGTGACATACCAGGTATTCATAATCCAAGTAATTTGAAATCAACGAATATTTATTCACAACAAAATTTTAATTTAAATAAGGCGGTTTATATTTTTAATATTAATGATATGGATTCCCTAGATGTTAATAATGTTATTCAAACAAAAGCCAACAAATGCCATATTGCCTTATGTGACAGCCTGTCTAGCTTTACCTATTATGATCATTTAAATTCTTTAACTAAATGGGATAATTATATTTTTACTAATATATCTCCGACTTTTTTTACAATCGAACTACTTCAATTTCTAATTTTATCTAAACCACCTTTTTCTATCGGTTCTCTTTATGACGATTCAAGTAATAATTTGATCTGTTTGTCTAAAGAATATTTTATTCAAGGTTTTATACAATTAATTAGAAAACATTTTACCTATAAAAAGAACTGATTATATGAAAATTACTAGATCTGTAATTGGTGTTGCCAGTGGCAAAGGTGGCGTAGGAAAAACCACTTTTGCAATAAACCTAGCTTATTACTATGCATCAATAGGTAAAAAGGTACTGATATTTGATGCTGATTTAGGACTGGGCAATATACATATCGCCTTCAAAAAAAAATTGCCTGGAAATCTTATAGATGTAATCAATGGTAAAGATACTATTACTAATGTGTTATTGGATTTGTGTCCAAATATCTCACTTGTAAGCGGAGGTACTAATCTTGATCAAGTACTTCAAATTGATCCAAACTTAAATCAACAGATAATACACCTGGTAAACGAACTAAAGGATCAGTTCGATTTACTTATAGTCGATGTTGCTGCAGGTATCAATTATAGCGTTCTAGATTTTCTTTCGGCATGTAGCTATAAGATTGTTATAGGAACTAGTGAGCCTTCTTCAGTATCAGATGCTTACGCTCTTATTAAGCTTCTTTATCTTGAATATGGAATAGATCATATTTCCTATCTGCCTAATAAGGTTAAAACATCTATTGAAGGTTCTCAAATTTATGAAAAACTTAGATTAATTGCAGCCAAATATATCGGTTGTTCATTAAATAAAATAGGATCCTTAACATTAAATGAAGATTATAATAGGGGCTGGATAGATGGTGATTTACCAGTCGCTCATGGAACAAAATCAAGTATATACAACGAGTTTGCTGGCATTGCTTCTATGATTGAAAAAGCTGAATACATTAGTGCTACGAAGCGCCTGAAGTTCTTCGAGTAACGACATTTTAAGTACCTGAAATGTACGAGAAAAATATCAATTCTCAAAGAGATAATCTTATCAATGAAAATATTTCATTAGTGACTCGTATTGTAAATTATTTAAAACCACGAATACCTCCAAATATTGATTATGATGACATGATGCAAATTGGCATTTTGGGATTAATTTCAGCCGCGGATAATTACAAAGAAAATCTAGGTGTAACCTTCGTAGACTATGCTAAAAGTAGAGTTAAAGGTTCAATAATTGATGAAGTACGAAAAATGAGTGATATTTCTCGATTAGCAATTAAAAATACTCAGGAACATAATAAAGCTATTCAGTTTTTAACGTCGAGTTTGGAGAGAACGCCCACAAGTACTGAAGTTTCTCAATATCTAAATATCACAATAAATGAATATGAAGCACAGCGGACACATGCTGAACGATTTAAAATAGATACTCCTGCTGAAAATGATTCAGAATATGACATCTTTGATACATTTTTATCTGACGATTCAAACCCTTTAGATGACATTGAAATTGAAGATATAAAATATTTCCTTACAAAAGAAATTAATAAACTCTCAGAACGCGAAAGACAAATTCTTCAGTTATATTATTATGAAGAATTTAATTTGAAAGAAATTGCTGAAATAATAGGAGTCGTTGAATCGAGAATAAGTCAAATTCTCACCAAAACAATCAAATATCTTCGCACAAAAGTTCATAACAAAATCACTAATGTTTCTTAGCAATTTTTTCAAAAAAAATAAATCCCAGAGAAAACTCGACGAACTGAAAAAGTTGAGCAAGAAAGATTATGAAAACTGCAGTAAAAATAACAAGTCGATTGGTAATTTAAGATTACGAAATCGCTTAGCATTACGGTCAAAGGCGAACGTCGAAAAAACTTTTATAGATGCAGCTAAGAATGTAGAAATATATCAAAAAATAAGGCTTGAAGCCTCGTTAACAAACAATAATTTAGAGCTTGCTCCTCCGAAAATTGAGACTTCTTATCAAATTTTACAAACAGATAAAGGTCTAATTGTGAGTTATATACCTTTTGAATACGCAGAAGAGGTTTTTAAAATTGGTGCTTCCTATCAAAATTCTGAGTTATCAGCTGATCAATCAAAAAAGAAAATCGAGAATATTTTTAATAAAATTTGTAAAGAATTGAATATTTACAAAGAAATTCCTATTTTGGAATTTCTAGATGATAATGGTAACTAATTAATTAGACACCTAATATGCTTACAATTTTAGTCATACTAACCACGATAATAGGCGTAGTACTTATCGTATTACTGATGTTTATTTTAGGTAAGCTGAATTGGCTTGAAAACGCT
>Ga0181585_10002626_pt1 | contig 15981 bp, 31 predicted proteins | sample 071ome_29_FD_132469 | JGI IMG/M metagenome (GOLD analysis project Ga0181585, IMG submission 132469) | Coastal salt marsh microbial communities from the Groves Creek Marsh, Skidaway Island, Georgia - 071407BT metaG (megahit assembly) | ecosystem: Environmental > Aquatic > Marine > Intertidal... | reverse complement strand
TTGCTTTAGCTGCATTATCTAAATTATTAGGTTTAGCCACAAAGTTAGTTAGAATATCTTCACACTTTTCTTCTAACCCAGAAGAAAAATCAAAAGACAGTTGCTTGTCGGAATCATCTAGAGTTAGATTGTTTAGAGTTGCAGTACCCCATTGAGTAACTTCGGTTTGATCATAAGGATTATAAAAATCATAAGTAAAAAGATTTGTATAATAATTTAGTGTATCTTTTAGATGCTTATTATCTGAGTATAAGTCATGAAAAGAAGCGGCTTTTAACTTAGAAAGAGCAGGATTATTTGGCTCATTTAAAAACAAAAAATCCGAGATTGCACTGGCTGCAACCTCGGCTAAAATAAGATGATCAGTCTGGATAGAATAAAGTGAATAAGTTGTATCTGATTCCTTTACTACATAAAATAGTCGCTCTGTATAACTTGTTGACATTTAGATCTTTCTCCTGGGATTAATTATTCGGTTTAGGGTAACCTTATTATACTCTGAAAATTAATACAATTTCAGAGTGCGATCAGTAATTATGTTAAGGCCCATTAGTAGTCGCACTGATGCCCCTACTAGCACATAACAGGGATAGGATGGTTTTAGAAAAAAAAGAATAGGCTATTAATAAAAGGGCTTTAATAGGTAACTAATGGGCCTGTCAACTTTTTGCCCTGTGGAGGAATTTATGTTTTATGCTTCTATAGTATTTGTTGTAAATAAAAAGGATGAAGTTCTTATTTTAAAAAGATCTAATAGAGGATCCTTTCCTGGTGTCTGGGCTCTTCCTGGGGGCAAGGGGGAACCGGGTGAGTCGCCTGAAGAAACTGCGGTTAGAGAGGTGATGGAAGAAACTCAAATCCAATTATCTTTAGACTCTCTTTTATTTCTTCACAAGATGGTTACCGGTGAAAAAGAATTTTATTTCTTTTTCTCAAAGGTCGATAATCAAAAGCCGGTTATTGATGAAGAACATGAAGATTGGTTATGGATCGATAAAGGAGGGGTTGAAGAAGCTTGTGGTATTCCTACTGATCCTGAAATCTGGATTAAGTTTAGGGCGCTTTAAAGGCCGATGTAAAGTTTTTGCCCGAGGGGCCTGGAATCCGAGGTTCCTCTAGCTTCAGGAATCAGGATTTGGTTTCTTCGATTTTGGCCACTGGATAATGGGCGATTACTAACCGATGTAAAGTTTTTGCCCCGGCGGGGCTGGATGAATGAATTTTAAGATAAAATATTTTATCTTAAAATCCTTTGGTTTTGGACAGGGGTGAAGGTGGTATTACTATCTCATATAATGCTTATCTTTATTTTTTTCTAAATCATTCTATCCGTGTTATAGGTAGGCGTGGGATGGTCCCGCTGCATTAAAAGGAATAACAAATGTCCACTGCTATTTTTGGTTCCGAGAACACTGAGTCTCCGATTCAGGTTGTTCGTTCTACCATGTCTGTGTCCCTCGATGAGAGTGGCACTCCTGTTGTCTCTTTCGCGACTAATCGCGGCAAGGGAACTGGTGCCCAGGTTATCCCTGTTGCACAGTTTCGGGAGGCTGTAGAGTGCCTTCAGGGCTTCGTAGAGACTGGGTTTGAGTCCGAGGCTTCCGAGCCTTCTGTGGCTGATACCATTCGCTCTACCATCTCCTGTGAGGATGGTATGGTTAGCTTCCGTGTTCGTTCCGGTAAGGGTGCTAAGCCCGCTCGTATTCCGGCGGATGCTTTCTCGGAAGTTATCTCCCTTCTTTCCTCCACTGTCGCCGCTGTTGAGTCGGCTGGAGCTTCCGTTGCTCCCGCCTCTGATGACTCCGCAGAGTCTGACGACAGCTAAATAATCAAAGGGACCATAACCTAGAAACCCCTCACAGTAAATAGGCTGTGAGGGGTTTCTTTATTTAGGATGTAAAGTTTTTGCCCGTGCTAGGAGGGAATAAAGTATGGATCAAATTCATCTTCATCTTCATCTGAAAATGAATCAAATTGTTTTGTTTCATTTTTATAAGAGTAAATACCTAGTGCTTGCTGCTTGGCATATTCCATCGCTGCATCTGTAGACTCAGTGCTAAATAGAATTATATTATTCATATCATCCATATGAGTTGAGCCAATCTTATCAAACTCGACTAATGCGTCAAATCTATTCCCTAATCCATCTTTAAATCTTAGTCTAAGATTTCCTGAGTTTGGAATTTGAGAAAAAATTTCATCAGAATATTCCTCAGAATAAATGTCTTTGTTTTCTACATCTATATCGTTAATAAAGGTTAGCTGAAAGTCATCAGCCTGAGCCAGCTTTCTTATAATAAAATCTAGATGATCAGCTTCTTTTCTCAGGCCCTTTTGATCTAGGCGATTGGCTATTTTAATTAATTCTTTTAACATCTTGCATCTCCAATTAAAATGTCATTTATTTTAATTAAAGTATTAGCAGAAAGGGGATGTAAAGTTTTTGCCCGGGGCGGCTAGATTTGAATACAATCTTTACGGCAAAAATGGATAGATAGCATAAGCAACGGTAAAGGTAGAGGTAATAAGCATGCTAGCAACAAGAACAAACTGCTGATGGGGAGTAAATCCATGCAAGCCAGACTGGGAGTGACGTGGCGTAGAGCTTACTAAACCGCTGCGGGAACGTGCTTCTTCTCTTAAGTCATCAACTTCTAGCTCAGGAAAAGAAACTAAGCTCTTGCTTCGGAAAGCAGGAACAGTCTCGTCGGAAGTAGCAATTGCTTTTGGTTTGTTTCTAGAAACAATTTGACTATCATGCTTTAGTTCCTCTTCGTGTTCCAAGTACGCTGGCGCACTATAATTAATTGTTTTCATTCAATTTACTCCTTTTATTTAATTAAAATGTCATTTATTTTAATTAAATTATTAGCAGAAAGAGGACGTAAAGCTTTCTCCCGCAACTACCAACTGGTAGTCGCTTCTTCTACTTGGCAGAAGCCAAATTCCTCCGCCAAGTTAATATAGTGATAATAATTATTGATAGCATGATTTTCTCCGCTTTCTTCATATCTAGAGTACCATGCCAATGCAATCTTTAAATAATTTGGCATATCGCACCTAACTCTTCCCGTAGAGTAGATGCCAAGGTTAAACATTAGCTTTTCTTCTTTAGACATTTTCTTCTCTTTAAAATGGTCGGGCAAGCTGGATTCGAACCAACGACCCTCTGCTCCCAAAGCAGATGCGCTACCAGACTGCGCTATTGCCCGCTATTAATAGATTTTAAAGTGGCATTTAAAATCAGTCTCGTGTCTTATCTCGCTCGATGGGCTCAGGCACAAAGACCAAGGCAACCCCATCTTGGGTTAGCTCCCTGTAAATCCATCCACCGGGAACTGCTAACCTATCAGTTGTAGTTCTTAGCTCTCCGTTAAGATCATAGACCTTAACGATTCTTTCCCAAGATGGGGTTGCCATTGCTTTATTCTACCTCTTTGGTACTCCCAACGGGATTCGAACCCGTGTTGCCGGGATGAAAACCCGGTGTCCTGACCTGACTAGACGATAGGAGCACTTGTCTATTTTTAAATAAGTGGCTGCCCCTCTCGGGTTCGAACCGAGGACACGCGGATTAACAGTCCGCTGCTCTAACCAGCTGAGCTAAGGGGCAAAAAGATGATGCGAAAAGATAGGCTGCTTATCACGTTAAAGGAAAGTTATTATACTAAATTTCAAACAGTTTGGTTGGGGTACTAGGACTTGAACCTAGAGAAGTGGAACCAAAATCCACTGTGTTGCCAATTACACCATACCCCAATAATATTTAGTCCTCCAGAGGAGTTGCAGTAATATAAACTGTCGGAAACTCTATATACTCTACATTCTCTGAGTTCTCCGCTCCATCAGCATTTGTGCTAACGAAGAAACCAAGAATAAAAGAGGTGGCAACAACAATGGCTCCAAAGATAGAAAGCCATTTAAGAGAGAAGAGGGGTTTATTAAACTTAATCATTTTATTTTCCATTATTTATTGTAAAGCCCAGTTCGGGCAAAAATTTAAGATGGGACCACTGGGGCTCGCAAATCTAACATATACCAGCCTTGATCCTTAGCAGTCTTTCTTCTGTGGCAGTTAGCACATCTGACTTCACATTTTTCTATCTCTTTTTTGATAGAATCAGTAGAGTTTCCATCAGCTATCATTCGAGATAGATTTTTGTGCTTATCCCTCATGTGATCAAACTCTAAAACAATAGGGTCATTCTCACCACAATCTACGCAGGGATTCTTGCAAAGATATGAATATACATACTTCCGCGATTTTTCTATCTGAATATTTTTTCTTGTACTAACAGCCTTTTTATGATACTCTTTATTTTCCCTATAATATCTTTTAGATCTTTCTCTACTGCACTCTTTGCATATAGAATTTAGACCATCTTTTCTTACTTTATTTTTGTTAAACTCTGATTTATCTTTATCAGTTTTACAAGTATAGCATCTTTTCATTTAACCACCTCTAACTAGGTGACTTTTAATTAATAGAAAAGATTAAAAGCACTTGTTTAAAAAGTGGGTCGTCAGGGACTCGAACCCTGAACCTAAAGGTTAAAAGCCTTTTGCTCTACCAATTGAGCTAACGACCCGAAATCACATTATACTCTAATGCATCACAAAGATCAACATCAATTAACTCACCAACAAGTTCGCCTGTGTCGATCTCATCTTTGAGAAGAAGTAACTCAAACCCATCAAACTTGCAACAGTCTTTATAAATTTGAGTTATTCTTCCCGTCCAACCATTTGACTGAACAATATCGCCAACCTTAAAGGTCATGGCAGCCGCCTGCGCGTCCTATTGTTATTCTCTGCACACTCAAAGTAAAGGTAACCAAAGTCTGCGTGCTCAACCGCAAAAGGATGGCAATTAGCCTCCACCTGTTCAAGCCAAACAGACGATCTCTCTGAATAAACGACAACTCCTCCAAGAGCAGCGCCAAAGGTAAAGGCTACAGCCGAACAAATTACTGCAAAAACCTGCATTTCCCAAGCTGCCCAAACTGCTTTATCAGTCATGCTACCTCCCGCACCTACTTATAACACGGATGGAATGGTTTTAGAAAAATTGGTTACGCTGCGATTGCAGAGCTAACAGCAGCGTAACGCTCTCCGCCAATAGTCTCCATCATAATTCCCTCTGGAGTAAAGTCCGCTCCAGAGAGGAGCGACTTCATAATCGCAGGAGAGAAGCCGGACACAAGCGCAGTTCCATCCTCACGGAAGGTAACTGGAACATTGCCAGTGCGAGCATTGAGGTTCCAGAAAACAATCTTAGGAACCTCGTAGCCTGCCGCACTGTAAGCGGCACGGATATGCTCCATTGAAGTAGAGTTAGAAACTACGCCGTAGTTAAACTCCATATCCGAAAGGATAAGAATAACATTTGGCATATCATGCTGACTTACCCGATTACGCTTTGCGTGAGTAAGAATAACATCAAAGGTTCCATTGAGATTCGTGGACATACCCCACTTTGCAGAGGAAACAGAATAAACACGCTCGGAGAGCGTCTTTCCGCTAACAACCTGCATTGTAGGCTCCTCTGAGAAGGTAACAAAACAGTTCTTAAAGGGACCGTTGTTACGCTCTGCAACATAGAGCCCGAGAGATACAGAAACCTGAATAGGCTTAACGCTGGAGTTATCCCCAAACCCACCGTACATAGAACCGGAAGTATCCACGACCGGAAGAATGCGGTAAGGGTTATTCATAAGCCAGTTGGGAAGAGCGGCCCACTGTGCCTCGGAGACAGTAGGAATTGCTACCTGCTGATACTCGGAAATGTAGCCTCCAATAATCTCGTGAGGGTAGATTGCACCCGCGTTTACCTTCTCGGTTCCTGCGGCAAGACCCTGCTCATAAGAGGCCCAACGCTCCTCGGAGTGACGCTTGAACGCACCCTTATAGATACGCATAGCCTGCGAAGGAACGTGACCGTACTCAATGCTATCCCAATCGCCAGCACACATCTGGCTTTCAACTACCTGGGTGAGACGGGAAAGAAGCTTGCGGTAAGACTTGGGAGTAAAGCCAAGGCTCTTACGAATCTTTCGCGCAATTCCAGCCTTAGAGGACTTCTCTCGCGGCATCCACTTTGCACACAGAGCGTCACCAGAACGCAGAGCAGAAGTGATAACAGAGAGGGCTGCGGACTCACACGGAGCAACCTCATTATTCGGGTTGATAAAGACCAGAAGATCATCCCAGCGACCGTACTCTGGAACGAGCGGAATAAGCCGAGACATAACCTCGGTGTGAGATCCTGCAAGGTGCTGACACACAGTGCGGAAAGTACGACGCTCACCCGTACCCTGACGAATATCACGAGCCCAGAAAAGAACCTTTAGAGCCTGCTCTGGATTGTGAGCAAACGCGGACGCAAACGTGGACACAACATTTGCAGACTCCCACCCACGCATAGCGCCAATCTGGAAGAACAGATCAACAACAGGGTTGAGAGAAGAAGCGTTAGTGGCCCCACCGTTGAGGGTGGTAGAAGCGTTGGTCATAGACTGTACAAGCGGGTTCATGGATTTCCTCTCTGGATGCATTTACTAGATTAATGGTTTAGTAAAAGGATTGCTGTTAGCATCCTAAGTAAAATTAAGCATACACTCAGCCCTGGGTATGCCAGCCAGGGTTTGTATCGATGTACACTGACCAAAACATCGATAGCTGAAAGAAAAACAGGGTAGGTAGACATCTATTTATTTAACTCTCTTATGCCTTCCTGCGAGAGCTTGATACACACGCGAACGAGCGTATCTCTTCATTATAAGAAGATTGCTGTAACTACCCTAAAAGAAAAAACTGGAAGCATTTACTTTTGACTCTTATTTAAGTAAAGGTTGCTGTTAGCTTCCAAAAAGAACAAGAATAATACGGGAAACATTATACGATTGGAGTCGAACCAATTTCTTCAGGCTCATCACCTGACGCATTCCTCAATGCTACGTTCGTGATTGATGGTACGAAGGATTAATTGCTGTTAGTTTCCCTGATTAACTGGGTGCATTTTGTTTTACATGCTCTAAAAATTGCTGTTAGCACCCAAGATGGTAGGGAGCCTGGGACTCGAACCCAGAACCTGCGGTGTATGAGACCGATGCTCTAACCTGATTGAGCTAACTCCCCTCGACTCGATACAACCTAACCACCGGGGTGGGTTGCGTCAACAAAAATTTTAATTCCCCAAGTAAAGCCTGTGCAAATCGCCATCTGAATCAAACCAAAACACTCTCTTTACCTTTTTCCTCTTTAGGAGTGCCATGCAACCTCTGCATGGCTTTGAAGATGTAAGATTCTCTACCTTGTTGGTAATTCTTACAGAAAGAAGAGAAGAACCGTAAATCTGGTCTGACCTTAGACCCTTTAGACAATCTCTTTCTGCATGAATTGAAAACTGCCTTGCATCTCCTCCCGGCATATGAACCGGAAAGTTATAACCCGTTTGAAGAATTTTTCCATCCTTCCATAGAACGGCTCCATGACGATATTGCATTGGAGACTTTCGGGCCTGACAGATTGCCAACTCTACAATGCCATCATCAATCTTTGGCACCCTGACCCCCTGCACCTACCTATAACACGGATGGAATGGTTTTGAAAAAAAATAAGAAGGAGTACCAGAAGCGGGACTCGAACCCGCAAGGCCAAAGGCCGGGAGATTTTAAGTCTCCTGTGTATACCGATTCCACCATTCTGGCGTCTCATCCTCCCTGCACCTACCTATAACACGGATAGGATCGTTTTAGAAAAAAATAAATCAAAGCGTTAGATGGCTTTGTAATCTTTTTGCCCGGTCAGCCGGGCATCTTTAAAAAGATTCCTTCCCACAAGGACTCTATATAATTAGTCCTTCCTTCGATTAAATCGACCTCTTCAGAGTAAGTTCCATGATAGCCGTCAAGAATGCCTCTATAAGCATCTTTAGTCTCTTCTGAGATCTTGTCCGATTTAATTGCCTCCTGGGCAATTAAAATTTTAATTGGCAGTCTTTTCATTCTTTGGCCTCATACTTTTTTGTTTTTACGCCAGCCTTATCTAGAATGTCTAAACCCGAACGGTCTCGATAGTCATCCAAATAAATAAGCTCAGATATTCCTCCATTAATGATAGCCTTAGCACAAACGGAGCATGGCGATAAGGTAACATAAATCTTTTTCTCCTTATGGCAAGAAAAATTCATTTTAATTAAGGCGTTAACCTCGGCATGAATAAATCCTGACTTACCGGGTACTAAAGATTTTACTTTATTTGGTCCGCCAGCCCAATCTCCATTATAACCAATTCCAAGAACCTGGGTGTTATCAGCAGTTACAATAACTGCGCCAACTTTATTTCTTGGGTCACAAGACCTTTTGGATATCTCTTTTGCTAGAGATATCCAAATAGAATCCCAGCTTGGACGATCCATTAATACTCCTGATAAGTATCTGGATCAATAACCTGGGGCTGACGAGGCCTGGGCAAAACTTTCACTGGAGCACGCACAAACAGAAATACACTGCCATGATTTTGAATACCAATCCTTTCAGAGCAATTAGAACACTGAAATTCATCACCGCAACGGGCATCCGAAAGAATGGACTCATTGCAATGGGGGCAGGTTCCAGAAAAGGAACCTGTCTCATTTTGGGTTACAACCTCTGCGCGCATTAGTCCTCGTCCTCTTCTACATGAACGGTGTAAGAAAGTGATCCATCTTGAATAAGATCTTGAATATAAGCTACAATTACTTCCTCTAGCTCTTCTGGATCATACTTTTCAATAAATTCTAGTTCAATTGTAATACGCATCTTACCTCCTAACTGGCAGCCCAGCCGCCAACAACCCAGCCAACTTCCTTAGAGGGAGAAGGCTTTTGAGCTTCCAGCAAAGCCTTCTTAGCCTTTTCCACTCGCTCATTCAGTCGAGCCAACTTTGCACTTGCAGAGTTAGAAAGAAGAGAGTGAGAACAAAGAGGACACTCAGGAAGCCTTCCGTAGTGAATAGAATGATCTCCATTACTATAAACGTGATGACTTCCAAGAGAAGTAAAACGAGAACTAGCAAAATGCTTTCTGCTCAACTTGGAGCCACAACCCTTGCATCCAACCAAATCAGAACTTCTACCGAGAAAAGTCTTAACCTCTTCCCTTATCCACTCCATCTTACTCTTTTCTTCCTGCATCAGCTTTTCTTTGGCGCGCTGAATCTTTGCCTTAGCACGCTCTCCAGAAGCCTTTGGAAGATAAAAAGAACAAGCGTATGGGCTTCCCCACTTTCGGTGATTATCAAGAACCCATTGATAAGCCTCTTCTTCGGAAGAAAAGAGCTTATTATGAAAGTTTACATGCTTGCCCATAGTGGTGGCATTTCCAGCATAAGCGCCAGAGCCAGACTCGTAAGCATCTTCTTCACAAAGAGAAGCCCAGGCGGAAGAAACCTTTTCTCGCGAAGAGAATCTATAAGTAACCGTGTATGAGTGAGCGCCCATATTGGCCCCCGTGTGTGAGTGTGTGTTTAGCTATCAAAGTAAAATGGCGCACCCGGTAGGGCTCGAACCTACGACCCACGGCTTAGAAGGCCGTTGCTCTATCCAACTGAGCTACGGGTGCTTATCTGCCATTCTATATAGCCAGAATATTACTTCCCGTCTACCTTTTTTCCAAAGAAAATTTAAGGCCGAAAGTTATCTGGAACATAAGGGACGAGGTGATGGCGAGTAAGGCGGTCTAGAATAGACTCGTGAACCTCCCAGCGAGCACCACCGGGATTGCGAATAATATGGTCGTATGTCTCCATGCGTCCAAGTGCAATCTCTCGACCACGCCGCTTACTAAACTGATCCTCTGGTCGGCAGAAAGCAGCACCATAAACAACCGAGTTATCTCCCTGCCGTCGATAAGCAATCGTTACATTGTAACGCTTTGTTCGATGATAGAAGAAACAAGCCGGCCGCCCAGGGACACCATCAACATCTTCGGGCAAAAGAGTTGCTTCTCTTGCTGCGTTCATAACTTCTGCATGATCAAGAAGGGAGTCAATCATCTTTCGCATTTTTATCTCCTACGGGTTAAAGGCAACCAACAATGTGGTACATGACGTGATAATCTTCTGGATTAGAAGTGGCAGCAACCCACTCTCTAGCTTTTTCCATAGCCTCTTTGATAGTTAGATCATTTCCTGTAAACCAACAGGGTCCAACATTAGTTTGAGTTTTGGAATTCCAAATGTCAATCACATACATGTTCACACCTACGCTTCTGCTGGAACAAATGATCCTGCAATACTAGAGTAAAACCAAGTCTTTCCCATAGCACTAGCTTGAATATCAAAGTCATCAATACTACTGTTGTAAGTAACTTCGATAAGACCTTTTCTGTGCATATCCAAAAGAGCTAGATTCTGCTCGGCCAAATGAGGCTCTTCTTCAATCTTTCGGTTGATAAACTCTTCAAATGTAGGGTCGCTCATCACTCCTCCTCATCTTCATATTCAATTTCACCTTCCCATTGATCCAAACACTCACCATTACTATAGGTGGCTCTGCCCTCAAAGGCCATACCCTCTTCTCTATAAGTAATCTCAAAGGTAAGATCCGGCCACTCTTTTGTCAGATGCTGAATAAGAGCGATTGGCGGGGACCAAGCAGTATGAAATTCATACTGAATGTAATTCGTATGCACGTCCGCGTAAGAAACGTCAGGCTCCCACTTTGTACCCCAATTATCAACCTGCCAACTGTAACCACCACAACCAGGGTACTCAACATCCAAGGCTTCTGCGGTTTTCTTTGCTACACCATTATCAAACCCAAGGCGACGAATAAGATCAGGAACAGGATGCAAAGCGTGGAAAGAAAGCTCTGAAACCTCACCCGGCTCTGGCAGATTAGATGCAATCGCAGCAATCCTAACATCATCCAAAGTCTCCCAGTTTTCTCCGTGAAAAGAGTTATAACTTGAGGTATGACCCTTTGCCTTTTGGGCAAAAGCTTTGATTGTTTCAGCAGGACCAGTTACTTCCAAAGTATTGAAACACCAGTTAGGCATGATTCACCTCAATCAGTAATTGCATCTTTTGCAGAAGAGACGGCGCTATCAGCAGCCCTCTTTACAGAGCTTGCAGTAGTCGGGTTTGATGCAGCCCAATAAGCTCCAACAAACAGGATAACTGCACAAAGAAGAATTTTCCCAAGCGTTTTCATTATCCCTCCCGCTCGCGCTCGACACGCGAAAAGATGAAACTTGCTTCGCGCTTCTTTTCGCGCTCGATAATCTCCTGACTCCGATGATTACCAGAGATAGCCTTATCCTCGTGATAAGCACGACGAGCAGCCTTTTCCTGGTCCTTCTTTGTGGCTTCACGGAGGCGAATAATCTCTCCTCCATTATCAATGAAAGCCTGGATTGCAGCCTCGGACTCTTCGCGAGTCATTTGACGATTGTAGCTCATTTGAACCTCCTAAAAGATGGAGATAGAGTTAGAGTTAGACTTCTTCTTTGCACGAGTCTTACGCCGAGGCTTTTCGACTTCCTCTGTAAAGTCATCAGACTCATCTTCTACTTCAATCTTACGAGAGAAAACAGACCTGTCATAACCCTGCTCAAGTCCAGCCGAAAGAAGCTGCGGATAGATACAGAGTGGGGCGCGAGTATTATTGCCAGGATAGAAGCGAGAAACTTCGCTTTGTCCACCCTTTGATGCACCGTACCAATCACCATTCACAAAGTTGTAAACATCATCACCAAATCTTACGCTAACCAAAATGCACCTCCTGCACTCGTTGGGTTACTTACCCTGCCTGCACCTACCTATAACATGGATAGGATTGATTGGAAAAAAAATCAAAGCGACCATTACTTCTGCTTGTTACATTTTTGCCCTGGCGGCGGCCCTTAGATTTTTTCTCCGCATGGTTCTTTCCGTGTTATAGGTAAGCGTGAGGGATGGACCCTCGGAGGAAAAAGAAAATGACCAACATTTTTGCTGATTCCCACGATGAGAGCCCCATTACTGTTATCAAGCAGACCATGTCAGTCTCGCTTTCTGATGATGGTGTTCCAATGGTCAGCTTCGCCACTAATCGTGGTAAAGGTTCGGGAGCGCAGTCTATGCCAATTGCTGAATTTGCGGATTATGTTTCCGCTCTGGAAGCGATTGTAGAATCCGGTATCCCGGAAGAAGAGAATCGCACTTACACGGCGGCTGAAATGGTGCAGCGCACCATCAGTCAGACGGATGGTGTTATCTCCTTCCGAGTTCGGGATGGGAAGGGTTCAAAGCCTGCAAAGATTCCAACTGATTCGTTCTCTGAAACCGTAAAGCTTCTTCGCTCAACGGTGGATGCAGTAAAGAGTGCCGGGGATTCACTCTCTAAATAAAGTCCCCATTACCTCCTGCACTGAGGCCAGAGGGTTAGCCGCCCTCTGGCCTCTCCTTATTTAGGATGTAAAGTTTTTGCCCGCTATGAGTTATCCTGAACAAACTCATAAAGATTCTTAGCTAATGCTTTTATCTCATCTGCTGTTGGCGGAGGAATATCCTTCATAGTTCTTCCCTCTGCTGCGGCAATTCTTTCTTCTAAATTAAATTTTGAATGCCACTGCTGATAAAGCATATTTTGTGCATCGCGCAAAAGATTAAATCTTAACTCGTAAGGACTCATTCCCATTTTATTCTCCTGTGTGTATTATGTGTGTTAAATGATAATGAAAACCATTATCATTTAAATGATACCGTAATCGGGCAAAAAATTTACATTAAATAAAAAAACAAGGGAGCTGTAATTAATTACGGCTCCCTTATTAGGTGGTCATGGACAAAAAGATTACTAACTCAAAGCAGCGCTAATCCGAATATCATCATGGATAGGCCAAGGCTCGGATAGAATCGCCTTTACACGCTCTACTACCGCCTTATCATGGCCACCAATATGCCAGTCTCTAATCTCGTCTAACTCCAGACCCATAGAACCACAATAGTTCTTTCCGTCCTTCCAGTTATAAATAGTGGCTACAGAGCCATCGTTAAAGCGAACCTCCCATTCTGCGTCAACCTTATAACCGTCGCCAGTACAGGGCTCTCCAAAGACCGAAACAATCCGCTGGTAACTTGTATCAATGTAACCCTGCAAGTAGGTTCCATTGACATTGATATTGTTATCCTGATTATGAGTAATAAAGCTGGGCATTATTCCCCCTTATTGTGCGTGGTAATCGACGTTAGATACTGACTGGTCCCAACAAGCACGGCACGGACCACACCTGTTACCTCGGGTGTAAGCGCGACATTCCTCACCAACACCCGCTTGAACAGTCGAGGTTAGATACCCGGCCATAGACGCTGGAGGCTCCTGTTCAATCATGGGAGCAGATAGACGGATAGTAAGGTTTTCTGGCCAGTCTTCAATCTCTGACATAACTTGCTTTACAAGTTTAATTTCCTTGGTAGGAACCCAGAAGTAAACCCAAGGCAGATTACGGGCCACCTGAATCCACGACATAAGGTGGTGTCTATCCTGCAAGTCTCCAGAGTCATGAACCCGGAAGTAAGGGTCGTCTCTATCGGTATAATGACCGATAAGTAGAGTCATAGCCTCGACCCATTGTGGGTGAGAAAGAGCTTGGTAGCGTGCTTCATGCGCTTCCTTTACAACCGGGTATTGATAGTTATTCCGAAAAGCGTAACACTTGGAACACACCGAACCGGGAATCTTTGCTAACTTGGAGCCTACCTTGCAGCGACTAGCCGAGATAGACGTAGAGTAACCGGGCATTTTAGACGGCTTTCCGAGGCCGCTTGCATGGCCTGTAATCTGCTTTGCTTCCTTTAGCTTCATTGTATGTCTCCCTGCACCTACCTATAACACGGATAGGATGGTTTTAAGAAAAATATGTATTGCTTTTGCCCGAGGAGGGAGGGCGTTACCCCTCCCTCCATTTATCAAGCCTTCTTTACAGAGCCTTTAAACTTCACACCACCCTTTGCAGGGATAAGCGGAAGGTTTCCAACAATCTCGCTCTCAAACAGGACAGAGCACTCATCAAAGAGAGCCTGATGCTCCGCGTCAAGCGAATTGTAAAGAGTCTGGAAAGCAGCCTTGTCAAGCGAGCCAATCTCATTCCACTTTTCAATGATCTGACGCGGAGAATGATTCCGGGTCACACCAGAGGAAACAAGCAGCATAATCATGCTCGCGGACGTGCGCGCACGATTGGTTCCGCGACGGCTACTACCCGCACCACGGGTAACCTCACCCTTAATATGAACGGTAAAGTCAACCGCTTCAGAGGTTAGGTCAGGAAGCGCGGTATCATCGTTGCAATCTGCAATACGAATAGCCTGCGCCAAAGCCATAGCTTCAACAGGAGAGAGGTCATTAGGAGTCTTGGACATAGTGTCTTACCCTTGCTTTTTAGTTAGAGGGTTTGGCGGTCATCGCTACCCTCGCTTACCTATAACACGGATGGAATGGGTTGGGAAAAATTTGTTTGCCCACCAAGCTATTTGCCTATGCCCTAATAAAAATAAAGTATTTATTAATTATAAATAACTTTATAATCAACAAAGAATAAGTTAATTAATCGAAAAAATAAACATAAGTCAAATTACTATTACATAGTATATGTAATTAACTTATTCATCTAATTGATAATCACTTTCAATTGTAATAAGTTAAACTTTTGCCCAGAGTTTGTGAACTTTTTGCACGCGCTTATGTGATATTTTTGCCCGAATCCTTGTAAATCTTTTGCCCAAAAAATGAATCCAGATTCATTTTGATCTTGGGCAAAAATATAACAAATGTGACAAATGAGTGCCAAACAAAAAAGGAGGATGCGTCTGTACGCATCCTCCCGGAGATTAGATTGTGTGTGGTAGCAGACTACTGGAAGTCAAACATATTCTCAGCAATCCACTTTTCGGAGAAACCCATATTGAGCAAGTCATGGTACATCTCATCTTCTCGCTCAGTGGGGCCTTCTGGATTGGAGTTTGCAATCGCATGCAAACACGAGCTTACATAGCCCCACTCTTCATCAGTCAGATTCTTATCAGTCATTTTATGCTCCGAGTGATAAAGGGCGGCACACTTTGCCCGGTGTGCCAGCGGGACAGGGTTTTTTGTTTCGTTTCAGTGTTTGTAACACCCACCTATTTACGGGCGTGGGTGTCCTCCCGCCTCCGGTTTACTTATCGCCAGTCAGGGACTCGCCAGCCTGAATAACTGCCGAGACAGTGGAGCGAAGGAGCTTGACAGTCTCCGCGAAGTCACTAACCGGAATCTTAGCCGGCTTCGCTCCCTTTCCGCTCCGAACACGGAACGAGATAGTCCCATCTTCACTACGGATAGTCCGCTGGACAGACTCGGCAGCAGTCAGGTTTTCTTCCGGGGTTCCCTCCGGGATACCATCGGTGACATAGCCTTCGAGAGTAGTGACATAATCGTCAAACTGCTCAATCGGCATAGTCTGGGCTCCCGAACCCTTCCCCCGGTTAGTCGCAAAACTAACGACGGGGTTTCCGGCATCATCAACCGATACAGCCATCGTCTGACGGATAACAGTAAGGGGAGACTCGTCGTGCTCAGTGTTGAAAATGTTAGCCATTTTGTACCTCCTACGGTAGTGTAACGGATTGTGCTCGGAGTGGCAAGGCTTTTTTCCTTTTTTCTGCCTCGCCCCCCTCGCATCTACCTATAACATGGAAAACATCGTTGGAGAAAAAATCTGCAAATCTTTTGCCCAGCGGGCGATCCCACTTTTTCCGAAACCATCCTTTCCATGTTATAGTGAAGCGTAAGGAGGCAACATGAACCGTCGCTCTTTTTTCGCCCGGATGAGAAAGCTGGGTTTCTCGAAGTCAAACCTTCAAATGACCCGAATGGGAATCTCCTACGGAAGGGATGGTACACTGGTCACTGTTCCAAAGAGTCATGAGCAGACTGTAATGATTACAGGTGACCCAGTATGGAACGGTATCTATACCTCT
>Ga0181585_10002625_pt1 | contig 15987 bp, 18 predicted proteins | sample 071ome_29_FD_132469 | JGI IMG/M metagenome (GOLD analysis project Ga0181585, IMG submission 132469) | Coastal salt marsh microbial communities from the Groves Creek Marsh, Skidaway Island, Georgia - 071407BT metaG (megahit assembly) | ecosystem: Environmental > Aquatic > Marine > Intertidal... | reverse complement strand
TGAGCAAGATCTGCCTTACCTCCACCTCCTTTACCACCTAATTTTTCAACAATTTTTTTTGTAATAGGAACTGCGTCAAATAATTTAACTTTATTTGATAAAGTTATTACAGCTAATTTATTATTAAAAATAGATATTAAAATTATTAATGCATAATCTTGTTTTTTAAATTGAAATGCTAAATCTCTGGCATCCTTAGCTTCCAAATCTTCTATTATTTTAAATAATATTTTTTCTTTTTTTAATAAAACAACCTCTCCTTCTTTAATATTTGCTGCATTTTTTTGCTTTAATTTAACAATTTCTTTTTCTAAAGCTTTTTTACTATTAATGAGATTTTGAATATTACTGCTTATCTCTCTTTTTGGAGATTTACAAATATCTGTAATTTCTTCAATGATAGTTTCATTTTCTTGGAGATATTTTAAAGCTTTTTCACCTGTTATTGCTTCAATTCTTCTAATACCAGAAGCAATAGAGCTTTCACTAATTATCTTAAATAAACCAATATCTCCTGTTGCTTTTACATGAGTTCCTCCACATAATTCTTTAGAGAAAAAGCTATTATGCCAATTTCCCATTGTCAGAACTCTTACATCCTCATCATATTTTTCACCAAATAAAGCAACAGCTCCAGAATTTTTAGCCTCTTCAATGCTCATTATATTAGTTTCCACCATATTATTTTGAATGATAATATGATTTACAGCATCTTCTATTTGATGAATTTCAGCTCTTGAGATTGCACCATTATGCGAAAAATCAAAACGTAATAATTTATCGGATACTAAGGACCCTTTTTGTGAAATATGACTACCTAAAATTTCTTGTAATGCTTTATGCAATAAATGTGTTGCTGAATGATTAGCCTTTATTTTATTTCTTCTTAAATGATCAATTTCTAATGTTATTTTATCATTTATTTTAAAATTTCCTTTTTTAACTTTTGCAAAGTGAATTATTAAATTATTAGCAAATTTTTGTGTATCAGTTATTTCAGCTAAGGAGTTAGCTGTTTTTATAATTCCTTGATCACCTATTTGCCCACCCGATTCTGGGTAAAAAGGAGTATTTTTAGCAATTAAATAAAATTCACCTGAATTTACCTCCATCACCTCTTCTTCATTTTGTATCAAAGCAATTACCTCTGAATTATCAGAGGATTTGCTATAGCCTGTAAAGTTAATATTTACTAATTTTTGCTCTAATTCAAACCAGAAATCTGAATTTCTTAATGCACCACTACCCTGCCAATTTTCCTTTCCTCTATTTTTTTGCTCCTGCATTAATTTTTCAAATTCAGGAATATTAACAGAGATATTCTGCCCTCTTAAAATATCTTGAGTTAAATCAAGTGGAAAGCCATAAGTATCATATAATTTAAAGGCTATTTCACCTGAGAATTTTTTCTTATTTTGATTATTATTTAAGGCGTCACTTAATATTTTTAAGCCTTTTGCAAGGGTTTTATTAAATTGCTCTTCTTCATTGGCAACTATATTTGTAATTAATTTTTGAGCTTCTTGTAACTCACTATAATGATCTCCCATTCTTTCTACCAAATTTGGCACTAATTTACTTAAAAATAAGTCTTTAGCACCAACTTGATTAGCATGCCTTATTGCTCTTCGCATTATCCTTCTTAAAACATAGCCTCTTCCTTCATTAGATGGCATTACACCATCTGCAATTAAAAAACTAATTGATCTCAAATGATCTGCAATTACTCTATGTGAAGTTATATTATTTTTATCACTTGCTAAATCCATTGATTTAGAAATTAAATATTTAAATAAATCTGTGTCATAATTATTATGTTTTCCTTGCATTATTGCAGCAACTCTTTCCAAACCCTGTCCAGTATCAATGGCTGGATTAGGTAATTTTTTTAAAGTACCATCTTTTTGTTTTTCATATTGCATAAAAACCAAATTCCATATCTCAACATAACGTTCTCCTTCATCACCTTCACCAGGAGGCATGCCTTTATATTTATCACCATGATCATAGAAAATTTCTGAACAAGGACCACATGGCCCTACATCACCCATAGACCAAAAATTATCATTTGTGCTAATTCTTTTTATTTGGCTATCTGTAAAACCTGCTATTTTTTTCCATAAATTATAAGCTTCTTCATCATCATGATAAATTGTGGCAATTAATTTACTTTTTGGTAGTTCTAAAAATTTTGTAACATATTCATAGCCATAAAAAATAGCTTCTTCTTTGAAATAATCTCCAAAAGAAAAATTTCCTAACATTTCAAAAAATGTATGATGTCTTGCTGTATATCCTACATTTTCTAAATCATTATGCTTGCCTCCTGCTCTAACACATTTTTGGGCAGAGACAATTTTTTTACTTTCAGGTTTTTCAAGGGCAGTAAAATAATTTTTAAATGGTACCATTCCGGCATTAACAAACATCAAGCTTGGATCATTATGAGGAATTAAAGGAGCGGATTTTACAAATTTATGCCCTCTTTTACTAAAATAATCTATAAATGATTCTCTTATTTCACTTAATTTTTTAACCATGGATATTTAAAATTCTTTAAGTTTTTTTATTAATAATTTATTTTGCTTTTTTGTACCAATCGTAATTCTTATTTTACTAGGCAAGGCATAAGAATCTAACTTTCTTACAATAATTCCTGCATCTTTTAAATATAAAAATAACTGATTGGCGGCTTCTTTATTTTTTAGGTCAATCAAGATAAAATTTGCAAATGTTTTGTAATATTTTATTTTTAACTTCTCTAATTCTGTTTCAAGATAATTTTGCTCTTTAAGATTTTTTTTCTGGGAATTTTCAATAAATTTTTGATCTTTAAGCGCAATAATTGCAGCTTCTTGAGCTATTTTACTAACATTAAAAGGACCTCTTACTCTATCAATAACATTAATTAATTCAGGCTGCATTATGCCGTAGCCAATTCTTAGAGCTGCCAAACCATAAATTTTTGAAAAAGTTCTAGTCGCAATGATATTTTTATATTTTTTTACTAATTCAACACCTGAAATATAATCTTTTTCTTTTACATATTCTGCATATGCTCCATCGATTACTATTAAGATATTATCTGGTATATTTTTACATAATCTTTCAATTTCTTTTCTAGTAATGTAACTTCCAGTAGGATTATTTGGGTTGGCGATAAAAATTATTCTAGTTTTTTTAGTTATAGAATTAATAATTTCTGTCACATTAGTTTTTAAATCTTTTTCTTTAGCAGCAACAGCTTTAACTCCATGTGATGCTGCATATATTTTATACATTAGAAATCCATATTGAGAATATATTATCTCATCACCTGGTTTGGTAAAAGCTGTAATTAATAAGTTAAAAACTTCATCTGAACCAGCTCCGCAAATTATATTTTCTGCTTTGATATTTTTATGTAATTTTGCAATTTCTTCTTTTAATAAACTAGAAGAACCATCAGGATAGATATTAAAATCTTGTAATAATTTTTTATTTTTAACAATTTTTTTTGAGCAACCTTCAGGATTCTCATTAGCTGATAATTTTATTAAATTTTTGCCTGACTCTCCTGGCTTATATGGCGAAATTGTGAATATCTGTTTTTCAATATTTAGATTTTTGATATTCATTTTTTATTTCTTTTTTGTAATTCATTTAAAATATCTGCAAAAGATAAATTCTTAAATTTCAATAAAACCATTAAGTGAAATATCAAATCAGCAGATTCACTGATAAATCTTTCATCTGATTCTTTTAAAGCAGCTATAATTGTTTCCACTGCCTCCTCCCCTGTTTTTTGGCTAATTTTTTCAATGCCCTTATCATATAATTCAGCAATATATGAATCTGCTGGATCATGAGATTTTCTTTCATCTATTATTTGTTCAATTTTATCTAAAAATTCGCTATTTTTCATAATTATTATTTTCTTTATAATCTAACTGCTATCGAATTTTTTTGCAAAAATTCTTTTGTTTCTTTTATTGTGAATTTATTAAAATGAAATACCGAAGCAGCAAGCATAGCATTAATATTAGCTTTTTCTTTTACTTCTAGAAAATCCTCAATCTTACCAACTCCGCCTGAGGCAATTATTGGAATAGAAACTTCTTCATTTAATATCTTATATAAATCGCAATTGAAACCTTCTTTAGTCCCATCATGATCCATGGAAGTTACTAATAACTCACCAGCTCCTAAAGCCTCAGCTTTTTTGGCAAATTCAATTGCTTCAATTCCTGTCTCCTTAGACCCTCCATGAGTAAATAATTCATAACGCTTATTTTGTTGCTGCCATTTAACATCTAGAGCTACTACTATTGATTGTGAGCCAATTTTCTTTGCTGCGTTAGAGATAAGCTCTGGATTATAAATCGCAGCAGAATTAATGGCTACCTTATCCGCACCTGATAATAATAAATTTCTTATATCCTCAATTTTTTTAACGCCTCCACCAACTGTTAAAGGTATGAAACATTCAGCTGCAACTTTTGAGACAATATTATATAATGTATCTCTTTGCTCTTTTGTAGCGCTAATATCAAGAAAGCATAATTCGTCAGCTCCAGAATTATTATAAAATTTTGCAAGCTCAACAGGATCACCCGCATCTTTTAAATTTATAAAATTTGTACCTTTTACAACTCTTCCTCTATCTACATCAAGACAAGGTATGATTCTTATTTTTAACATTTTTTTATGTTTTAGTAACTAAATAATAAATATAAATAATTAGTTTATTTTTAAAAGAAAAATAGTTGAAAAGACTAGATATAATTGCTATAAAGCTACGCAATTAAAATTTATATTAAATGAGACCAAGCAAAGAAGAAGCAATGAATGCTGTTAAAACTCTTATAAAATGGGCTGGAGACAACCCCGAAAGAGAGGGTTTAATTGACACACCAAGAAGAGTTGTTGAAGCATATAATGAATATTTTGATGGTTATAATCATGATCCTAAAGGAGTTCTTTCAAAATTATTTGAAGAAGTTGAGGGTTATGACGATATTGTTTTGCTTAAAAATATGCGCTTTGAATCTCATTGCGAACATCATATTGCTCCAATTTTAGGATCAGCTCACATAGCATATATACCAAATAAAAAAGTCGTTGGTATTAGTAAATTAGCAAGATTATTAGATATATTTGCAAAAAGACTGCAAACTCAAGAAACAATGACTTCACAAATTGCTCTAACTATTCAAGAATCACTTGATACAAAAGGTGTTGCCGTTCTTATTGATGCTGATCATCAATGTATGACTAGCCGCGGTGTTTACAAACCAGGAACTTCAACTGTTACTACGAAATTTTTAGGAGTTTTTGCTGAAGACAAATCTTTTGAAGATAAATTCTATAATCTTATAAAACTATAAAGTTTTTTCCTAGATAAGATCATAGAGATCATAAATTTCTTTTAAATCATTAATTATATGGTCTGCTCCAGACTCTATTAATTTTGATTTTCTTCTTTCTTTTATAAAGGCAGTTCCTATATATCCAACCACATTCATGCCAGCTTTTTTGGCAGCAATTACACCCATTTCGCTATCCTCAATTACCAAGCATTCTTGAGGATTTACTTTAAAATAAGCAGCTGCATGCAAAAATATATCTGGAGCTGGCTTAGGATTTGCAACTTGATCTTGGGTGAATATTTTTTCTTCTCCAAAAAATTCAAAAAGATTGTTATTTTTTAAATATTTTATAACACATTCTCTATCACCATTTGAAGCAACAGCTTTACTAATCTTTAATTCCTCTAGAACAAAATGTGCATTATCCACAGATTTTATATCATCTGATAATGATAAAGACATTATTTTAATGGCCTGTAGAAAGCTATTTTCATCAACAAAAACTCCTGTTTCTGAAATAATTTTTTTTACAATCATTTCTAGATTACATCCTCTGAATTTTTGAATACAATCTTCAGTTTCATAACCCTCAATTCCTAGCTTTTTTGCAGCTCTAGCAATTGCTCTATTATTGCTATATTCACTAGAAACTAATGTTCCATCGCAATCAAAAACAACTAATTTCATGATTTTTTATCAATTATTTCAATTGCTTGCTCGAGCGTTATTGCATCTGGATCAAAATTTTTAGGAATAGCAATATTTTTCTTACCTAATTTGATGTATGGGCCATATCTTCCCTTCATTAATTTAATATCATCTTTGGTTTTGGGATATTTACCTATGATATTTCCTGAAGTTGATTTTTTTGAATTTTTTAACAAATCAAGAGCCTTATTCAAATCAATGCTAAATAAATCATTATTATCTATCGATAAAAAAGCACCATCATGCATTAAATAAGGTCCGTATTTACCATTATTAACTTTGATTTCTTTATTTGACTCAGGATTTACACCCAAGCTTCTTGGCAGTGCCACTAATTTTTTAGCAATATCATCATTTAATTCATCTATATTAATAAATTTAGGAATTGATATTCTTTTAGCTTTTTCACTTTCTAATATCTCTAAATAAAAACCATAAGGTCCTTTTTTTAGCTTAATTTCATTACCAGAATCATCTTTAGCAATAATTTGCTCATTATTCTCTATAACTTCACTTTCATTATTATCACCTATTTGCCTAGTATATTTACATTCAGGATAATTTGAACAAGCAATAAAAGCTCCAAATTTTCCCATCCGAAGTGATAATATACCATTAGAACAACTAGTGCATTTCCTACTATCTTCTTCTGAGCCAAAAAAATGGTGCGCAAGTGAATCTGTTATTTTTTTGGTTATTTCTTCTGCTTCTTTTGTGCCTATTTCTTCTGAGATTTTAGAAAAACCTTGCCAGAAATTAGCTAAAAATTCTTTCCATTGAATTTTTCCATTAGATATATCATCTAACCCTTCTTCTAAATTTGCAGTAAAATCATATTCAAAATATTTTTCAAAAAAACCAACCAGAAAGCTATTTACCAATAAGCCTCTATTTTCAGGAATAAATCTTTTCTTATCTAAATGAGCATAATTTCTATCAATCAAAATTGAAATTATAGAAGCATAGGTTGAAGGTCTACCAATCCCTAATTCTTCTAATGTTTTTACTAAACTTGCCTCATTAAATCTAGGTGGTGGCTCTGTAAAATGTTGATTAGCAATTATTTCTTGAATATTTAATTTACTACCTTCATTTAATTCTGGTAAAAGATTATCATCTGAATCTTTGAAATTCCCATAAATTTCGCTAAAACCTTTAAATAATATTACAGTACCTGATGCTCTAAAATTATATGATTTATCATTTGCTAAAATATCCAATGATGTTTGCAATGATTCTTGTTCTGTCATTTGTGATGCTAGAGTTCTGCGCCAAATTAAATTATATAATTTATATTGTTCATCATTTAGGAATTTCTTGGCTTCCTCTGGATTAATATTAATATCGGTTGGTCTTATTGCTTCATGCGCTTCTTGGGCATTTTTAATTTTTGACTTATATATTACTTCTTTCTCAGGCAAATATTTTTCTCCATATTTGTTTTTTATGAGGCTTCTTATTGATTTAATAGCCTCTTTGGAAATGGAAATTCCGTCAGTTCTCATATATGTTATCAAACCTTTGGTTTCACCATTAATACTAACACCCTCATATAGCTTTTGAGCTGTCATCATTGTTGATTTTGCAGTAAAACCCAATTTATTTGACGCCTCCTGTTGCAATGTAGAAGTTGTAAATGGAGCATATGGCTTCCTTTTTATTTTCTTAGATTTTATTGCCGCAACATTATAGCTTTTTTCTTTGGCATCATCTTCTACTTTTTTTGCTTCCTCTTGATTTTTTAGATGAAATTTATCTATTTTTTCTCCATTAATCTCTATTAATTTAGCTTTTAGAGATTCTTGTTTTTCCGAAAGAAATAATCCATCTACTGACCAATATTCAACTGCATTAAATTTTTCAATTTCTAGCTCCCTTTCACAAATTAATCTCAATGCAACTGATTGCACTCTTCCAGCAGATTTACTTCCTGGTAATTTACGCCATAAAATCGGAGATAAAGTAAAACCAACTAAATAATCCAGAACACGTCTTGCTTGCTGAGCATTAACAAGATTCATATCTAACTCTCTAGGATTTTCTATTGCTTTAACTATTGCAGGTTTGGTTATTTCATTAAAAACAACCCTTTCAATTTTAACATTATTTTTTAATTTTTTTCTTTCCTTTAAAGCTTCTATTATGTGCCATGAAATTGACTCCCCTTCTCTATCCGGATCCGTTGCTAATATTAGCTTATCTATATTCTTAACAGAATCAGCTATTGCTTTGAGATGTTTTTGTGATTTGCTATCAACATCATAAATTAAAGAAAAATCTTTATCCGGATCTACCGAGCCTTTTTTTGATGGCAAATCTCTAATGTGACCATATGATGCAAGAACTTTGTAGTTATTGCCTAGATATTTGTTAATTGTTCCCGCTTTAGCAGGAGATTCTACAATTAGTAAGTTCATAAATTCTTATTTTGGAATATTGGTTTAGTAATTATTTATTAGTAAAATGTCTACTGATTTTTCCATATCTATCCATAAATATAAAATCATTTAACTCTAAATTTGCTAATATTTGCTTCAAATCGCTAGGGTTAATATTTATTTTTCTAAGCAGCTCTTCATCAGTTATAGGCTGCTCTGATAATAAGGATAATATTTTATTTTCTATTTCTGAAATTTTAAAATCTTTATTTTTTGTAACTTCTTCTTGATCTTTTTTTACTTTAATAAAGCTTTGCGGATTAGCTTTATTATATATTTCTATCACTTCTCTAAAATCATCTAATAGATAAGCACCTTCTTTAATTAATTTATTACATCCTGCCACCTTATAATCTAGTGGGTGACCAGGAACTGCAAGAATCTCTTTATTATATGATAAAGCATATTTTGCTGTTATCATTGATCCAGAATTTATTTTTGCCTCAATAATAATTACTATGTCAGCTAGCGCTGCAATAATACGATTACGCATTGGAAAATTTTTTTTAAGAGGCTTTGTGCCTAATGGATATTCTGAAATTAATGCTCCCTTATCACATATTTCATGCGCTAATAATTTATTTTCGCTAGGATATATATTATCAATTGAGGCTCCTAAAACAGCAATTGTTTCTTTAGCATATTCATGAGCAATACTATCTATACCTCTAGCTAAACCAGAAACTACAACAAAATCATAATTATTTAAAAATTCTGTCAATTTTTTTGTCAGGCTAATATTAGCTAAAGATGGAGCTCTAGAGCCAACTATGGCTATTTTTGGCTTTCTTAAGATAGATAAATCTAAATTTGTCTTATAATAAAAACATAGAGGAAAATTCTCTATTATTTTTAAATTTGAGGGATAATTTTTTGCAAAAATATCTATTAAATTAATGTTATTATCCTCTAATAATTGATGATAATTTTCATCTAACTTAACCTTGTTAATAAGTTTACTAATATTATCATTTATAAAAAACTCTTGTGAGCTTTTATTTTTATTATATGACTCCCTTAATATTTTAAGAGATTTATCGTTTAAAAATGATGTTTTATAAAAAAAATTGCTACCAACCATAAATGTAATAAATAATGACAAAAAATTTAAAAAACAAGATAAATTCTTTAGATAATGAAATAAATAAACTCAAAAAAAACAATAAAGAAAAAAATAAAGAAGAAAAACCAGATAATAACTCTAAATATGTAATGCAAATTACAATAGATTTGTTATCAGGAACATTCGTTGGAGCTTTTATTGGTTATGAATTAGACAAATTTTTTGCAACAAAGCCATTGTGTTTTATTGTTTTTATGATATTAGGTATTGCCGGCGGATTTTGGAATATGCTTAAACGTTTAAAATAATTTATATGGCAGGAACAGGACACTCTCCTTTAGAACAATTTAGAATCAACAAAATTATAGATATATCTGTTTTTGGTATTGATATTTCATTTACTAACTCAGCATTATTTATGCTTCTTGCCGCTATTTTAACAATAGGATTTTTTACATATTCAATTAGAAAATCTGCGGTTATACCAAGCAAATCTCAGCTAAGCGCAGAAATGATTTATCACTTCTTAAGAAATATGTTAATTGAAAATGCTGGAAAAGATGCCATGAAGTTTTTTCCTTTAGCCTTCACTCTGTTTATGTTTACATTAAGCATGAATTTACTAGGAATGGTTCCATATAGCTTTACCGCAACTAGCCATATAATAATAACTTTTTTACTTGCATCAATATTATTTATCACAGTTGTTATTGCAGCTTTTATGAAGCATGGACTTAAATTCTTATCGATTTTTATGCCTAGTGGATCACCATTATGGCTAGCTCCACTATTGATCATAATTGAATTTTTTGCTTATTTAATGCGACCTGTTAGCTTATCAATTAGGTTAGCAGCGAACATGACTGCAGGGCATACAATGCTAAAAGTTATTGCAGGATTCATATTGCCACTTGGTTTCATTGGAGGCTGGTTACCATTATTATTTTTGGTAATTTTAACCGGATTTGAAATTTTTGTTGCAATTTTGCAAGCTTATATTTTTACTATGCTTGCTTGTGTATATCTTAGTGATGCAGTTGAGCTTCATCATTAGATATAAATATAAGCTTTATGGCTTAATTTATTATTATTAATAATTCTTAAATAGAGGTTTAAATGGAATTAGAAGGTTTGAAATATATAGGTATCGGATTAACAGCTCTTGGATTTTTAGGAGCAGCATTGGGAATTGGTAACATTTTCTCAACTGCGATAAGCAGCATAGCAAGAAATCCTTCAACAGAATCAAAAATATCTAAATATGTATTTATTGGAGCTGGTTTTGCTGAATCAATGGGCTTATTCGCACTAGTTATTGCATTAATTCTTTTATTTGTAGCTTAATGCAATGCCTCAATTAGATTTTGCAAATTATCCATTTTTGTCGCAAATTTTTTGGCTAGCACTTAGCTTTGCCCTATTATATTATTTTGCAGCAAGATATATATTGCCACGCATCTCAAAAATCATAGAGGTGCGTGAATCTAAAATTAACCAAGCAATTAATGATGCTGAACAAATTAAAAGTGATGCAGAAAATTATTTAAACAAAAACAAATCAACTCTTAGCGAGGCAAAAGAAAAATCATTTAACATGATTGCCGATACACAAGCTAAGATTGACAAAAAAATAAAGTCGGAAACAACAAAATTAGATAAAAAACTATCTGATAAGATAGCTAAAACAAATGACGAAATAGCTGAAATGAAAAAAAACAGCAAAAAAGAAGTTAACAAAGCTATTTCAATGATAAGCGATCAACTGGTTAAAAATTACTTATAAAATGATACAATTTGACGAAAAATTCTGGATAGCCTTTAGCTTTGTAGCTTTTATAGCTCTTTTATATAAAAAACTAAGCAAAATAATAGTTAGCTCACTTGATGAAAAAACAAAAGCTATAAGTGATCAACTAAACCAAGCAAAAAAAATAAAAGAAGAAGCTAAAAAATTAGAAGCTGAATATAAAAAACAAGAAAAAGAAATCAATAAAGAAGCAGCAGCAATAATTGAAAATGCTAAAAAAACTGCAGATGAAATGCTAAAAAAGGCGGAAAAAGACATTAAAAATATGATAGCTCAAAAAACCAAACAATCTGAGGAGCTGATTAAATCTATAGAAAAACAAACTATAAATGAGATAAAATCTGAAATATTAGAATCCTCACTTAAGGATTTTGCAGATAAAGCAAAAGATAAAAGCGACAAATCAAAATTATTAGCTTCATCTCTAGAAAAACTTAAAGACGCAATCTAGTTAGATTTTGTTTGACAGTTCGTCTTAATGTGTTATTTTTTCGCCTTCTTAAAATTAAAATATAATGTTTGCAATAATAGAGAATAAAGGAAAACAGTTTAAAGTTAGCAAAGATTTACAAATCAAAATTGATAAAATCGAAGCTAAGGAAGGTGACAAAATTACATTTGATAAAGTTTTACTAATATCAGATGGAAAATCACCAAAAATTGGTGCACCAGTTGTTGAAGGAGCTTCAGTTACTGGAAAAATAGTTAAACATGCTAGAGATAAAAAAATCATAGTATTCAAAAAAATTCGCAGACATAATTACCGTAGAAAAATTGGTCACAGACAGGATTTTACTTTGGTAAAAATTGAAGATATAAAATCATAAGGTAGAAAATGGCTCATAAGAAATCAGGTGGTAGCTCTAGAAACGGTAGAGACTCAGCAGGTAGAAGACTTGGTGTAAAAATATTTGGTGGCCAAACTATTAAAGCCGGTCAAATAATTATTCGTCAAAGAGGAACAAAATATTATCCAGGAGATAATGTAGGAATTGGTAAAGACCATACTTTATACGCGTTATCAGATGGAAAAGTTCTTTTTAGAAAAACTAGATCAAAAGTTTTTGCTGCTGTTGATATTGCTTAATTAATTTTAAATTAGTTTTGCAATTTTACTACTTCTCTAATAATCTTTATTTATAATTTAAGTTAGGTCTTATGAAAATAGGTATAGTCGGTGCTACCGGAAGAATGGGATTTGCAATTGCAAATGAAATATTAAAAGATGATAACCTTCATTTAGTAAGTGGTTTTGGTAGAGTATTAAACAAAGATAAAACTATTGATTTAGGGGAGTTAATTTTTGGCAAAAAAAATAATGTTATTATTTCAGATAATCTGGAAAAAGTTGTAGAACCTGCCGATGTTATAATTGATTTTTCTGCTGCAGCTCTTTCATTGGAAACAGCTAGAATAGCTAAAAAATATAAAAAAATATATATCTGTGGAACAACTGGATTTACAGATGATGAATTACAAGAATTAAAATCCCTTGCTGTTAATAGTCCTTTTTTATGGGCTTCTAATATGAGCATTGGTGTAAATTTAATCACTAAATTAGTAAAAATTGCTGCAGCTAATTTATCTGATTCATATGACATTGAAATAAGCGAAACTCATCATCGTTATAAAAAAGATGCACCATCAGGCACAGCATTATCAATTGGAAAAGCAGTTGCTGAAGCGAAAAACTTAATTTTTGATGAGGTAGCTAATATATCGAGAAGCGGCAATAATTTAGAACGCAAAAAAAATGAAATAGGTTTTGCAGCCCTAAGAGGAGGTTCAGTTATTGGAGATCATAAGGTAGCATTTATTTCTGATAATGAGAAGATTGAAATATCCCACAATGCTCTTGATAGAAGCATTTTTGCCAGCGGGGCAATTTATGCAGCAAAATTATTACAAGGCAAAAAAGCGGGCTTTTATACAATACAGGATTTACTAACTTAAAATTAATTACAAATACAAGATTTATTCTTTTGTAAAGTTGAAGTTCTGTGATTATTATTTTTAAAATCAAATATAAATATCTTACCTACGCTAGAAAGATTATCTGATATTATTTCTTTTAAAGCTTCTGCTGCCATCAATGTACCAACAACCCCTACTCCGGCTGAAAATACCCCTTGATTATAACAGGCTTTATCTTGGGATTGATTGATATTTTCATTATGAAAACATCTAAAACATGGATAATCTTTATGAAGCCAGGCTTTATAAACAGCTACATAGCCTGTAAATCCTACAAATGAGCCAGAAATTAATATTTTCTTTAATTGGTAACATAAATCGGAAATTTCAAATTTACTTTTAAAACTATCGGTTGCATCAATTATAATATTATGATTGTTAATTATTTCAGCTAAATTTTCTTTGTTAGCTCTCATATAATGGCTTATAATATTAGCTTTATGATTTAATTTTTTTATTATTTCTGCACTAACATCGATTTTGGCTTTATCAATATCATTTAAATCATAATTATTTTGCCTTGGTAAATTATCTAATTCAATAATATCATCATCAATTAGAGTAAAATTATTTACTCCTGAGGATGCTAAATATCTAATAGCAGGAGATGCTAAACCTCCAAGACCTATAATTAAAACCTTACTATTATGAATTTTTTCTTGCCCTTTACTCCCTATTTCATTTAATAATATATGTTTTTTATGTAAATCCTTATCAATAACCATAATGCTTACATTATTATCACCCGCCAAAAAACTAGAAACTAGCAAGTTAAATTTAAGTTTAGAACTTACTTTACCTGAATTTAATATTGATACAAAGAAAATTTTAGCAGTTCTAAAAAATAAATCAGTTGCTGATCTGCAAAAACTTTATTCAGTTAGTAAGGAGATTGCAGAATTAAATTTTCAGCGTTTTAAGGATTTTGATCATGACTACAAAGAAGAAAATACTAAAGCATCTTTATTTATGTTTGCCGGAGAAGTATATAATGGCTTAGATGCAAATAATTTTAGTAATCAAGAGCTGGATTTTGCCAACTCTAATTTAAGAATATTATCAGGATTATATGGTATATTAAGACCATTAGATAAAATAAACCCCTACCGCCTAGAAATGGGTACAAAATGTGCTATTGGTTCGTGCAAGAACCTTTATGAATTTTGGCAAAATAACATAACTGAATATATTAATAATACAGAGAATAAAGTAATTATTAATCTTGCATCTACAGAATATTTTAAAGTTGTTAAAGAAAAAAAACTAAAAGCTAGGATTGTGACTCCAGTTTTTAAAGATTTTAAAAATGGAGAATATAAAATCATTATGATGTATGCAAAAAAAGCTAGAGGATTAATGGCTAATTATATTGTAAAAAATAAAATTACTGAATGGCAAAATCTGAAGCTTTTCAATTATGAGGGTTATAGATTTCACCCTGAAATGTCAGATATAGATAATATTAACAAAAAGCTTGTATTTATTAGAGAATAATTTTAGATATAATTCACTTAATAATAGTAATAGATAGGTAAAATGAGCAAAAAACAAACTAAAAAAAATCTAAATAAAAAAATTGATAAAAGAGTAGTTTTAATTTCTAGTCTTGTAGTAATTGTAATAATAGCTTTTATTGCATTATCATTTAATAAAAAAATCGATTATAATAATGTAATTGCTAAAATTAATGGCAAGCCAATTTCTGCTAATGAGATTAATCAATTTCTAAAAGATGTTTTTGAGGCACCATCAAATTTTGATATAAATTCACTATCAGCAAGCCAACAAAAAAATCTAATTGAGCAATTTATTATTGAACAAAAAATCCTTGAAAAAGCAAGAAAATCTGCAGTTGCTTCTGACCCTGCAACAAAAAGAAAAATAGAATTAGCTAAGGATAAAATCCTAAAAAAAGCTTTTCTTGAAAAATTATCAGATGACGCAACGGAAAGAGAAGTTATAGAAGAAGAATATAGAAATCTAGCATCTAGTTTAGCTAATGAGTTAAAAGGTAAAAAAGAAGTGAAAGTTAAGCATATTTTAGTAAGCGAAAAAGATGAAATTAATAAAATTCTTTTATCAATAAAATCAGGAACAAAAACATTTGAAGATGCAGCAAAAGAAAGCTCTCAAGACACTCATACGGGTAAAAATGGTGGAGATCTTGGTTATATAGCTGAAGGAAGCATGGTTAAAGAGTTTGAAGAAGTTGCTTTTTCTGCAAAAATTGGAGAAATATCAGCACCATTTAAAACTGATTTTGGTTGGCATATTTTAAAAGTTAACGATAAAAGAGATGCACAAGTACCTGCACTTGAAGATGTTTATTTTAAAATAAAACAATCAATTTCTATGAAAACAATTAATGACTATGTCAATAATATAAAAGATGGCTTACAAATTGAGCTTACAAATGTTTCTGAAGATGATGTAAACTCTGAAGCTGAGTTGTTAGAGGAATCTGCAGAAGAAGAGAAAGAACAATTATAAAATTTAATTATGTTTAGAAGTTAAAGCAATATGCTTTAACTTCTTTTTTTTACTTTTTATTATTTTGCCCTAATTTTTAACTAACAATGTGGATAATATTACAATTTTTGCAATATTTATAGGTAGATTATAGTCATATTATAATTAATGAATATTAAT
>Ga0181585_10002612_pt1 | contig 16009 bp, 14 predicted proteins | sample 071ome_29_FD_132469 | JGI IMG/M metagenome (GOLD analysis project Ga0181585, IMG submission 132469) | Coastal salt marsh microbial communities from the Groves Creek Marsh, Skidaway Island, Georgia - 071407BT metaG (megahit assembly) | ecosystem: Environmental > Aquatic > Marine > Intertidal... | reverse complement strand
ATTATTTAATTACCCGCACAGTGCCCCTATAGCTCAGCTGGTAGAGCAACTGATTTGTAATCAGTGGGTCGGGAGTTCGAGTCTCTCTGGGGGCACCATTGTTTTCAAAGGCTTAGCTGAAATGCGCTGGGCCTTTTGTTTTTATCAGCCAGACATAGAGCCAGACAAAAGAGAGCGAAGTTACGTAATTTAACGTTAATGGCTACTTGTTTCAGGTGGACAAATTTGCAACGCGTGCGCGCCCGCGCGCGGTCTGTGTCTTGGTGTGTTAAGTGCGCATTTTTCGGCAACTACGTTGAGCGTTTTAGCTCATTAATTCCCATGATGTTTCGTTTCCTTGCATAAACTTACTATCAAGATAACCATCAGCTTATTCTTAGTGTTCGTATTTCCTAATTGACGCTGGATGGAGCAGCCCAGTAGCTCGTCAGGCTCATCATCGGAACGCCGAAGCTGCCGCCACCGATGCCCATCAGGACCGACAAAAACCCCAGCAGAGGAGACAGTGTTGCACGGGCGCTACCCTCAGGCATTTTTCGGCAATTTGCCAGCTCTGACGTCCCAGCCAAAGATACAGGCCGACGACGACACCTAAGACCCCAAACACCGCCTGCAACACATCCGAACGCAGATAAGAGGCGATAAATCCTCCGGTTATCGCACCGATCCCAATCCCCCAGGCCCATGTTTTGAGAATGCCCCAGTCCACCGCGCCTTTCTTGTTATGCGCGTGAAGCGAGCGGATCGAGGTCACAACAATGATAGCAAGCGATGTGCCCAGGCAAAGTTGCATCACGTATTCGCCGCCCAAACCAAGACCGGTGAACACGAAAAAGAAGGCAGGAACGAGTACAATGCCGCCCCCGACACCAAGCAGCCCTGCCATCAACCCGGCGAAGGCTACGATGGCGAGCATGAACAGGAGAAGTGGGAAAGTGCCGATTAAGATGGCTAATATTTCCGTTCCTTAGCGTGATCGCGGTTTGTTTGTTGACTACGCAATCTGCTGCATTGGTTAATTTTTGCCGCTCATGGCTTCGGGCAGCCATAGCGCGATTTGTGGGAATGTAATCAGCAAAATCACGGCAATTAGCATAAGCGCGAACATTGGCGCGGCGGCGCGTGAGATGAAACCGATACCCCGGCCTGTCATTCCTTGTACGAGGAACAGATTGAACCCGATTGGTGGAGTGATCAGGGCCATTTCACCTACGAGCACCACAAAAACACCGAACCATATCAGGTCGATTTCCGCGGAACGCACCAAGGGCTCAACCACCGCCAGTGTCAGTACGATCATCGAAATGCCGTCAAGAAAACATCCGAGGATCATATACATGACCATGAGCGCAAGGATGAGGGCGGTTGCCGACAATTGCATATCGCCGATCCATTCGGCCAGGGCGCGTGGCAGGCCGGTGAAGCCCATGGCCAAGGTTAGAAAGGCCGATCCGGCAAGCAACAGGATGATCATGGATGTCGTCTTGACTGTTTCCATAAGTGTTTCGGCAAGCACCCGAACATTCAGCGACCGCTGGAATACGGCAAGCACAAATGCCCCTGCGACACCCAGAACGGCGGCTTCTGTCGGGGCCGCGATGCCTGTGTAAATTGAACCGATCACACCAAATATCAGTGCAGCGATTGGAAAAAGCTCGATCAGGCCTTTCAGCTTTTCGGAAAGGGCTGCTCGCTCTTCCCGAATGGCTCGGCCCTGATTAGTCAATATTCCCCAACCGATGTTGTACAGGATGAACAGACTGGCAAGCATCAGGCCTGGAATTAGCCCCGCCATAAAAAGTCGCGCAATGGATTCTTCGACCATGATCCCATAGATGATCATTGTGATCGATGGAGGGATCAGCAGGCCCAGCGTACCGGCGCCTGCCAATGTGCCTGCGACCATACTATCGGGATATCCGCGCCGTTTCAGTTCGGGCATGGTGATCTTGCCGACTGTTAGCAGGGTCGCGGCGGACGAACCAGATATTGCCGAAAATGCCGTGCATCCAACTACATTGGCATGAAGCAACCCACCCGGCGTTCGGCGAAAGAGGGGGGACAACCCGTTAAACAGGTTCTGCGAAAGCTTGGTCCGGCAAAGGATTTCCCCCATCCAGATGAACAGTGGCAGCGACGCAAGTCCCCAAAGTGAGATATGCGTCCACACGGTTGTCGCCATCGCCGGGCCCGCGGGGTGCGACGTGAAGAATTCCATCGCGAAAATGCCGGCGATCAACATCGCTGCTCCGATCCAAACGCCCAAGCCAAGGCAGGCTATAAGGATGACGACCAACAGGATTGCTATAATTTCAGGCCCCATGGCTATGGATCCTTCTCTGCCAAAAGATCTCCCTGGGTAGTCCACGGACTGGCCCCGGTAGCACAAAATCGTATCAGATTGTGGATCAATGCCACGCCGAAGATACAAAACCCGAGAGCTGCCGGGAATTGCGGCAACCATAACGCTAACCCGTCCGACTTGGAGCTGATGTCACCGAATTTCCACGAGATATTCACCATCCGCGTCATGAACCAAGCAAGATAGAGGACAGCGCCGGATGTTAGCACAAGCGCCCCGATCTCGGCGACACTGCGCGGTTTTTCCGCCAACTTCCCGATGACAAGATCCACCCGGATGTGACCGCCGTGCTGGAACGTGTATGCCAAACCAAAACTCCCGGCAGCCGCCATGGCATAGCCTGCACCTTCGGTAAGCCCGCCGATATAGACCCCCAACAGGCGCGAGATGATCTTGATTGCGACAAAGAGAGCGATCAGAACGATAGACAGCGCCGCGATCGCGCCACAGGCCGCATAGAGCCGGCCCAGGGCGCGATCAATTGTTGTGGCGATAGTTTTGATCACGCTGATTTAACCTGCCCGGTAGGCTTCGATAACCGCCGCACCAGCATCGCCCGCAGCTTCGATCCACTCGTCGGTCATTTTTGCCCCGATCTCATCCAAACCCGCCTGCAACTCGGCCGAGGGCGGTGCAATTGTCATGCCATTTTCGGCCATGGTGGCTTTGTACCCGTCGTTCTGGACTTCCATTTCATCCCAAACAGCAGCCTCGGTCGCCGCGGCTGCTTCCGTGACTGCCGCCTGGGTGGCGCTGTCCAAACCGTCCCACGCATCCGCGTTCACGATAACGCCCGACTTGGGCAACCAAGCGTTCACCTCATAGTAGTAGTCGGCGTAGTCCCAGATTTTCTGCCATGTGCCAATTGCACCGGACGCGATCATCGATTCTGCTACGCCGGTGGAAAATGCCTGAGCGATCTCACTGGCTTCAGTCTGCGTCGGCACGGCACCCATCAGCTCCGCCAGACGGGTCGTCGAGGCGTCGTAGGCGCGGAATTTGACACCGTTCATGTCGGCAACTGTTTTGACCTCTTTCTTCGAGAACAGGCCTTGTGGCGGCCAGACCGGTGCGAAGAGCAGCTTCAGTCCCATGTCCGCCAATGCGGCGTTCACCGCGTCTTTGGAAACGTCGTATAGTTTGCGGGACTGCTCTCGCGTCGTTGCCAAAAACGGAATTGTATCAAGGCCCAGCATGGGGGCCTGTTGCGAATGGGCTCCGAGGAATCTGCCACCGATTGGCACCTGGCCTTCACGCACGGCGCGCAGAATGTCGCCACCGCTGTAAAGTGACCCGCCGGGATGCAACGTAATTGCAAGCTCACCATTGGTGCGTGCGCTTACGTCTTCACCAAAGGCAACATAAGCCTTGGAAATGAAATTGCCTGCACCATAGGCGCTGGGCATGTCCCACGTAGTTGCGGCCAGCGATATATTCGGCAACATCGCCGCAGCACTTCCGGCGATACCTGTGGCCAATACCTGGCGGCGGTTCATTTTGAAGTTTTCCATGTCAATCTCCCTGACTGTTGTGCCAGCCTTAAACCTCAACTTCGATAAGGTGGCGCGGATAGTTGGTCAGCACCTCGCACCCGTTTTGGGTCACGCGTATGCTGTCGCTGATGGCCATCCCGAACCCCTTGCGGAACATTGTTGGGATGACGTGAAACGTCATGTCGGGCTGCAGGACCATCGGATCGTCCGGGCGCAGCGAATACAGATGGCCTTCGGCCCAGTTGGGTGGAAATCCGATCCCGATTCCATAGGCCGTGCGGCTTTTGAAGTATCGGCCGAGCCCGCGTTTCTCGACTTTGCTGCGGCAGGCGAAATCAACTTCACCCGACGTGATCCCCGGCCGTATCGTCTCGATCGCTGTTTCTAGGATTTCGATAAGGGCATCCGCCGTGGCCTTGTGCTCATCGGTTGCCTTTCCCACGACTGCAGATCGCGACATCATCGCATGATACCGGTCGATGCAGCCAGCGCCCTCCAACAGCACGACATCGCCTTTCTGGATCGTATTGCGCTTCCACAAGGCAAAACACAGTTCACTACGCGGGCCAGCGACAACCATCGGTGGGTGACCTATATATTCGCTGCCAGCGGCAATCGAGCCCTGATAGAGCGCCGCTGCAAGATCATTGTCGGTCTTGCCCGGTGCAATGGTGTGCAACGCTGCATCCATCCCGGCTTCGATCGCGCGGGCCGCTGCGCGCATCCGGTCAAGCTCGTTCGCCGATTTTATCATTCGATACGGGCCTATCACCCCCACGAAAGGCACGAAACGATCGCCCAAGCGGTCAACCAACCGCGAATGATCATGAATGTTCAAGTAGTTGCTGGTGGTCTCAATCCCGATCTGGCCGGTGGGGGTGGTTTCCTTGAGATAGCTTTCCAGAACATCCACATGATCTTGCGTGTCAAACACGGAAACCGCATCACCGATCGTGGGCAGGGCAAGCGCCATGTCCCGGTTGACCACACGCGTTATCATGACGGGTTTGCCGGAGACCGGGACAAACATTGTCTGAAAGGTGAAATATCCGATCGTTTGGTAGCCAGTCAGCCAGTACATGTTTTCGGGGTCGAATATCAGAGCGCCACAAAGCCCCCGTGTGAGCAACTCTTTTTGGATCAGTTCGAGGCGATCCAAATAGGTAACCTCGGAGAAGGCCAGTTCTCCGGGCCAGATGTTTCGCTCAGAGCCGAGTATTTCTTGTTGAGTGCGGGCCGTGGATTGCATTCAGGATGCCTTCTGGAACTTTGATGTTCAGTTGACTGTGCCACAGCAAACAGCATAGTGTAAAATATGAATAGTTTAGTGCAGACCCAAAAAAAGGAATGGGCATGAATATTCGCCAGATCGAGATATTCAAGGCCATCATGGAAGGTGGCTCGGTTACGCAAGCCGCCCACAATCTTAACATTGCCCAGCCATCTGTTTCCAAGCATCTGAAATTACTGGAATACGACCTGGGTTTTGCACTTTTTGAGAGGAGCGGAAACAAACTGATCGCCACGCCTGAAGGTCAGGCATTGTTTGATCAGGTTGGAAGGGTGTACACGGGTCTCGGTTTTCTGCAGAACTTTGCGGAAGATCTGCGAAACAACCAGATCGGCGAACTTTCACTTGCGGCCATGCCGCTCATTTCACAGAAATGGCTGCCCGGTTGCATTGCTGGATTCATTTCCGCGCACCGTAAGGTGTCGTTTTCATTGCCGGTACGCAGTTCAAAGTGGATCGCCACCGCCGTAGCGGCCCGACGAGTCAATTTCGGCATCGGATTGAGGCCGGCTGGTACCAGCCCCGGCATTCAGGTGATCCCGTTAATGAGGCTGCCGTTTGTCTGTGTGATGCCGCCAAATCATCCGTTGACGGAACACAGCGCCATTCAGTTGGACATGATACAGGGCCATGGTCTGATTGCACTGCACAGTTTCGACGGGCAACCACTTATCTTTGAGACGCTCGCAAAAGATTTCCAATCTCGGGAAAGACGGAAGATCGAAACTTTCGCGGCCAATGTCGCGTGCGAGATGGTCAAACTGGGGGCCGGGGTTGCTCTTGTTGATGCCCTCACCGCACGTGACAATCTGGATGAAAATCTGACTTTTCGGCCGTTTCTGCCTGATACGGCCATGGACATTTGTATCATGACAGCCGTGCACTGGCCGCTGACCCGAATTGCGCGCAGTCTGATCGCCGAGATGACCGAACGCGCACAAGCAACCGAAAGAGAACTGGCTTCAATAATCGAAGCATAGCTTTTTTTGAGAGTGCGCTAAAATGTGTTGATTTGACTGCATGACCTCAACGATCTACCAGTTAAGCAACCTTACACTGACAACAAGGCAACCCCGGATGGAACCCACCTTTTTGACCCGCCCCAGTATCCAGGGGCATTTTGGTGTCGCGGCCGCGACCCATTGGCTGGCTGCCCAGACTGCAATGCGTATGCTGGAACTGGGTGGAAACGCCTTTGATGGTGCTGCCGCGGCGGGATTTGTCTTGCAGGTGGCCGAACCGCATCTGAACGGCCCCTTGGGCGAAGTGCCGATCATGCTCTACCAAGCCGAGCGTGGCGAGACAGCAGTCATCTGTGGCCAGGGAACTGCCCCAAAGCTTGCCACGATTGATCATTTTCAAAGATTGGGTGTGAAGCAGATTCCGGGGACCGGCCTGCTGGCTGCTGCGATCCCCGGCGCGTTTGATGCCTGGATGCTACTGTTGCGCGACCACGGGACATTGCCGCTGAAAACCATCCTGATGCCAGCGATCGAATATGCCGAGAAAGGTGTGCCAGTGGTGCCGCGCCTGGCAAAGGCAATCAATACGATGAAGTCGTGGTTTCTGGCGGAATGGCCTTCGAATGCAGACATTTACCTGCCTGGTGGTGAAGTCCCCGAAACAGGAAGTTTGCTATGCAACCCGGCCCTCGCCGCCACGTGGCGCAAAACCTTGGATGAAGCGGCGAGCGCGGGTTCGGGCCGAGTGGCCCAGGTGGATGCCGCGCGGGCCGCTTGGAAAACGGGTTTTGTTGGCAGGGCGATCGCGGAATTCTGCGCCTCTCAATCCTTCCGGGATGTGACCGGACAGCGCAATGGCGGACTGATCACGCTTGACGATCTCGCCGGGTGGTCGGCCAAATATGAAAAGCCTGTTTCAGTGGAATTCAATAGCTACCACATATGCAAGTGTGGCCCTTGGAGCCAGGGGCCCGTTCTGTTGCAGGGCCTGCGTCTGATCGAGGCGCTGGGGCCGCGCTGCCTGCAGGGCGAAGTCAATTTCTATCACACCCTGACCGAAATCATGAAACTAACTTATGCCGACAGAGAAACCTATTATGGCGATCCCGATGTGGTTGATGTTCCGCTGACAACATTGCTGGGCCGAGAATACGCGGCCGCGCGCGCGCAGCTGATCGGAGAACAGGCAAACAACACCTGGCGGCCGGGCAGGATCACCGGTTTCGGGCACCCGGTTGATTATCATGCGGCCTGCAATGTCGAACTGGATGCTGAAACCCTGGCCGCCTTGGGTATCGGTGAGCCGACAGTTGCCAAGCACGAAGACTTGGACAGTGCTGTCAAATCAGTGGTGGATGGCGATACGTGTCACATCAACGTTGCCGATCGTTGGGGCAATATCGTTGCGGCCACGCCCTCGGGTGGTTGGATGGAAAGCTCTCCGGTGATCCCCGAACTTGGTGTCAGCCTGGGCACACGCCTGCAGATGATGCGCCTGACCGTCGGCGCGCCCGATGCTCTTGCTCCCGGCGTTCGCCCGCGTACGACGCTGACGCCCACGATCGTGCTGGACGAAAAGGGCAAAGGCTATATGGGATGCGGAACACCGGGCGGTGACAAACAGGATCAATGGCAGCTGGCGTTTTTGTTGAGGCATCTGGCCCTTGGCATGACGCCACAAGAAGCAATCGAAGCCCCGAGCTTCTATTCGACTCACTGGCCGGATTCCTTTTTCCCGCGACAAGCGTTTCCGGGGAAACTCAGTATCGAAGGCAGAGTTTCGCAACATGCCACGGAAGCGCTGCGCGCCCGAGGTCATGACCTGCATGTCGAAGCGCCATGGTCGGACGGGTATCTGACTGCCAGCTTCGTAAACAAAGACAACTCACTCGGTGCAGCCGCCAGCCCCAGAGGGCAGCAAGCCTACGCTGTCGGCCGCTGATCCATTCGACCACGGATGTAAGCGGCGGAGCAATACTCGGCCAGGCCTTGTCAGAATAAACCACCTTGCCCGACATCGTGCTGAATATTAGCTAATCAGCCATGCCCAAACTAGTATCCTTCCGTTATTTCAAAACCAGTCCTGAGATCATCCAACTTGCAGTTATGTTGTATGTGAGGTTTCCACTTTCGCTGAGAAATGTAGAAGACCTTCTGCATGAACGTGTCGCTGCTCTTTCGAAGCGGGGATCTCTTATCGCTTCATGAATTGCGCGCTCTGTGGGCTTTTGATGCTTGAGCTGATTTGTCTGAAAGCACGATTGACTCAGAAATATTGCCGCGTTCGTTGCTACGTTAGAATTATGTGAACAGTCTTATGACGTCGAAACCCTCCTCTTCCGTTTAGACGAATGCAAAGTTTACAGAAGTTCGCCTCCATCCATGCCTCGTTTCACAATCTGTTCAACTCACAAAGGTCACTCTCAAAACGTAGCACATTCAAACTAAACCGTGACGCTGCTCTCACCGAGTGGCGATCCTTAGTGATCTCATAGAATATAGCCGTCAAACGACTACCGATGCTTGGGCTCGTTTGTCTGACAGCACCCGATCTAGAACTATATGAGGACTTAATCGAGACTAACTTGGCAAGCTCGACAAAATAAATGATAATGTTCTCACGGTTTTTGTCCAGTGTGCTGGAGCACAGACTATATTTTGTCCATAAAGGGGCTATTAACCTAGGAAAATTTGGCTGTAGGGCACGGTTCTGCGGAATGAAATCATGAGCAAGTCATTAAAAAAAAGAGCAACCATAATTGATGTCGCAAAAGAGTGTGGAGTATCGCAAGCGACTGTCGCAAGAGTTCTAAGCGGCCAAACCGGTATCCGCACCAAAGAGAACACCAGAAAGCGTGTTTTGGAAGCCGCTAAAAAAGTTGGCTATCAGAGAAACGCCATTGCCGCTAATTTTAGGTTGCAGAAGAGCAATTCGATTGCGGTCTCGATCGCCGACATAACCAACCCTTTTTTTCCCGAAGTAGTGAAAGGTATTCAGGAGGTACTTAGAGAAGCCGGGTACAGCATTGTCCAACTTTATAATGACTGGGACTCAGAAGTAGAACAGGAGCACTTTGACTATATGGTGCGCACATGCGTCGAAGGCGCGATAATTTCTCCGTCATCTTCTACAACTGTTTTTGACGTACTCCATTCGACCCCATTTGTGCTTCTGTCAAATTCAGATAAATTCGCGATGCACGATACTGTTGGCAATGACACTCGCAGCGGAATGCGCCTTGCTTTGGAACGCTTATACCAACTTGGGCATCGTCGCATTGCCCTTTTCGTTGGTGGTTCCATGAAATCGGGGGCAAACTGGAGGGCGGAACTTTTTCGTGAATTCCATCGCGAACGCGGGTTATCAGTTGACCCAGAGTTAATACTGGAGAGTGACTATGGCGTCAGTTCAAAATCCTCTCTCGCCGCTGCGCGACAGATCATGAATTCATTTCTTGCCCGACAAGATTTGCCAACTGCGATTTTCTCCTCAAATGATATCCTGGCACTCGCAACGTTGCAGGTGGCTAATGACAAAGGGATCGGGGTGCCTGATCGTCTATCCGTTATCGGTATGGATGGGATTTTTTCGGGAGAGGTAAGCCATCCACCGCTAGCCACTGTTAAAAAAAATCGAAGAGAAATTGGTCGTACCGCTGCCCTTGCATTGTTGGATAAAATGAAATCCAAAGAAGGTGAACCAGCAAGAAGACAGTTACTGAGTTGTAAACTGCTTGAGCGGGGATCGATGGGTCCAGCACCAATGGCCAGCGAAGGCTAGCTATCTTACCATGAGACTTGGCACAGGGGGGAATATAGTTTTGCCGTCAGATATGACGGTTACGGCCAACACTAATTAATTCTGAACCCGATTTGTGTAAACAAAATTTAGTGCTGCTCCGTACACTTAGCCTTTGCCCGTACCAAATTCGCATTACAATATTGACTCCGATAAGAAGATCGGGTGTTGACTCTTCCCAAAACATAATGATAACGTTATCAAAAAGTAGAGTAAAAGTTGCTGAATAACGACATCAATTTGGCAACCAGAGCTCAAATGAAATAATGAGTGAGGATCTCAAAGTTGTCGATGTCCAAGGTATTCGGTCTGAAAGGCATTGAGCCAAAGCCGAGAACGACCAACCAGATCTGGGCCAAGGACGTGGGATATGATGAGGCACCATGGTATCACGAACGCATGGGCCTGACCGAGCTTGGAGATTTTTTGGACGTTGCAGGCGAGCGCATTGACTATGTGAAGATCGCAACCACGCAGGTATTGAACCACCCAGCAGAATGGGTAAAACGCAAGATTGAGCTCTACAAAAGGCACGGGGTCCGGCCGTATCTAGATCACGGGTTCTTTCTACGAGCCTACAAGAACGGGGTTGTTGATGAGGCCATCGAGGCAGGTGCGGAGCTTGGGTTTCCTGTGATCGAACTCATGAACACTTTCGGCGACGTTGCTGATGAACAACTCAAAGCATGGCGTCAACGCGCTATAGATTGCGGGATGAGCATAATCTATGAGCACCATCCCGAACGCGGATGGCGCAAGGGTCAGTCTGATATTGTGGATGTGCCTGCCACCGCAGTGGAAATCGCTCAAGGCGCAGAGCCGTTTTTGGCGCATGGTGCATTCACGCTTTTGATCGACCACGAAGAGATTGAGATACAGGAAGAGGCAGCAAAAGACGTGCTGAATGAAGTCCGCGAAATTCTGGGTAAAGATCGCGTGGCATTTGAAGTCACGTCGACCAAAGAAGCAGAGATGTTGTGGTATACGAACTTGTTGGACTATTTCGAGATGTTCGGCAGTGACTGTAACGTCACGAACATCATGCCTAGTCAGGTCATGTTTATTGATCCGCTCAGGTCGGGTGAAAGGCCGGCGAATTTATTGTTTGACCGTTACCCGGAGCTGAATCGGGTGCGTCACAAGTAATGAATTTGGTTAGCGGTGATAACGATATCAAATTTTTCAGCTTTAGCGGAAATAATCGGGCTCGATCTGGGGATTGCGTGGGAAGAGTAACATCAACAAAGGGAGCGATCATTAGAAAACGATAACGTGCGTTTGGAAACGTATCATTTCGGAATGCGCGCCAAAAGGGTCCCTGGAAGCGGCATCAATGTTTGCAGGGCTGCCACTCGTCAATGGTGCTGGGCTGTAATCCCCGCACCGCCAAACTCGGCTGCATAAAAGTCAAGCGGTCAACTTCTAAGGAGGGTAAAATGTTAAAGAAGACGCTAAAGACCATATCCGGCGTGATTGCCGCAGGGGTATTCTCGGTATCGGCAAGCGCTGTGCTTGCGGAAGTGAATTTCGAGGGTGAAACCGTAACAATCATCATTCCGTTCAAAGAAGGTGGTGGTACGTCACGCACGTTCCGTTTTTTCCAGCCTTACCTATCCAAATATTTGCCAGGTAACCCAGTAATCCAGCTTCAGCACATGCCGGGCGGTGGCACGATCAAGGGCGGCAACTTTTTCCATGACAACCAGAAAACTGATGGAACATTTGCGCTTGCAACATCTTCATCCGTGAACATGCAGCAGGCAACCGGCAATCCTCTGGCCAAATTTGACCTACTGTCCTACGAACCGGTTTTGTCGCTGGCGACCACGACCCACTGGGTTACACATGCAGATCTAGCAGACGGGCCAAATGACGTTTCTGGCTTGCTGGAATTGCCAGTTGCCCTGTTCCCGTTCAAAACAGCCGCTTCGGCGGATTTGTTCCACCTTTGGATCTATAAACATTGGGCATTGACGGTGCCCGTCCAATTCCTGGCTTGTCCAGCTCCGCTGGGTATCAGTCATTTCAGCGCGGCGAATTGCAGATGGCGTCGCACGGAACAGGCAACTTCCTGAAGAAGGTCAGCAAGGATATTGCTGATGGAAAAGTGCACCAGTTCATGACGCTCGGTGTCTTGCAGCCAGATGGATCCGTACAACGTCCGTCCTATTCGCCAGATGCTCTAACCTTCCCGGAAATGTACGAAAAGGTGCATGGCAAGCCGCTGGAAGGTGCAGAGCGCGAAGCTTACGAAGTGATCGCGGCCAACTGGGGCCCTGCCTCCAAAGGTCTGGTACTGCCCACTGGCACCTCGGATGAGATCGTTGATGCGTGGCGCAAAGCGGTCGAGGAAATGACCAAGGATCTCGATTTCATCGATGCTGCCCCCAAGAATATCGGGCCTTTCCCGGTCGTGATTGGTGAAGACGTCCGCGGCATCATCGGGAAGGCCGTTGATCTGTCTGACGCAAGTAAGCAGCAGTTCAACGATGCGATCGCGCATTACAAATTGACTTATCGTATCGAGTAGTCGCAACGAGGTAATTACGAATCAGACTGGTCCCGAATTTCTGTTCGAGGCCAGTCAATTGCATAGCGCACCGCCAAAGCGTGTAACGACTGCGCCATCGCCAGCAATTTCTACGGACGCACATATGAGGCTGAATTTGCACTGAAACAGAAATTTAAGAGTAGCGCCGAAACATGTATGCGCATGTCGAAACGAATTCATTAAAGAGGTCGTCGCCGTGGAAATTGAAATGTTCATGTCAGCGCTGACGCAGCTGTTTCAGATATCCCATTTCCCATATCTCATGGCTGGCGTATTTTTAGGGCTGACGCTGGGCATTCTGCCCGGTCTTGGCGGAACGTCGGGTCTCGCGATCCTGCTGCCCTTTGTCTACACCTTTGAACCAAGCGTCGCCTTAGCGATGATGATTGGTGTCCTTGCGCCGACAACTACTTCTGATACCTTTCCGGCGGTTTTGTTGGGTATTCCCGGAACAGCGGGCTCACAAGCGACTGTTATGGACGGGCACCCTTTGGCCAAGAAAGGTGAAGCGTCGAGGGCGCTATCCGCTGCTTTTCTTTCGTCTCTTGTTGGTGGGTTGTTTGGAGCGATTATCCTTAGCGTCTCGATCTTCTTTGCAAAACCGCTGATCATGTCTTTTGGTTTTGGCGAACAGTTTCTTTTGATCATTCTTGCCCTTCTGATGATCGGTGCGTTGACGGGTGCCAACTTTCTGAAAGGTCTGGCCAGCTGTGTGATTGGTCTTGTCATCGGTACAATCGGTCTGGCCCAAATTACTGGAGACCCCAGATATACGTTCGGCACGTTGTATCTCGTAGATGGATTCTCACTTGTTGTGATGGGGCTGGGGCTTTTTGCGGTGCCCGAGATTGTCAGTCTGCTCCAATCAAAGTCCACGGTTGCAGGCGGTGGTAAGCTTGAAAAAGGCTGGCTGCACGGCATGCGCGATGCCATCAAGAATTGGTTTCTGATTATCCGTTGCTCGACTGTCGGCGTACTTGTAGGGGCGCTGCCGGGACTTGGTGGAACGGTTGTTGACTGGATCGCTTATAGCCACGCAAAACAGACAATCAAGAACCCCGAAACACTTGGCACCGGCGACATTCGCGGCGTCATTGCGCCGGAATCGGCAAATAACGCGAAGGAAGGCGGGGCGCTCATTCCAACGATCCTTTTTGGGATTCCGGGTTCCGGGAACAAGGTGCTTTTGCTTGGCGGTCTAGTGCTCGTCGGAATCGAACCAGGCATCGAAATGGTCACGACCCAGTTGGACATTACTTATTTAATCATATGGTCATTGGCGGTCGCAAATGTGGTTGGTGCAGGTCTGTGCCTCTTTTTAGCGAGGCCAATGGCGCAGCTTACTCGCGTTCCATTCTTTATTCTCGCTCCCATCCTGGTCGTGCTGATTTTCTTTGCGACCTTCAATAACGGCCGCGACTGGATCGATTTTGTGGCCTTGATGTTTTTCGGTGCGGTCGGTGTGATGTTCAAGACTTACGGCTGGTCGCGACCCGCGCTTTTGATCGGTTTTTTCTTGTCATCAAAAATCGAATTGCTAAGCTATCAAGTGAGCGCAGCCTACGGTCTGTCCTTTCTGTATCGCACCGGGTCGATCATCCTGATCTTTCTGGCATTGGGCACGTTATTCCTGCTTTTGCGGCAAAAAATGACACCGGATGGCAGTTCGACCGTGGAAGAGGCTGGCAAACAGACCCTGTTCACGTGCTTTTTGGCACTGTTTCCCATTACTATGATCCTTCAGGTTGTGGCTCTGGATTTCCGCGCCAGCATCTATCCGATTGCTTTGAGCGGCGTGTTACTGTTGCTGCTTGTATCCATTGCGGGCCTGCAAATGGTGCAGCAACGACCAGAAATGCAACGCATCAATGACGCTAATATGGCCTTACGGACCATGTCCCGGAACATCTTTGAAAACCACGGCACATTGTATGATCAGGTGCTGGCCTTTGCGATGATCCCTGTGTTCCTTGTTTTGGTATTTCTGCTTGGATTCCCGATCGCGGCTGTGGCTTTGATCAACGGGTTTATCTTGATGCATGATCGCAGCAAATACCTGGTTTCGATCATCGTATCAGCGGCGGTTCTAATCATTCTCTGGACGCTTTCAGGTGTTCTGACGCTGCAATATCCCGCGGGCATTATCGCAGATTTCTTGCCACTTCCATGGTGGCTGGGTGGCCGCTGAAACCTTGCGGATAACCCATTTCGAAAAGGAAAGAAAATGACAAACCAAAAGAGCTTTGTAGAAGCACGAAACGGAATGATCGAAAGACAGCCCAAACCACGCGAACGCGGCATCAACTATGTCCGTGCGCCAAAAACCTTGGGACAATATTTTGTAGATTTCCTGACTTGCTACGGTGCGCTGACGGATATCGTCAAGCTGGGCACCAACCAGCTGACCTTTATCCCAGAAGACGAGATCAAAAAGGCAATTAAGTTCAGCCATGATCATGGTGTGCGTGTCGCCATCGGCAATCCCATTATGGACCAGGCGCTGAGTGCAGGATCACAGGCGACCCGGGACGTCATCGATTACGCGGCTAGGTTGGGCCTCGACATCATGGAAATTTCGGTCATCGCCCGCACCATCGATGACGAAGATTTGGCAGATTTGTTAGATTACGTGAACGGCAAAGGAATTAAGCCGATTGTCGAATGCGGATTGTCCTTTGCCCATGAACCCGTGGTCGATGGGCGCACATTCGCCAAACGTAAGAAGGCGCAGGCAAGGCGTGCTTTGGAAAACGGCGCGTGGAAGGTGCTTTTAGAGGCTGAGGGTGTTTATGAAAACGTTAAGTCGGGCCAGGAACGCTGGGATTTTGTCGATGAATTCGCAGCGGACTTTGAGGTTCGCGACCTCATGTTTGAGGCAGACGAGCAGGACGTCATGTCCTATTACGTAAACGCCTATGGGCCGAAAGTGAACGTATTAGTGGACAATTCGCAGGTCATGCAGATCGAAGCCGCGCGTCGCGGTTACGGGCCCTGTACGCTGACTTGGGCAAAAGCAGCCGTGTTTTCTAAAGACTAAGCTGAAGAAACAGCGCCAATAAAAGAGACTGGAGCATTGAAACTTCTTGATGACGATAGGCTGTTCCCGACCAACCCAAAAGGACTGGGATTGGCAAGGGATCTTACTGTCAACCTCGCCAAACGAGCCTATCGGTTGTGAAAACAAAAAATAAAAACAAGCTTTGCAGATCTACACCCGCTCCGAAAACCGGAATCGTACATCTGGGGCTTGGTGCTTTTTTTCGAGCGCACAGCGCGATATACATTAAGGAAGCCATGGCGCATTCGGGCGGCGACTGGGGTGTGGTGGGCGTCTCAATGCGGTCCCCGGGTGTTAGTGATAAGCTGGTTAAGGTACTGTCAGAATAAACCGCCTTGCCCGATAGCGTGCTGGATATTAGCTACTCAGCCATGTCCAATTCTATATCTTTCCGTTATTTCAAAACCAGCCCTGAGATCATCCAACTTGCAGTTATGCTGTATGTGAGATCTTCACTATAATGCGGGACCGCTTTTAGGACCACTTCCATATT
>Ga0181585_10002611_pt1 | contig 16009 bp, 15 predicted proteins | sample 071ome_29_FD_132469 | JGI IMG/M metagenome (GOLD analysis project Ga0181585, IMG submission 132469) | Coastal salt marsh microbial communities from the Groves Creek Marsh, Skidaway Island, Georgia - 071407BT metaG (megahit assembly) | ecosystem: Environmental > Aquatic > Marine > Intertidal... | reverse complement strand
TCGTATGGCTGAGTTTGGTTGTTGTCACCGTAATGAACCTTCTGGAGCTTTGCATGGTTTGATGAGGGTAAGAGGTTTTGTACAGGATGATGCTCATATTTTCTGTACGGAGCATCAGATTACTGAGGAGACTAAAAAATTCTCTGATTTACTATTAAGGGTCTATAAGATTTTTGGTTTTGAGAAAGTAAAAGTTAAATTTTCTGATCGTCCAGAGGTAAGGGCTGGAACTGATGAAACATGGGATAAGTCAGAAGGAGCTTTAAGAGATGCAATTGAAGAAGTGGGGCTTCCTTATGAAATGAACCCTGGTGAAGGTGCATTTTATGGACCTAAATTAGAATTTGTACTTACTGATACAATCGGTCGTGATTGGCAATGTGGTACATTACAAGTAGATTTTGTGTTACCAGAGCGTTTAGATGCCAAATTTACTGATAAAGATGGAGAAATTAAAAGACCAGTAATGTTACACCGCGCTATATTAGGTTCGTTTGAGAGGTTTATAGGTATTTTAATCGAACATTATAGTGGGCGTTTTCCATTCTGGCTTGCTCCTACACAAGTTGCAGTTGCTACCGTTACTAATAAGGTGGATGATTATGCTGCCAAGGTAGCTAAAGAACTTGAGGAGTTAGGTGTTAGAGTTAAGCTTGATGTTACAGCTGATAAAATTGGCTATAAAATTAGAAAATATAGTAATTTGAAGGTGCCAATGATTTTTATTATCGGTGAAGAAGAAGCTAAGAATAACACCGTTCAAATTAGGAAAATCGGGGAAACAGAGCAAGAAAACCTTGAACTTAGCGAAATTCCTAATAGATTAAATGATATTATGACTATACCATCATGTTAAATGATGATATAGTTAGATTTGTGACTATTAATTAATTAAAAAGGTAAAATTAACAATAGATGAATAAAAAAAGTAAATTTCCTGCTGCTAATAATAGAATTAAAGCAGAGAAGGTTAGGGTGGTAGATGATAAAGGTGAGATGCTAGGTGTATTATCCAGAGAGGATGCAATAGCAAAAGCAAAGTCAGCTGGTTTAGATTTGGTAGAAGTATCACCAAATGCAGAACCTCCAGTATGTAAGATCATAGATTTCGGTAAATATAAATATGAGCTGCAAAAACGTGCGGCTGAAGCCAAGAAAAAGCAAAAGACCGTAGATATCAAAGAAATAAAGATTCGTCCTAATATTGGTGATAATGATTACCAAATCAAATTAAGAGCGGCGATAAAATTCCTTAAAGAAGGAAATAAAGTTAAGGTATCAATGCGCTTCCGTGGTCGTGAAATAGCTAAACAAGAAATAGCTAGAGACATGTTCCTAAGAGTTAGAGAAGACACTGAAGAATTCGCAAAAATCGAAGTTGAGCCCAAAATGGAGATGCGTCAACTCCTAATGATCCTAGCTCCCCGTTAAATCTTTATCTAGCACTACATATATTCGTAAAAGCATCGCAAAATGACAGCTTATGTACTATATGTACACTGCGCTTCCATTTTTCGCTACTTTCACAAATATCTGCAGCACTAGCTAAAGATTTAGCCGTATCCATGCTGGTTTGTGTGGACGTCGTAAGTACGCTTACGCATAAAAAATTAAATTTTACAAACAGCTAATGCGCTAGCTGAATTTTTCCATATCCATGCTTGGTATCTGTACACTGCGCTTCCATTTTTTGCTCTTTCGCAATTATCTGTAGCGACTTTCTAAAGGTTTGGCCTTATGTACGCTGGTTTTTGGTGTGTTATTCTAGGCTTGGCCTATAATCAAAGGAGTTTTTTTGTAATTATAAGTATAGTTATGGTATATTATGATATATCTGTTGTATTTATGCGACAGATGTGGTAAGCTATGTTCTAAACATATGATGGGGTAGAATATGACAAGAAGAAATAATGATGTAAGTAACGTAAGAGATAGTGACGCTGGTATGTGGTTGCGAGATTTATATATTGAGTTAATAGATGCTAAAATGGAGTCGGGTACAATTAGGCCATTACGGATGGAGGATTTACACATAATCGTAAATCAACTCAATAACCGTAATGAATTTGAATCGACGGATGTGGAGTCTAAAAAGTTAAAAATACTAGAAGTTATAGCTATAAAGGTTAAAGACTTGAAGGAGATATCATCAGAAGATTCGATGAGATATATAGACTTGCTTGAGTCATTAACTACTAAGACACAATCTGAAGAAGTAATTAAAAAATCGTTGCATTTGTTAGGAGGGTTCTTAAGACATGGTGTGCAAGAAGTTGAGCTTAGGGCAAAATATATGCTGGAAAGAGGTGCTTTTTCTGTTGACTCTGATATTAAGCAATCTGAAAGTATGTGTGTAATAGCGGAAAATTATTTAATAAATCATATTTATGATTCCAAGTCTTTAGAAGAATTTAGAACTAAATATTTAGGTAGACTTATAACAAATATAAGAGATGGAAATCAAAATTTAGCATTGTCTTCGGCACGGCTTGTAGCCATTTTATACACAGAAGGCGTGCTAGGCGAATATGTTACTAAGGAAAGTTTGATGCGTTGTTTTGCCAAGTTTGTGGCTAATGATGAGACCAGCTCAATAGGCTTGGGTATAGGGAAGTTGTTGTCATATTCTAGTGCGGGAGACTATAGTGGTGCAGTGATCGATGAGCTAATATCAGCGGAGCATTTTGTTGCTGCTCATGAGTTCTCTACAGTGGAAGCTAAGGTTAACGCTTTATTTAATCTTAATGAATTATACAAACATTTTGATTTGTCGGTAGAGCAAAAACAAGGTGTTTATAAAGCTATGACTAATTTTATACATATGATAGATGGTATTGTTTTTGGTAAGGATAGTCCCGGCAATCATGATAATGAAATTATTCATCTTTATCATGAATTATTACGGGGTGTTAATGGGTTAAAGCATAGAGATAGCGACATGTTAGGGGGGATGAAATTTGATTTTTATAATCTTGCTGCTATAGGGTTTAATAAGTTATTAAGTCGTGCACAATACCCTGAGCAAGGCTATATTACAGAGCAGGAATTTGAGGTTCTCGTTGATTATTTAGGCAGTGATATGGCTAGTGTCTATACAAAGTTAATTGCCTTGGAGAGTTTGCAGAAAATAAGTGAAGATTATAAGGCTTCCGTTTCCAAAGAGTTTCAAGAAAAAATTAGAGTAAAGAGTGAAGGGTTTTTGGATAGTCTTGAAACTATAAGTTTGAGTGAGTTAAGTGCTGATGCTTTGATGAGGTTAAAAGAGGTAATGCTTAATTTAAAAAGTGACCAGAGACTATCACTGTTTGCTGAACGCGTAGAGCTTGGGCTAGCTAATATATTAATTGAGGATACAAATAGAGCTCAAGAGTCCTTGCATTATGAACGGTTGGATGATGATTTGCCTCCGGCTATTTCTTCTAATCATGATAGTTTAATTGATGACCGGGGTAGGTATGGCGATCAGTTGGGTAGTAATTTGCCACCAGTTGTTACTCCTAATCAGCAACGGGTAAGCTCTGTATTGTCTGTTGCTCCGTTTTTAGTAGGTGGAGTATTCTTAGCAAAATTATTGCACAAACGTTTAACTAATAGGGATAATGTTCATGATCTAGATAGAGGCGGATTATCTTCGGGCGATCCAGAAAGAGGTATGTCTAAGCAAGGTTTTGCAGAGAGAGTGCATAGACGTCCAGGAAGAGAAAGTCAAAGTTATAGCGTTGTGTAAGATTACTATAAGGTGACATAGAGTGGTAAATTTGAAATTTAAAATTCAAAATTTAAAATTACAGTATAGAATATTATTAATATTTTATACTGTAGCCTATGCATATCTCAATTTTTGATCTTTTTAAAATCGGCATTGGGCCGTCTAGTTCGCATACAGTTGGGCCGATGCGTGCGGTGGTTAAATATTTAGAGACTTTGCAAGATCGTTATGAGTTAAGTGATGTGGCTAGAGTAAAAATGGAGCTTTATGGTTCATTGGCGCTTACCGGTCTTGGGCATGGTACAGATAAGGCGGTGATATTGGGGCTGTTTGGTTATGAGCCTGATTCTGTTGATATTGATGAGGCAGAAAAAGTATATGAGCAGGTAAAGTCTGGTGCAGGAGTAAGTCTACTTAAGCGTCATAATATAGCTTTCGATTATAAAAAAGATTTAGATTTAATCTCTAAAAAATTGTCGGAGCATCCAAATGGTATGAATTTTATTAGTTATAATGAAGCAGGAGAAGAGATTTTTGCCAAGAAATATTTCTCAGTAGGTGGTGGATTCTTTTTATCTGAGCGTGAGATAGCAGGTAATTTAAATAACAAAGCTAAAGAAGTTAAATATCAATTTACTAAAGGAGAGCAGCTATTAGAGCTATGTAAGGAACATGGTTTGACTATTGCAGAGATTGTACAGGCAAATGAGCTTTATTTTCATTCGCAAGATGAGATAGAAACGAATTTAAAAGCTATTTGGCAAGTTATGCAGCAATGTGTAGAGAGGGGTTGTAGAACTGAAGGTATATTGCCCGGAGGCTTAGATGTTACTAGGCGTGCTCCAAATATTTATAAAAAACTAAGATCAGATGACGAGGCTCCCCAGAAAATATTTGATTGGGTGAGTCTTTACGCTCTTGCTGTTAATGAAGAGAATGCAGCAGGAGGTAGGGTAGTTACTGCACCTACTAATGGGGCCGCAGGAATTATACCAGCGGTGCTGCATTATTTTGAAAGATATCAAAGAAAGCTCGATCTAGAAGATCTAAAGAAATTCTTTTTTACTGCAGGTGCAATTGGTTTTCTTTATAAGGAAAATGCTTCTATCTCGGGGGCTGAAATGGGTTGCCAGGGTGAAGTAGGGGTAGCTTGCTCTATGGCAGCAGCTGGTTTGGCAGCGCTTAGGGATAGTAGTGTAGAGCAGGTTGAGGTAGCTGCAGAAATAGGTATGGAGCATAATTTAGGGCTTACATGCGACCCAGTAAAAGGCTTAGTTCAAGTTCCTTGTATAGAAAGAAATACAATGGGAGCAATTAAAGCTATCAACGCAGCAAGGCTTGCCGCTAATAATGAAGGAACCCAAAAAGTATCTCTAGATAAAGTAATTCGCACTATGCGCCAAATCGGCCGCGACATGAAGTCCCACTACAAAGAAACCTCAAAAGGAGGTTTAGCAATCAACGTAATCGAATGCTAGAATAAATAATTATAATAATTATTATTTAATAAACTCATCATGACTATAGGCCCATGATGCCCACAATTTAAAATTCAAAATTCAAAATTTAGAATTCGCCCAAGATCCGCTTGTGCGCTAGTTTACTTTTGTTTCAGACTTAGCTTCGCTATCTGCGCTTACTTCTTCAGCTTTTGGAGCTTCTTTAGTAGAAACTAATTCAACTGTTAGGTCTTGTTTAAGAGTAGTAAGATATTCGTTGATAGCTTTGTATGAGATTTCTCTTTTAAGCTGATTATACATCTCATCTAATTCTGGAACTTGAGCATCTCTTACATCGACTAATTTAACGATATGCCAACCAAATTGAGATTTGAAAGGTTTTGAAGTTTGCCCAACTTTCATAGAAAAAACTTTGTTTTCGAACTCAGGAACCATATTTCCTTTAGTGAAGTAACCTAGATCTCCACCTTTCTGTGCTGAAACTGTGTCGATAGATTTTTCTTTAGCTAGGTTTTCGAAAGATTCGCTATTGTTTCTTAGTTTGCTTGAGATCCTATCTGCTTCTGATTTTTCTTTAACTAAGATGTGTTTAGCTCTAGCTTCTTTTTTACCTTCTAATTCAGTAGTTAATTTATCGCTAAGTCTTTTGTACTCAGCTTCAATTTCTGATCTAGTAGCCGCATTTTCTGCCATTTTTGCTAAGAAAGCTTCTTTGATAATTTTATCGTGAGAAGATTTGATTTTATGAGCAATTTCTGGATCTTTATGTATACCAGATTTTTGTGCTTGTTTTACTAATTTTTGTTCTAATACATATTGTTCAATTAGTGATTTTTGTTGTGTAGCTGGTAAGGCTGTTAGGTCAAAATTACCTGGTGCATTAAATGCTTCTCTTAAATAATTCTGAATTTCAGAATTATAGATTTTTTTACCTGATACTGTTGCAATATATGTGTCATTTGCCGGTCTATTATTATTGCTAATATAGTAAATTATTGCTCCCAATAAAATGATGGCAATGATGATAACTATTACTCTGTTATTTGGTTTTGCTTTAGCTTTTTTTCTAGGCATTTTCTGTATTAATATTTTGGTTAATTTTGATTAATTATTAATTACCCTCTAGTAAAGACGAGTTTTTTATTTTTGCAATCTAAATCGGACATTTCGGGGTTAAAAATATAGCCTTCTAAGTTGAAATTTTTAATTTTTTGCCAATTCTCGATTTTGTTTTGAATAATGTAGCGCGCCATTAAGCCACGAGCCTTTTTAGCATACATCATAATTGCTTTGTAATCGCCATTTTTAAACTCCTTAAATACAGGTGTGATTATTGGAGCTTCTAATTCTTTTTCTTTAACAGCTTTGAAATATTCATTAGAGGCTAGATTTACGATAATATTTTGTTCTTTGTCGTTAAGATATTTAGTTAGTTTTTCTTGCCAGAAATTATAGAGGTTTTTACCAGCAGGGTTTGCTAAGTGAGAGCCCATCTCTAGACGGTAAGCTTGAATTAAGTCGCAAGGCTTTAAAATTCCATAAAGGCCAGAAAGGATGCGCAAATTATCATTAGCAAAATCTATTTCTTGTTCATTTAGGCTGTTTGCTTGTAGGCCATTATAAACTTCTCCCGCAAAGGTTAAAATTGCTGGATGGGCATTTTTCTTAGTTTCTCCTAGCTTAAATTCTTGATATCTTTCTTCATTAAGTTTGGCGATATTATCACTTACACCCATTAAGTTTTTAATATCACTAGCATTCATTTTTTTTAGGATAGTAGCTAATTTTCCAGTTTCGTCTAAGAATTCTGGAAAACTATTTTTTTTAAGCGTATTATTCTGCTCTAAATCTAGCTTTTTAGCGGGTGATAAAAGAATTAGCATGAGTAATCTAGAAAAATTTAATAAACAGATATTATTAAAAGAAATTGGCCGTAAAGGGCAAGAAAAAATTGCTAATTCTAGCGTATTAATTGTAGGTCTTGGTGGCTTAGGGTCTCCTTTAGTGCGTTATTTAGCATCAAGTGGAGTTGGTAAAATGTGTCTTATTGATGATGATATCGTAGAAATAGACAATTTACCGCGCCAGACTAATTATAGTGAAGCTGATTTAGATCACTCCAAAATAGAGGTAACAGCTAGGGTTTTGCAAGAAATAAATCCTGAAATAGAGCTGAAATTAATAGAAAAAAGAGCGAATGAAGAGTTATTGAGTGATTTAGTAGCTGATTATCAAATTATTATCGATGCTAGCGATAATTTTAAGACTAAATTTATACTTGGTGACTTAAGTCATAAAGCTAAGAAAATCTTTATTTCTGGATCTTTTTTGGGTTTTAAGGGATATGTATCGGTATATAAGTCTGGTTTAGACTCTAAATTGCCATGTTTTCGCTGTTTTCACCCTGATAATCTAGATTCTGATGAAGAGCGTGCCTGTTATAAGCAGGGTGTACTCAGTCCAGCGGTTGGTGTGGTGGGATTATTTATGGCTACAGAAGCTTTAAAAGAGCTAGTTGGTATAAAAAAAACTATTGCTGGACAAATGATGTTTTTCGATTTTTTGAATAATAATCATCACTTAGCCAATATTAGTAAAAAATCCTCATGCTTCTGCGGTTTTAAGTAATAGATATTCTTTATTACTTTTGGCTTATATTAGTATTGTACCTATGTTGTAAAAATGTTACGGTATTAATATTATTAATAAGTTGATTATTCTATGGCCAGATGGTGGAACCGTTTAACAAGAAGAAATGCTAGAGTAGAACCAACATCTTCTATAGAAGAGGGTGATAGAGAGGTTGGTGGTAGACCTATTGGGCGAAGAGGCGGCAGGAATAGAGTTGCTCCTGAACAAACAGCAAGCATCCCGGTAACTGCTTGGGGTGAAGAGGCAGTCGACATGACCTTAGAGACTAGAGCGGCAGCTTTAGGAATAAAACCTGGAGAAATTGAACATAGGTTAAAGCAGGCTAATGCAAGGATAAGAGCTGAAAATAGGACTAGCGGGTCGAGTACTCCTTTGATGACAAAAGAAACCATGTTAGAAGCAGCTATTCAAGAACGTGCTGCTGTGGTGGCGAGACGAGAAAGAGGTAGTCGCACTGCTACGGTTACCCCAGAATCATCGGTTTCTGGTCCTCCTTCAAGTGTGAGTTCTAGGTCTTCTTCTCCTATAGATGGCCCTTCAACCATGGCAAGGCCAAGTGCTGCCAGGTCAGGCTCTGGGCAGGTTGTGCCAGGGGAATTTGGCGTAGATGATGATACAGAAGTAGAAGCTATCGATAAAACTGCAGAAGCAGCCAGTAAAATACAAAATGCATTCAGAGGGTTCAGTGCTAGGCAGAAGCTGCAAAGAAGAAGAGAGCAGAGAGATAGAGAGGTAGATCGAGTAGGTGAAGAGGTTGTTGCAGGGGGAACTAGGACTGCATGGGGAGGTGAATTTGAAAGATTTGATGATAGTTCAGGTGTTGAAGAAGTAGATGTTGCTGACCGCGTAATGCCATTTGAAGATGATTTGGAAGCAGAGCTTGAAGAATTTATGGAGGAGATGGGTTCACCAATTGATCTTACACAAGAGCTCCCCACTTTAAGAGAGTTCATAGACTTTTCTAAGGAATCTGGTTCTCCTCTTTCTGATGCAGAGTTAGAGGAAGGGTATAGAGATTTGCAACGGCAAAGAGCTGAATATCTTGCTGGGTTAGAGAGAGAGAGTCAGCTAGAAGGAGATAGGTCAGGTATGGCTGGCGCAGATATTGAGTCTCAAGCTAGGGAGCTTGATGAGCAAAGGCAAAAAGCTGCGGGTGATATACAGAGAGTATTTAGAGGTCATAATGCAAGAGCCGTCGATGTTCCACAACGTAGAGCAGAGGTTAGGCAGGAGGCTGCAAGGGAGAATGCTGGAGCTACGCTCAGCCGTGTAGGTCGAGGTTTTTTAGGTAGATTAAAAGCGCGAGCAGAGAGAACCTTACGGGACGGAGAGGAGCTTGATGCAGATATAGATGCGCTACTGGAAGAGGGGGAAGAGGTTTTGCGTGGAACGGGAGGTGTATCTACTAGCCAATTAAGGATAGATGCTCAGCAGAAAGCGGAGGAGGCAGCGAGAGAGCAAGCAAGTAGAAATGATGCAGCTGCACAGATACAGGGAATGTTTAGAGGTGTTCATGCGCGTGAAGTTGAGGTTCCAAAACGTAAGGAGCAGGTTGAGCAAGAGAAAAGAGAAGATAAAGCAGCAACAGATATACAGAGAGTGTTTAGAGGGAGAAGGGCTCGTACGGTTGATGTGCCAAATCGTAGTGCTGAGGTAGAGAAGGAGAAAGCTTTGGCTCAAAAAGTTGAAAATGCTGCAGCTCTTATAAATCGAGTGGGTCGCGGTTATTTGGGTAGAGAAGAGGCTAGAGAAAGAGCTAAAGAGCCTGTTTTTGATAAGGAAGGAGAAGAGTTGGAAAGGTGGTTTGGGTTTCAGGATAAACATTTTAGAGGTATGGACCTGACTGAAGAACAAATAGAGTTTTTTGGGAAGATAATGAAGTGGGAAGAGGCTGTTAAAGAAGGAGTTAATGGATATGAGGCAGCTCTAAAGGTAGGTTTTACTGAAAGTCAGCATCAGTTTTTGCTACAAGGAACGGATTTGCAGTGGGACAGACGCATTCCAGAATTGAGAGCTCAGTATAAGGAGGCTATGGTAGAGAGGTCTAATAAGATTACAGAAGCTGCAACAGATATACAAAGAGTGTTTAGAGGCCATCATGCTCGTACAGTTGAGGTTCCGGAGCGCCAGCAACAAGTAGCTGCAGAGAAAAGAGCAGCATTAGAGGAGGCTGAAAGGCTAGCTCGTGATAGGCATGGCATGGAAGAGGCTGATAGGGAGTCTAGGGTTGTTGAAACAGCGGGTAAGCCTATTCCTGAAGATGTAGCTGCAACAAGAATACAGAAAGTGTTTAGAGGACATAATACGCGTGAAACTATAGTTCCTAAGCTTAAAGAAGAAGCGGCAGAGAGGGCTGAGCAGGAAAGAAGGTCTGCTGAGGCTAGGAGGCATCCAGATGATTTGCGTTCCTCTCGCTCTACTACTACAAGGGTAGATCCTGAACAAGTTCAGGGAGCGGGTACTGCTGGTAAAAAGCAAGGAGAAGGGTTGGAAGTTAAGGTTTTAGATGCTTTCTCAGAGGAAAAATTCAGAGAAGAGAGTGCTAAACTAGGAGGTGATGAAGTAAAGGTTGGGGCGGAAAATAAGTCTTATAGTGCTGAACGCGTTATGGGTAATAAAATTGCTAAAGTTATGTCTAAGATTGAAGGTGGAAAGGAGTTAAATACTGGTGATAAAACCATAGTAGAGTTTATAGAGAGAGAATATGGCGGAATAGAAGGGGTCGAGTTTTCTCGTAATGCTGATGGAAAAATTACCGACTATGAAAAGAGTGATGAAGCTGCAGCCACACCGTCAAAAAAAGCGGCTAAAGATGACTTAGCTGAATTGTCAGACAAGCTAAAAGGCGTTTCAGTATCTGATGCGGGTAGTGCCGTAAGATCTTCTACAAGCCATGGAGAAGGCCATGGTCATGGTAGAGGAGGAAGCAGTCGTTAAAACATATCTTGGATATTATAAAAACCTGGCTTTTGGCTATTTGCCCATTTAGCGGCTTTGATTGCGCCTCTGGCAAAAATATTACGATTTACTGCTTTATGTGTTAACTCAATTCTTTCGTTATCTTCAGCAAATATAACAGTATGATCACCAATAACTGAGCCACCGCGTAGCGTAGCAAAGCCGATTTCATCGCGAGCGCGTTCGTCCATGATTCCTTCACGAGAAAGTTGGGCTACTTGATTAAAATCTAAGCCTTTAGCTTCAGCCACAGCTTTTCCTAGCGAGATTGCAGTTCCAGAAGGAGCGTCTTTTTTGTAACGATGATGCATTTCTACTATTTCAGTATCAAACTCACTATCTAGGACTTTGCATGATTGCTTAATTAGAGAGATTAGTAAATTAATTCCAATACTCATATTAGAGCCCCACAAAAAGGCACTATTTTTAGCAAGAGATTGAAATCTAGCAAATTCTTCATCAGTAAAACCAGTAGTACCACAAATATAAGTCTTACCAAGTCTTCCGGCTATTTCTGCAGCAGTAAGGGTTAGTTCTGGACTAGAAAAGTCAATAATAGCATCGGCGGCACCAATTACATCTTCTAGATTATCAGATGTTATAACTCCACCTAAATCAAAACCAGAGTCACCAGATTCATGACGACCAAAACCACTAACTAAAGTAACCTTATCATCCTTAGTAATCTCACTAACAATAGTTTGCCCCATTCTACCAGTGGCCCCAATTATTCCGATTTTCATTTCTTACCTATAAATAACCTAAACAACCTAAAACGAAAAAATATTCCCGTCAACGCTCAATAGGTGGCATACAAATGCACGCACGTAGTGTCGTGCCTAAACTATGTGGGAGCACAGCGACCCACGAGAGTTATAACAGAGTGATTTTTTAAAATTCAGATAGTGCTGTAGATATTTGCGAAAGCATTAAAAAATGGAAGCGCAGTGTACCCACGTACATAAGCTGTCATTTTTTGATGTTTTTGCGAATATATGCAGTGCTAGATGGATTTTAAGCCGCTTCTACAAGAGCGTAAGTGCGAGTCTTGGTTTTTCTGAATGCAACTTTACCGTCTGAAAGTGCATATAAAGTGTGGTCTTTCCCGATACCTACATTTTCACCAGGATAGTATTTTGTACCTCTTTGGCGAATGATAATTTGACCTGCACGGATATCTTGACCAGCGAATAATTTAACGCCTAATCTTCTTCCTGCTGAATCTCTACCGTTTCTGGAGCTACCACCTGATTTCTTATGAGCCATCTTTCTTAACCTTTAATATCTTCAATTTTTACAATTGTGAATTCTTGTCTGTGACCAATTTTTCTTCTGTAATTATGTCTTCTTTTCTTTTTGAACACAATTACTTTAGGGTCTTTCTTATCTTCAACAACTTTACCAATTACAGAAGCGCCTGATACAGTAGGAGTACCTACTTTTGGGCTTTTACCATCTGAAACTAATAATACTTTATCAAAAGTAACTTTAGCACCTGCTTTAAGATCGGCTTTATCGATCTTAACTAATTCGTCCTTAGCTACTTTAAGTTGTTTTCCGTTGTTTTCTATTATTGCAAACATTTCTTTAACCAAAAAAGAGGGCTTTAATATATATGAGGGGGAGGTATTGTCAAATTAAAAATTGAGAAAAATTAAGAGTCAAAGGGGTTTTTTTGGTAATTTTGAATTTTGAATTTTGAATTATTGGCATTAGATCGCTTACGCTCCTAATGAATTATTATAATATTTTTTTATTCATCATGTCCGCAGGACTGTGATGCCCGCAATTTAAAATTCAACATTCATAATTCAAAATTCAAAATAACTCAAGCGTTAGCTTGCTTTTTTAAGGGATTTGATTGATTTATCGATTAGTTTTTCTTCGTCGATATTATCAGAGAGATTTTCTTTAAATTTATCTAGAGCAGTTTGTACTGCGCCTTGTTTTATTTCGCTTATTACTCTTTTCTCGGTGTCTTTGATTAGCTGCTCAGTTTGTTCAAGCTTTTGAGCGATGTTGCTTTCTAGCTGTTGTTTAGCGTCGCTTAGCATTTTTTCTGCAGCTTTTTCTGCGCTAAGTACGATATCTTTAGCTCTTTTTTCTGCTTCTTTTTGTTGTTTTAGGTAACCATCTCTAATGTCAGCAGCTTCTTTTTTAAGGATAGATGCTTGCTTAAGTTGGTTTTCGATTTCTTTAGATTTAGAATCCATAGCGTTTACTAATAGGCTGGAAACCTTTTTAAAAGCTAAAGCTATAAAAATAACGAATGATAATGCTACCCAGAATTTTTCATCAAAATGCATGTTGCTTCCTAAAGATAATTTTTAATTAAATTATTATAAATCTCGTCAGTTAATTTAGAGATTTTAGTTTCGCTAGATTTTTTAAGTTTAGCGATTTTTTTCTTAGCTTCAGCAAGTTGTTCAGCAATTTGCTTATCAATCTTGTTAAGCTCGTTATTAGTTTTCTTAGTAATCTGAGCCTGTGCTTCGCTAATGATGTTTTTAGCTTCCACTCTAGCTGCGCTAACCGCATCTTCATTTTGGGCTACATATTTACTAGCTTCCACTTTGATTTTTTCTGCTTCGTTTAATGCTGTTTCGATAGTTCTATCACGCATCTCTAAAGTTTTTGAGATGCGCGGTAGAATAATCTTCGCAGCATAAAAATATAACACAGCAAAGCTAACTAATAGCCAAAAAATCTGTGAAATAAATGGATAATGTGCAAAGTCTAATTGAGGCATTAAGCTACGAATAATAAGATTAATGCGATAACTAGAGCAAATAGACCCATAGATTCAGCGAAACCTGCACCGATGAATACATATTTTGAAATTTTAGACTCAGTAGATGGGTTTCTTGCAATACTGCTAATTGCAGTAGAGAAGATGTTTCCAATTCCTAAAGCTGCACCTAAGAAACCTAATGCAGTTAAACCGATACCGATAAATTTTAATCCTTCAAGTTCCATTTTAAAACCTCGTAAAATTAATTAATAAAAAAATATCGAAAACCAAAATCACTTCCTTCCTTATCACGCTTAGAGGCCTTTAGTTTTTGGTAATTATATTACCAGAGAGCTGCCTTCCTCTTCATGACAAAAGGTCATGATTACCTTTCGACAATATCTAGTGGTGCAGTTCTACCGCATCACTAAGATATACGCAAGCAAGCATAGTAAAAATATATGCCTGCAATATAGCTACAAATATTTCAAAACCTGTAAGTATCACTAAAAATAAAAGAGGTAACCAACCTCCAAGATAACCTAAAGGTAAAATAAAACCTGCAATTACTTTAAGCATAGTATGCCCAGCTGTCATGTTTGCAGCCAAACGAATTGAAAGACTTACAGGTCTCATCAAATATGCGAATAATTCAATAACAATAAGTAATGGAGCAAGCCATGCGGGCGCACCACTTGGTAAGAAAATTGAAAGAAATTTCAAACCATGTTTCATGAATGCTGCTATTACTACTACTACAAATAAAATAGCTGCTAGAGCAAAAGTAGTGAAGATGTGGCTAGTAGCTGTGAAACTATAAGGAACCATTCCTAATAAGTTAGCTAGTAATACAAACATGAATAAGCTGAAAGCTAATGGGAAAAATTTTAAGGCTGCAGGGCCTGCATTTTCAACTAGCATGTCTTTAACAAAATTATAAAGAAACTCAGCGCTAACTTGCATTCTGTTTGGAACTAATTGCTGATTTTTTGTAGCTAATAGTAAAAAGCTTGTTCCAAAAAGCGAAGCCAAAACCATAAATAATGCTGAGTTAGTGAATGCTATGTCATAACCTGCAATAGTTAGTTCATGCATATTAGTGATTTTGAATTGGTCTAAAGGAGAATGTCCTCCGTCTGCTGCCATATTTATACTACTATAAATTTACTAAATTTTATTTATTTAGATTTCTAATTAAATTAAGAAATCCGCCGGCCATACCTAATATCATAAAAACTATAAAATACAATGGTTTTGTTTCAAAATATTTATCAATTTCATAGCCAATAAATGCACCAACAGCTAGACCAGAGAGTAGGTCTACGGTTATCTGCATTACATAGCGCATATTTCCCGCTGTGTTATTTTTTCCTTCGCCAGTTTTTTTTGTTTTGTTTTTTAGAGAATCTATATTATTTTCTAACTTATCTAGCTTTTCCTGAATATTATTTGTCATAAATTAATGTGTTTTTGCGATGTTTGAAACCGAATTAATAAAATTATCCTATCTACCTAATAAGACATCTAAAAGATTAAGGCAATTATGTTTTAAAGTTTCCGATTTAAAAAGTTTCTTAAATTTAAAGGAAGTGCAAAAAGCTTTGACTGCAGTTGATGATGTTAAGCTACAGGGTGATTTAAAATATATAAAAGACCATCAGATTAATTTACTTAGCTTTTTTGATGAATGTTACCCAGAGAGCTTACGCCAGATTAGTGATTTTCCTCTAATGTTATATTGTGCTGGTGAGGTGAGTTTGTTGACTGAGTTAAAAACTGCGATTGTTGGTTCTAGAGTTCCTAATTTTGCCAATATTAAATTAGTGGAGTCTTTGAGTAGTTATCTAAATGAACATGATGTAGTTGTGGTATCGGGTTTTGCTCGTGGTATTGATACGGTTGCCCATTATAATGCAGCTAAGACTATAGCAGTGTTTGGTACTGGTGTAGATGTGTGCTACCCAAAAGAGAATCAGTTTCTATATAATAATTTAAAGAGTAATGCGTTATGTATCTCTGAATTTCCGCTTGGAACTAAACCATTCAAATTTAATTTTCCTGCTCGCAATCGTATCATCGCAGCTCTATCTCCGATTTGTATCATAGTAGAGGCAAAATTAAATTCAGGTTCAATGATTACTGCGAGGCTTGCTTTAGAATATGGCAAAGAGATTTTTGCCGTACCTGGTCACCCATCAGATGTAAAAGTGCAGGGCACCAATAAATTAATAAAAGACGGCGCGCATATGTTAACGGATTTTATTGAGCTGTTAGAAGTTTTGTCTAGGAAGGTTCATTTTGAATCTTCTGTGCAATTAACAGTTAATAATGAAGAATTAAAAATTGAGAAGTCGGTTGATGATTGTGTTAATAAAGATGAAAAAGGAGTTTTGGATTTGTTGTCAGAAGAGGGGTGTGAATATGCAGATATAGCGCCCCATTTAAATATAGATGCTACGAGTTTAAATCAAATTTTAGCTACTTTGGAGTTGCAAGATC